>Ga0307966_1000887_pt1 | contig 24449 bp, 24 predicted proteins | sample OrgLakmetagen646_FD_203141 | JGI IMG/M metagenome (GOLD analysis project Ga0307966, IMG submission 203141) | Saline water microbial communities from Organic Lake, Antarctica - #646 | ecosystem: Environmental > Aquatic > Non-marine Saline and Alkaline > Saline | place: Antarctica: Organic Lake... | reverse complement strand
GGCGGTGGTAAGCCTTTTCTTTTTGTTGATCTTTTTTCTGAACACCTAGCGGATCCTTTTGCTGAGCGCCTCGCTGGTCTTTTTTCTGAGCACTTGGTTGATCTTTTTTCTGAGCACTTGGTTGATCTTTTTTCTGAGCACTTGGTTGATCCTTTTTCTGAGTGCTCGGTTGATCCTTTTTCTGAGTGCCTAGCTGATCCTTTTTCTGGACACTTGGTTGATCCTTTTTCTGAACGCGTCGCTGATCCTGGTCGCGCGTTTTCTGATTGGACCATACAGCCTTGTCAAAGCGCTGATCTGATTTCTGGCTGGCGTTGGCTGAAGTGGATTTGGACTGGCTGTGAACTTCCTGGGGGCCGACGAACATCAGGACTGTCAGGAGGACCATCCAGGCATTCAACACCCTGCCGGGTAACTTTTTATAGGTCATTAGAACTCTCGCAGTGGGGCTGTTTTTGCTGTCCTTGAAGCGCAAAACTGTGTTCAGACTGTGTTAGAAGGTGATCGTCATTATTCAATGTGCGAGGCCGGAATAACGCGGGGAGACGGACAAACGCTCATAGGCAAAGGAGTATGCGGGTAGCAGAAAAATCATCAAGTGACAGTTCGTTAACACACGTAGGACCCACAGGTAAGGTTTTTATTTTGCTATTAGTATGATCATTCTAATTTTTGAGCTTACTGTGCAGTTGTGAAGTCGAGAAACGGCCCCGTAAAGGCGGCCATAACGATGCAGGCGTCAACGAAGTCAGCACGTATCAACATCTTTTAAGGAGAAAGGCTATGGGTAAGCTCAAAACATATCAGGAACAGCTGCAGGAAATCGTAGATAAAGGCATTAATGCTGCTGAAGAGCAGCAGAAGAAGCTGGCCTCCAAGCCGTTCGAATACGCCGAGAAGCTCGAAAACGGTGCTCGTGAGTACAGCGTCAGCACTTTACGTACTCGTTACTACGGTTACAGCGACAACCTGTTCGAGCAACTCCGCTCACTGAACACCCGTTTCGGTAGCTTCGCTGCTGACCTGGTTAGCAAACTTGAGAAAGAAGTTGTTGAAGGCACTGAAGAAGTATCGGATGCGGCCGACTCAGTGAAAAGTTCTGTAGAAGCCAAGACGGCTGCAGCGAAGAAGCCAGCAGCCAAGAAGCCGGCTGCCAAGAAAACAACAACTGCTTCTGCCTGATAAGTCAGGGTTCGGTTGTATAGAGGCCGCCTCCGGGCGGCCTTTTCAATGGCTGCTTATTTTTATTGGTCGCTGTTTTCAGGCGGCACTTCAAGTGACAGTGTGCGGGCTTCGCCGGTGATGGTTTCGAGGCGCTCTATATTCTTGACAAACTGACCCTTAACAGCATCGATTTCTGCCTGTTGGGCGCTGATTTCACGCTCTATTTGGCGGATATTGGATTCAAGGCGGCGGATTTTTTCAAGCGTCGCTTCGGCTATCTCACGACCGGAGCGCTCGCGGTCCGCAGCGCGGCCCTGTTCTGTGTCGAGCTGGCCTTCGATCACTGAAATATTGCCGCGCTTGAGTTGGGACAGTCCCCTGAGTTCGCGGATTTTGCGGTACATGGCGCGAACCGCTTCATCGGGGTGGCTGAATCGCTCCAGCAGTTTTTTGTCCAGTTCCAGTTGGCGCTCCTGCTTTTCTTCGAAGCGCTTTCTGGCTTCCCGCGCGGCAATTTGCTCGGCCGTGGGTGCGGGGTCAATGGTTTCGATAACGCGGCCGCTACTGTTCAGAATATCGTAGCCCCGCGTTGATGCGGCCTGGGGAATGGTATTGCTGATAACGATCTGACCGTTCTCGTCAGTGAAGCGATACATACCGGCGCTAGCTGCCGCGGTGAAGAGCAGCAGGGCGACTACAGAAGCTGTGACGGCAGGCCTGATCAGGTTATTCATGGTAACGGATTGCACTCTGGTCGACGAATGATGCTATTAGAAGCATACCAAAACCGGCGCAATATGCCATGCGGATTGGTCAGATGCCGTAAGTTTGCCGGTAAGCCGCGGCCCTGGCGGCGTGTTCTTCGAACCCGGGCCTGGTGTTGAGGTAGTCCAGAACCTGATCCAGTTTGATGATGCTGACCACAGGAATACCGAAAGTATCCTGTACTTCCTGAATGGCGGACCGTTCACCGGTGCCGCGCTCCTGGCGGTCCAGCGCGATCAGAACGCCGGCAGGTCGGGCACCTGCGTTTTTGATCAGATCCATGGATTCGCGAATGGCGGTCCCGGCGGTAATGACGTCGTCAACGATCAAAACGTCGCCCTCCAATGGGGCGCCAACGATATTGCCACCTTCGCCGTGGTCTTTTTTCTCCTTACGGTTGAAGGCAAACGGTTTGTTGATTCCGTTCGAGGCGAGAGCCATGGCCGTAACCGTTGCCAACGGAATGCCCTTATAGGCCGGGCCGAAAATGATGTCATAATTTAACTCGCTGCGTTCAAGCGCAGCGGCATAGGCTTTGCTTAACTCCAGTAAGTCATCACCGGTATTGAACAGACCGGCGTTGAAAAAATAGGGGCTGGTGCGGCCGGATTTGAGCGTAAACTCGCCGAAGCGCAGTGCGTTGCGACGAATGGCGAACTCAATGAAATTCTTTTGATAGCTATGCATGGCAAGATGTCTGGCGGGTCTGGAACTTTAATTGAAACGTAAAAACAGTATGATACACACAAACCAGATCAGGGAACACGTATGCGCGTCGTAACAATAAGCGTCAACGGCCTGGCACAGGCAGTTGAGAAGGGTTTCTTTGAATGGCTGGCCGGGCAGGACGCCGACGTGGTCTGCGTTCAGGATCACCGCATGCGTGCCTACGAAGTCGAGGATTTCAATCTGATCCCGGAAGGCTACGAAGCCTACTTTATCGATGGCGAACATAACGAGGATGGTGGCGTCGGTATCTACACCCGGCACTTTCCGAAGGCCATCATGTACGGTTTTGCCAGCGAACAGGCGGATCGGGAAGGGCGCTTCATACAGGCGGATTTCGACAAGGTGTCCGTGGCATCCGTGCTCGCACCCTGCGCCCTGGGGCGCGAAGAAGAACTGACCGGCAGCGACGATCTGACGGTGCTGGATCATAAGGACGAGTTCATGGACTCGTTCGGGGTCCACATGCAGAAAACCCTGCGCAAACGCCGCCAGTTTGTTGTCTGCGCCAATCTGCAGACCGCCCATCACGTCACTGATGCCAGTTCTCTGTACCACAAGCTGGATTTTTCCGGATTTTTGCCCCATGAAAGGGCGTGGCTGGATCGGCTGTTCGATGAAATGGGATGCGTGGATGCTTTCCGGGATCTGAACAAGCAGAGCAACCAGTTCACCTGGTGGCCTGAGCAAACGGAAGGCTCCCGTAAAAAGGCAGGCATTCGGGTGGATTACCAGTTATTGACCCCCGGTATCCGCAAAACGGTGCTGGACGGCTGGATTGATGATTCAACCCGGTTTTCGGATCACGCGCCGGTGATCATGGATTACGACATTGAGATTGGGCTGTAATTCGTCAGCTTAGAATTTGGCGTAAGCGGTCTCGGTAAGATTCGGGTAACTCCCATCTGGCGGGTTCGGAGGGGGTCTTCTTCCCGGACCGTCTCCGGCCAGGGAAGGCCGGAGTCGAGCGCACAGGGATGTGCTTGTAGCGTGTCCGGGAAGAAGACCCCCTCCGGACACGCGGACGGAAAATACCTTAGTTGGCCAAAGCCGCCTTTTGAGCCTCAAACAACTGCCCAATACCCAGCTTGGCCAACTTCAGCATGCTATCCAGCTCTTCCTGTTCAAACGGCGCGCCTTCGGCCGTTCCCTGAATCTCAATGAAACCACCTTTATCCGTCATGATCACGTTCATGTCGGTTTCCGCTTCTGAATCTTCGGGATAATCCAGGTCCAGAACCGGGGTGCCCTTGTAAACACCGACCGAGAATGCAGCGATCATCTGTTTGAGCGGTGATTTTTTCAGGCGGCCTTCTTTCACCAGGTGATTCAGCGCATCCACCAGTGCCACGCAGCCACCGGTAATCGCTGCGGTGCGGGTGCCGCCGTCAGCCTGAATAACGTCACAGTCGATGGTAATGCTGTGTTCGCCCAGGGCGTTGAGGTCAACAGCGGCCCGCAATGAGCGGCCAATCAGGCGCTGGATTTCTACCGTGCGGCCGCCCTGTTTGCCACGGGCGGCTTCACGGCCCATACGGCTGCCGGTAGAGCGGGGCAGCATGCCATATTCGGCGGTAATCCAGCCCTGGCCCTGGCCGCGGAGAAACGGCGGTACTTTGTTTTCCACAGATGCCGTGCAAATGACTTTGGTGTCGCCAAACTCAACCAGCACCGAGCCTTCGGCATGGCGGGTATATTGACGGGTAATTCGGATATCGCGGGATTGTTCCGGCGTTCTTCCGCTCGGTCTCATAATGAATCCTGATGTTGATAGTAAGTGTCCGGCACAGAGGGCCGGTCGATTGAGAATCTAAAAGGCCGCGCAGTATAACATGCACGGACAGCCGGGGTGTTCTGCTAGACTGATCTGACATCACACGACCGACGCGGAGTGTTTATGATTCGAAGTATGACGGCGTTTGCCCGACGGGACGCCCGGGGCGACTGGGGCGTGCTGACCTGTGAAATCCGCACCGTCAATCACCGGTATCTCGAGCCGTCCTTCCGACTGCCCGAAGCGCTTCGTGAACTTGAGAACCGATTCCGTGAGCAATTACGGGCGAAGCTTGGCAGGGGCAAGGTAGACGTGGCATTGCGTTTTCAGACCACTGAAACCAGCCCGCGCCTGGAGATTGACGAGTCCATGGCTCACGCGGTTAATGAGGCGGCGAATCATATCAATCGAATGCTGGATAACCCGGCCCACCTTGATGCGCTGGATATTCTGCGCTGGCCGGGGGTGCTGGCGCCTGCCGAACAAGATTACGGTGCCGCCAAGAAGGCGGCGGACGGGCTGTTTGCAGAGGCGATCGCGGAGCTTGTTTCAGCGCGTGAGCGCGAGGGTGAGCGCCTGCGACCCCTGTTTGAAGAGCGGCTGGCAACCATGGGGACGCTGGTTGCAGATGTGCGTGCGTTGATGCCGACACTTCTGAAAGCTCAGGAAGAGAGCCTTAGAAATCGGTTCGAGCAGGCGAAAGTAGAGCTTGACCCGGATCGCCTGGCCCAGGAAATGGTGATGCTGGCGCAGAAATCTGATGTTGCGGAAGAGCTGGACCGTCTGGATTCCCATACTCAGGAAGTGACCGATGTGCTTCAGAGCGACGATGCCGTTGGCCGCAAGCTGGATTTCCTGATGCAGGAGCTTAACCGCGAAGCCAACACCCTCAGCAGCAAAAGCATCGATGCCCGTGTGACCCGTGCTGCCGTAGACCTCAAGGTACTGATCGAGCAGATGCGCGAGCAGGTGCAGAACGTCGAATAAATGCCGCGGGGTGCGGCATCGGTGCAAAGACCTTATAATCCCGCCTTTGCAAGCCACTCCAATACACATTACGCGGAAGACGATCTTTGCCAATGAATCACGCGACAGAACACGGCACCCTTTATATTATTTCTGCGCCCTCCGGCGCGGGAAAAACCAGCCTGGTAGCTGAAATGCTCAGGCGGGACCCGAAACTGGGTGTCTCTGTGTCTCATACGACCCGCCCCATGCGCACTGGCGAGCAGGACGGCGCGAATTATCATTTCGTCAGCCGTGCAGAATTTGAGGCCATGATTAACCGTGGTGATTTTCTGGAGCACGCCGATGTTTTTGGAAATTATTACGGCACCTCCCAGGTCTGGGTGAGAGAACGCCTGGTGCGGGGTGAAGATGTGATTCTTGAAATTGACTGGCAGGGGGCAGAGCAGGTGCGTCGTCTGATGCCGGGCTGTGTGGGCATTTTTATTGCGCCGCCATCGCCGGAGACCCTGCGCGAGCGCCTGACGGGCCGCGGCACCGACGAGCAGGCCGTGGTGGAGCGCCGCCTGAAGGACGCGGCCGAAGAATGCCGCCACGCCGTCGAATTCGATTTTCTGGTGGTGAATGACCACTTTGAAACCGCGCTGGAAGAACTGCTGGCCATTGTTCTTTGTCAGCGGCTGCGGATGTCGGTCCAGCAATATCGCCACGCGGACCTGCTGACAAGGCTGTCAGGTTCGATCTGAGTATCGCGTTTTGCGTGTATACAAAGTGATGCTTTGGGATTAGACTGCTCGGTCTGCTGAGATCAGCCATTTTTGAAAGTCGGGGATGTTATGGCACGAGTTACTGTTGAAGATTGTCTGGAAAACGTTGATAACCGCTTCCAGCTGGTGATGCTGGCCAGCAAGCGCGCCCGTCAGATCGCAACCAAGGGTTTCGAACCTCTGGTGCCGGAAGAAAATGACAAGCCAACGGTTATCGCACTGCGCGAAATTGCCGAAGGCAAAATCGGTCGTGAGCTTCTTGCCGAGCATGATGACGAATAAGCTGCAAGATATTCCAGTAAAGTATTGAAATCCGTCGCTCCGGTTTTATAGTGTATATAAGAGTGCATTGACGGAATAACGTCGGAAGGACCCGAATGCTCGCATTCGGGTTTTTTTGTCCCTGAATTTCAGGCGGTATACGGAGGCGCGGTGTCGGCAGAGGCGACGGTTGAGGTGCTGGCAAGTGAACTGAGCACCTATCTTGACTCCAATCGCATCAATCAGGTGCGACGAGCCTACTATTATGCCGAACAAGCCCATGAAGGCCAGATGCGTCGCAGCGGCGACCGCTACATTACCCACCCTCTGGCCGTTGCCCACATTCTTGCCAGCCTGAGGCTGGACCATCAGAGCTTGATGGCAGCCATGCTCCACGATGTGATTGAAGACACCGGTATCCCCAAAGACGCTCTGGCCGAGCAGTTCGGCGCAGACGTCGCTGAGCTGGTGGACGGCGTCAGTAAGCTGACCCAGATCGAGTTCCGTACCCGTGCCGAGGCCCAGGCCGAAAACTTCCAGAAAATGACGCTGGCCATGGCCCGGGATATCCGGGTGATTCTGGTGAAACTCGCCGACCGGCTGCACAACATGCGCACGCTGGGTCCCATGCCCTATGCGAAGCGCAAACGCATTGCCACCGAAACGCTGGATATCTATGCGCCCATTGCCAACCGTCTGGGGATGCACTCGATCTGCACCGAGCTGGAAGATCTGGGCTTTTCCTCCCTATACCCCATGCGCTCGAAGTATATCTCCAAGGCTGTGGCCAAACTTCGTGGCAGCCATCGGGAAATCATCGAGGACATCCGTGGAAAGCTTGAGGAAAAGCTGGAAGATCGAGGGTTGTCGGGCCAGATCCAGGGGCGGGAAAAGCACCTGAACAGCATCTATAACAAGATGAAGTTCAAGCAAAAGTCTTTCCACGAAATCATGGATGTTTACGCCTTCCGCATCATCGCCGACACGGAAGATGACTGTTACCGGATTCTCGGTGCGGTCCACAGCGTGTACAAACCGTTGCCTGGCCGCTTTAAAGACTACATCGCCATGCCCAAGGCGAACGGCTACCAGTCGCTGCATACCACTCTGTTCGGGATGCACGTCAACATTGAGATCCAGATCCGTACTGAGGAAATGGAGCACATTGCCAACAACGGCATTGCCGCCCACTGGATGTACAAGAACGAGCCTTCGAATGTGACCACCGCGAACCAGACCCGTGTGGACCAGTGGGTAAAAGGCCTGATGGAAATGCGGGAGCGCGCGGACGATTCGCTGGAATTTATTGAACACGTCAAAGTAGACCTGTTCCCGGATGAGGTCTATGTGTTTACGCCCAAGGGCCGGATTATGGAGCTGACCCGCGGTGCGACGCCCGTGGACTTCGCTTACGCAATCCATACCGACATCGGTAACGCCTGTGTTGCCTGCCGGATCAACCGCAATCTCGGGTCCCTGAGCCAGTCACTGCAAAGTGGCCAGACGGTGGAGATTATTACCGCCCCGGGTGCAAGGCCCAATCCGGCCTGGCTCAGTTTTGTTACCACCGGCAAGGCCAGAAGCAGTATTCGCCACGTACTGAAGAACCAGCGCAGGGCCGAGTCGCTGGAGCTTGGCAGAACCCTGTTGAAGAAATCCCTGAAGGGCTTTGGCGCTAAGCTCGCGGATATCGGCGAAAACCAGATCGAGACGGTGGTCCGGCACAATCAGGTCGAAAGCTTTGACGATCTGGTCAGTGATATTGGCCTGGGCAACCGGATGGCCTATCTGGTAGCACGGCAATTGGTCAGTGGTGGCGCTGAGGGTGGCAAGGAAGAGGTGCCCCAGGGCAGCGTGACCGCGAAGGAGCACGGTTCTGTCACCATTCTCGGAACCGAGGGCCTGCTGGTGCGGTTTGCCAACTGCTGTAAGCCGATTCCAGGCGACCCGGTGGTTGGTACCATGGATTCCGGTAAGGGCCTGGTGATCCATTCTGACACCTGCTCACGGCTGCCGGAAGACGGCGAAGCCCGCGAAAATCTGACCCAGCTCAAGTGGGCGAAAGACATCGCCGACGAGTTCTCCGTAGAGCTGAGGGTAGAACTTGAACGTCAGCGCGGTGTCATTGCTGAGCTCGCTAACGCAGTCGCCATGGCAGATGGCAATATTGAGCGCATCAACGTGGAAGAGCAGAACGCCAAACTCGGGGTTGTCAGCCTGGTGGTGCACGTTCACGGGCGCCGCCATCTGGCCCGGGTGATGCGCCGTATCCGCAATATCAAGGCGGTCACCCACATCAACCGGGTACGCAACTGACGGGCCTGTGACGGCCTTCTGGTTCTGCGCAGAGCTGGCTGTTGACAGGTTGGGTGTCGGAAGGTGACGATTAACGTTTGGATCGAGGGAACACAAAGTTCATGACCAACAAATCTGTAATTCAGACTGAAAAAGCACCGCAGGCCATTGGTACCTACTCACAGGCTGTGAAAGCCGGCGATACCGTGTACCTGTCAGGCCAGATCCCACTGGTGCCGCAAACCATGGAAGTGGTGGCGGGTGATTTTGCCGCCAAGACCCGTCAGGTGTTTGAAAACCTCAAAGCCGTTTGCGAAGCCAGTGGTGGCGAACTCAAAGACATCGTGAAGCTGAATATCTACATGACCGACCTTAGCAACTTTGCCACGGTCAATGAAATTATGGCGACCTATTTTCAGGAGCCTTACCCGGCGCGCGCGGCGGTCGGCGTGGCTGCGTTGCCAAAAGGTGTGCCCGTGGAAATGGAAGCGGTGATGGTTCTGAGCTAACACTGAAGTCCGATGCTCAGCATTAAAAAGCGGCCTGCGGGCCGCTTTTTTCAGGTCTGCTGTTTTTGCTGCTCAATCATCTCGCCATAGCCCACCCGGAAATCCGGATAGTGGAAGTGGAAACCGCTATCCAGGAGGCGCTGGTTGCGGCAGCGTTTGCTGCCGGCGCGGCCACCCTTTCGGGCTTCCGCCGCCGGTGCTTTACAGGGTAGCTGGTCACGAACCCAGGCAACCACTTCGTCCAGGCGGGCCGGCTCGCAGTCACTGGCAAGGTAGCAGGGTTCCAGGGGCTTGCCTGCCAGCGCTAATCGCGTCAGGTGGCACACGACGGCAGCGGCATCTGCCTCGTGGATGCGGTTGCTGTAGGGCGCCGGGGAGGCCGGGTCCATCTCACCCTCCATAACCGCCCGGAGAAAGCGCTTGCGAGACGGGCCATAGATGCCACTAAAGCGCACAACCGTGGCCGGGTGCGCGCTGGCGTGGGCCGCTTCCTCGCCATTGAGAATAATCTCACCGCTGAACCTCGCCGGGACGGTCGGGCTGGTCTCGTCCACCCAACCATCGTCATTCTGGGCATAGACGCTGCTACTGCTGATAAAAAACAATCGCTTTACGGGCTGCCCTGCAAGTGCGCCGATCAGATTGTTCAGGCCGTTCACAAAGGCATTCTGATACCCGGCCTCGTCGTATTGGGAGGGGGTCAGGCAGTAGATGACGATGTCCAGATTATCTGGCAGTGCAGAGGCGAGCTGAGCGCCATTGAGCAGGTCGGCTTTTACCGGATGAACACCGTCAGGGACCCGGTCAGCGTTCCGCCGCAGGCCGTAAACCGTGCAGTCTTCTGCAAGGCGGGAGGCGATAGCGCCGCCAAGGTTGCCACAACCGGCCACAAGAATGCGGGGTAATTGTTTGTCCTGGGTGATTGCCATAGGCAAATTCAATCCTTATGCTTTGGATAATAAATTACCGGAGCCCGCCATGACTCTTACCGAGTTACGATACGTTGTTACCCTGGCCCGCGAAAGGCATTTTGGCCGTGCGGCAGAACGCTGTCACGTTAGCCAGCCTACCCTGAGCGTAGCGGTCAAAAAGCTGGAAGACGAACTGGGTATCCCGCTGTTCGAGCGTAGCAAAAACAGCATCCGTGTCACCGAAACCGGCAAGCGGATTATCGAGCAATCCCAGCGCGTACTGGATCAGGTTGGCCTGATCAAGGATATGGCGCAGGACGGTAAGAATCAGCTTAACGCCCCCCTGAAAGTTGGTGCCATCTACACCATAGGGCCATACCTGTTTCCGCACCTGCTGCCGGAGCTTCGCCGCGGCGCGCCCGACATGCCGCTCTACATCGAAGAAAATTACACCGCCACCCTGCGCCAGAAGCTGCGCCAGTCCGAGCTGGACGCCATCATCATTGCCCTGCCGTTCGAGGAGCCGGAAGTAGTGACACTGCCGCTTTACGACGAACCCTTTGTGGTGCTTCTGCCCGGCGGCCACCCGCTCACCAGGCACAAGAGCCTGACGGCGGAGCAACTGGCGAAGGAGCAGTTATTGCTGCTTGGCCCGGGGCACTGCTTCCGGGACCAGGTTCTGGAGGCCTGCCTGCCCCTGGTGGAAGCGGTCAGCCGATCGGGCGCTGGTGATGCAAGGGAGCCATCGCTGGTCACTGAGGGCAGTTCGCTGGAGACCATCCGCCATATGGTGGCCTCTGGTCTGGGCATCACGGTTCTGCCGCTGTCGGCGGCCACCGCCATGCAGTACGACGAGGACATTCTGGCTGTCAGGCCATTCGCGGCGCCCGTGCCCTCCCGTACCGTTGCGCTGGCCTGGCGGGTCACCTTTCCCCGTCCCAAGGCCATCGATGTGCTGTCGCTGGCGGCCAGTCAGTGTCGGGTTATTGAAAAAACCAAGCTCAAAAAACCCGCCGCTGCGGCTTCCTGAGCTGACCCATGACGTCACTGGACGACATCGACGTAACAGTCCTCAAGGGCGTTGGTAAAGCGCTGGCGGAGACCCTGGCCAAACTGGGCATCCACTCCCTGCAGGATCTGCTGTTTCATCTGCCTCACCGGTATGAAGACCGCACCCGTTTGATCCCCATGGGCCAACTTCGGATCGGTGACGTGGGTGTGGTTGAGGGGGAAATCATGAAGGCCGACCTGGTGATGGGTCGGCGCCGCAGCCTCCAGGTTACCCTCAAGGACAGCAGCGGCTTTCTGGTAATGCGGTTTTTCCACTTTAACGCCGCCCAGAAAAACCAGTTATTGGAAGGCACCCGGGTTCGCTGTTTTGGTGAAGTTCGCCCCGGCCGCGCCGGGTACGAATTTTACCACCCGGAATATCAGGTCAACCCGCCCCCTATGCCCGCCCAGGGCGACGCAACGCTGACGCCGGTATACCCGCTGACGGAGGGCATTCAGCAACCCCGGGTGCGCACTCTGTGTCAGCAGGCACTGACTTACCTGCGGCGTTACCCGATTCATGACTGGCTGCCGTCACATATCATGGAGCAGTACCAGCTACCCGGAATTTCCGAGGCGGTTGAACTGGTTCACTCACCACCGGCCAGCGCCCCGGTCCATCTGTTGATGGAAGGTCGCCACCCGGCCCAACAGCGGCTGGTGATGGAGGAATTGCTGGCCCACCAGCTCAGCCTGTTAAAGGTCCGGCAGCAGATTCAGGCGCGGGAGGCACTGCCCCTGTTGCCCAGCGGCGATCTGCCAGAACGCTTTCTCGATGCGCTGCCCTTTCGCCTCACAGGCGCCCAGCGCCAGGTGATGACTGAGATCCGACAGGACCTGAGCCAGCCCGTGCCCATGTTGCGTCTGGTTCAGGGCGATGTCGGGTCCGGGAAGACCGTCGTTGCTGCGCTTGCCGCCCTCCAGGCTATTGGGGCGGGTGCCCAGGTGGCATTGATGGCCCCCACCGAAATTCTGGCGGAGCAGCACTATCAGAATTTCCGGAGTTGGCTGGAACCGCTCGACATCCGCCTGGCGTGGTTGTCCGGTAAAGTAAAGGGTAAACCGCGCGAGGCTGCGCTGGCTGCCGTGGGCAGTGGCGAGGCATCGATAATCATCGGCACCCACGCGCTGTTTCAGGACGATGTGATATTCAGCCGGTTGGCGTTGGTGATTGTGGACGAGCAGCATCGCTTTGGCGTTCACCAGCGGCTGGCACTGCGTGAAAAAGGCGTGGGCGGCACCCTGGCGCCGCATCAGCTGATCATGACGGCCACCCCCATTCCCCGTACTCTGGCCATGAGCGCCTACGCCGATCTGGATACCTCGGTCATTGATGAGCTGCCACCGGGCCGAAAACCCATCGAGACCATCGCAATTCCGGACAGCCGCCGGGACGATGTGACCGACCGGGTGCGAAACGCCTGCCGCGCCGGACGCCAGGCTTATTGGGTGTGCACCCTGATTGAGGAATCTGAAACGCTGCAATGCCAGGCGGCAGAGGCAACGGCCGAAGAACTGACCGAGCGGCTACCGGACCTTAAAGTGGGGCTGGTTCATGGCAGGCTGAAAGCCGCAGAAAAGGCAGAAATGATGGACCGTTTCAAACAGGGCGAACTGGACCTGTTGGTCGCCACGACGGTCATCGAAGTGGGGGTGGACGTACCCAACGCGTCACTTATTATTATTGAAAACCCGGAGCGCTTGGGTCTGGCGCAGTTGCATCAGTTACGAGGCCGGGTGGGCCGGGGTGAGCAAGCCAGTTTCTGCGTGCTGATGTACCATCCGCCCCTATCCCAGAACGGCAAGGCCCGTCTGCAGGCGCTGCGGGACAGCCAGGATGGATTTGTAATTGCCGAGAAGGATCTTGAACTCAGGGGGCCGGGGGAAGTTCTGGGTACCCGCCAGACCGGCATGATGCAGTTCCGGCTGGCGGATTTCGAGCGTGACAAGGGCTGGATTGAACCGATTCGGGCCATGGCGCCTGAGCTTCTGGGCCAGCCGGACCGGGTGGATGGCCTGATACGTCGCTGGCTGGGGGAACGCACCCGCTATGGCGATGTGTAGGGCTGCCGTGTATTTTCTACCCTATACTAACAACAAACACGATTGTCGAAACCGACAAAGCAGACGGAACAAGGGAGAACACTATGGAACTACCGGTCGCAGTCAGGCAGGCGCTGGGCGAGTCCGCATCGGAGGTATCACTCCGGGACCTGGGCCAGGCCAGGGAAGAACAACTGTTGCGAATGGTACTTCTCAGCGACGAACAGGGTAATGTGCAGGCCATTTGCAGGCAGGGTGATCTACTGGATATCAGCACCCTCAATAAAGCGCTGGATCGTGACCTGCGAATGATGAACAAACGGGGTCAGGCCCAGGCCAGACAAAGGGCCGGGCTAAATGACATGCCTCCGCTGCCGTCCCTGACCGGCTGGCGGACTGTGGTGGATGAGCACGTCGATAAAATGTCCTCAGTGGCGCTGGCTCTTGGCGAACAGAATCTGTGCATGGTCATGCCCCGGGAAGATTTCGAGCCGATCCTTCAGAGCGCGGAGCGATTCTCGTTCTCAGTGGCCTCCGATTCCATCGCGGTTAATCTGGACAGCCCGGAAGAAGACCAGGCCCAGCTGCATTCGGCAATCCGGAAATTTACCACTCTGCGCATCCAGCAACGGCTGGAAGATACCCTCGAGCTGCCCCCGCTTCCGGAAACGGCGCAGCGGATCATCCATCTGCGGGTCAACCCCAATTCAGTAATGGGGGATCTGGTGGATGTGGTGGAAAGCGATCCGAGCCTTGCTGCACAGGTGGTCAGTTGGGCGTCGTCCTCTTTCTACGCAGCGGCTGGGCAAGTTAAGTCTGTTCACGACGCGGTGTCGCGGGTGCTGGGTTTTGATCTGGTGATGAACCTGGCCATGGGGTTATCTCTCGGCCGTGCTTTGAAGGCCCCCCATGATCACCCTGAGGGCTATGTGGATTACTGGCAGCAGGCGATATGGCAGGCCCAGTCCGCCGGCATACTGGCCAGCATGATGCCCAGGGGAGAGCGCCCGGTGTTTGGCCTGGCCTATCTGGCAGGTCTGCTGCACAACTTCGGTTATCTGGTGCTGGCGCAGGTTTTTCCACCCCATTTCAAACTGGTGTGCCGCACGCTGGAGGTCAATCCGCACATGGACTCGTCAGTGATTGAGCACTTCCTGCTGGGCGTCAGCCGTGAGCAGATCGCCTCACAGCTTATGCAGAACTGGGGTATGCCGGATGAGGTGAACCTGGGGATCCGCTACCAGAAGAATCCGGGTTATGACGGATCATACGCGGTCTACGCGAAGCTGCTCTGGCTTGGTCGTCAGCTTCTTATCGAGCGGGGCGTGGCCCTCGGCGCCGGCCAGGAAGTGCCTTCAGCGCTTTATGATTCGCTGGGGCTTGACCGGGAAAAGGTCGGGGTACAGTTTGATCAGCTGGTTGAAAGCAAGGATGTGGTCATGGCTATGGCCGGCATGATGAACCCCCCGTAAGCCTTGCCAGCCATAAAGAAAGCCGGCCCGTAGGCCGGCAAGCTCACCCGGTTAGTTACAAAACGCTAAAAAGTCTGTTGACGCAGGGCCACAGCCGCCTTGCGGATACGGTCGGCGTGGGCTTCTTCAACTGCCAGTCGCTCCTTATCCATCTTCTCCACAAACCGGGTATCGGTATCCTGCCGGGCCTGATGTGTGGGCATATGCTGAATCAGGTCGTGGACTTCCTGAAAAACCTCGAAAGGTGGTTGTTTCAGCAGCTCCGGCTTGACATGGTCCAGCAGGCCTTTGATTCGAAGACAAGCCTCGGAATACTCCATCTGGTCCGCTTCCACAGCCATAGCCAGTACCTGCAGGCTTTCCACCATGCTGGCGTGACGTTCTCTCTGGAAGGTCTCTGTTTTGGCCTGGCGCCGCTTACTGGCCTGCAGGGTGCGCAGCTGGCGCACGATAAAGCCCGCCAGCAAGGCGATGGCGACCGCGCCACCAATGATCAAGGTCCACTGTAGCCACTGGGGCATAACGTTCTCCGGGTTTGGGTCAGGCGCGCTTGCGCTGTCGATCTGCGCGCCAGACTTTTACATGAACACTCTGACCGTTGAGTACGGATGTCCCCACCAACGGATCAATCTGCTCGTCGCTGATGACATCGTTAATGCTGGCTCCTGCGTGCGCTGCGGCAACAGCCTGGCCAATGCCGGAGCGGTCATGGCCCCAGCCGTGGGGCACGGACACCACACCGGGCATGATGTCGTCAGTAATTTCCACGGGCAGCACAATTCTGCCCGTGGGTGTGCTTACTTCGGCAGAATCACCGGTCTGCAAGCCTGAGCGTGCAGCGTCTTTGGGGCTGATCATCAAGGTGCAGCGTTCCTTGCCTTTTACCAGCCGCTGGCTGTTGTGCATCCACGAGTTATTACTGCGCATATGGCGGCGCCCGATCAGCAGCAGGTCAGTCGTGGGCGGTTGATCCAGAAACCGGTGGAGCCGGTCAAGATCCGCAAGATAACGCCTTGGGGCAAGATTGACCTTGTGGTCCGGCGTAAACAACCGCTCTGGCATGCACGGGCGAAGTGGCCCGAGATCCACTCCGTTTGGTAACCGGGTCAGTGACCGCACCGACAGGCCCTTGGGCAGATCCTGCCAGTGACGGTTGAGGGGGCTGAGCTTCGCCAGCCCGCGCACCGGGTGACCCTCAGGCAGAATGTCCATAACCAGATCGATCGCGGGCTGAAACACGCCCCGGGCAGGCCCTATATCCGCGCCGTAAGGACCGGAACGCAGCATCAGATCAAGAATGGGGTCAGGGCCGATCTGCTTGAATGCGCGCCAGCCAGCCTCCATCCGCAGAGGCAATCGTCCGCCTGCCCGGCGTTTTTCAAGGCGATGGGCCAGTTCCAGCAGAATCTGCCAGTCGTGACGGCTGTCTTCGCCGGCATCGAACAGAGCCGGGCTGTACTTGGCGGTATTGCGGACCGCAAACATGCTGAAGATCAGGTCGTAGTGGCTGCGCTCCAGCCCTGAAGTGGGCGGCAGAATGACGTCGGCGTGGCGAGTGGTTTCATTCAGGAAATAATCCACCGACACCATGAAATCAAGGTTGCCAAACGCTTTGTCCAGGCGGCCACCGTTGGGGCTGGACAGTACTGGATTGCCGGCGATGCTGACAAAGGCACGGATCTGACCGTCACCGGGCGTGAGCATTTCGTCCGCCATGGTGCTGGCGGGGAACTCGCCACCGAACTCGGGCAGCTTCTTCACCCGGCTGAAGCGGCGGCCAAAATGCCCGCTCTGCCCCGCCATGGCGCCCAGTGCTACCATGTCCACGGCGGGCTGGGTGAACATCATGCCGCCGGTGGTGTCGAGTTTGCCAGTCAGAATATTCAGCACGTAAGCCAGCCAGGTAGCGACGCCGCCAAAAGCCTGGGTGCTGGTACCCATTCTGCTGTAAAGCGCGGCTTTTCGGGTAGTGGCAAGCTGGCGTGCCAGGCCGCGAATGTCATCGGCGGCCAGGCCGGTGTGCTGGCTTACGGTTTCCGGTTTGAAGCCCAGCGAGGCCAGGCGGATAAGGTCCACGTCTTTGGTCCATTTTTCGGCATGGCCCAGGTCGACCAGGTTTTCCTCAAACAGTGTGTGAACCATCGCCATCAGCAACAGGGCATCGGTGCCGGGGCGGATAAAATGGAATTCGTCCGCAATCTGTGCGGTTTCCGTGCGCCGGGGGTCGATCACCACCAGCTTGCCGCCCCGTGCCGTCAGGCTTTTCACCCGGCCCCGGAAATCCGGCACCGTCATCAGGCTGCCGTTGGATGCCATGGGATTGCCACCGATGCACATGAACAGGTCGGTGCGATCGATATCCGGAATCGGAAAGAGTATCTGATGACCAAACATTTCCAGGCTTGCCAGCATGTGGGGCAACTGGTCGTTAGAGGTGGCCGAGAAGCGATTCTGGGTGCCCAGCGCCTTCAGGAACGGCAGCCCCGCGATCAGCGCACCATGGTTGTGAACATTGGGGTTGCCCAGGTAGGCACCGATGCTGTTGCGGCCGTGTTCTTCCCGGACCTGGTGAAGACGGTCTGCCACCAGGTCGAAGGCTTCATCCCATTCCATTTCCTGCCAGCCCTCGGCGGTGCGGCGCACCGGTTTGCGAAGCCGTTCCGGGTCTTCGTGCAGATCCTGCATTGCAACGGCTTTGGGGCAGATGTAGCCCTGGCTGAGTGGGTCATCGGCATCGCCCTTGATGGACTGGATATGCCCATCCTGCACCTCAATCGCAACGCCGCACATGGCCTCGCATAAGTGACAGGTGCGGTAGTGGGTGCCGTTTTCCATGGGCTCGTTCTCCGGGTGTGAATCGAAAGGTTGGATTTGAGTGGAAATCAGATTATCAGGAAAGCCGAGTGATGGGAAAAGCTAGGTGTTGGAAGCGGGTCGGGGCCCGTATCCCCATCGCTCAGGACTTCCAGCAGGTCCGTTGGCGGTTCAGGCCGTTGAATTCTCATCATCGGACAGTACCGACAGCAGTCGTTGGGCATGTTCGGCGGTTTCATTGCCCAGACTGGTGAGATAACCCCCATCCTTCTGGGTGATCAGTCCTTTTGCGTGCAGTCTTTCGGCTGCCGCAATGGCATCTTTTGAAGCGGAGTGACTGTGTACCTTGATGCCCTCGTTAATGGAGGAAAGGTTAAACAGAGTCAGCAGGTTCAGTTCTGCCAGATGTTCAGCGGTGAAGGCCATAACGTGTCCTCGAAGTGGGCGTGAATACAGTCTGGAACGGAGTGGCGACTTTCGCCAGTTATCTCGCTGAATATGTCGCGTCGTTTTTTCATTTCTGGCAGTGACCGTTGTTCAATGGTTCGGCCAGCCAGCCAGCGTGTCGATAAATTTTACAGTTTGTGTATTCGGGGCGTTATTGGCGATTTTTATCCCGATGGTTTTATTGGCTTTTGCATTTCTTGGCTCAGCCTTTGCTATTTTTTTAATGCACGTGAAGTTACTTGCTTGACCTTTTGGTATGGCAGTGTCGGTTGTGACTAGCGAGCAGGCCCTGAAGCGTATTCAGGAAGGTCGACAAAAAATGTACGATTCCCAGGAAGGGAGAAACGAATGAAAACGCTATTAACATCGATTGGATTTTCAGTATCGCTCATGATGGCCGGTTCCGCTTCGGCTTTCACGATTGGTAGTATTGAAGGTATTGGTGGTGTGGATGTCGGTGGTGTCGATACTCTATTGGGGCAAACTGGCGATTTGGATGAAAATCCGAGCGGCTCCTGTCCAAGCGGCGGTAGTCCAGTCAGTGAGCTTTGCTGGGTTAACAAAGTTCTGGTAGGCCTTGGTGATTCAGCCACAACCTACGACGGATCGGACAAAGTTGAGGATCAAGGCTATTCCTTGATTGATGGAAGCTCAACATTAATTGGCTTCAAGCTGAGTTTTGATTCGGAGTACTTCCTGATCAAAAACTCCACGTGGACCGGCCTGTTCCGGAACACTACAGAGCTTGGTTGGGCTGTGTTTGACACAGCCGACTTGAACTCAGGCTTTAATCTGCCGGATCTGGATGAGCTTGAAATCAGTCATGCTGCACCATTGGGCGGAACTGTGTCGGTTCCTGAACCCGGTACTTTGGCTCTCCTCGGCCTCGGTCTTGCCGCCATGGGCGCAAGGCGCAAGTTCCGGTCAGCGTGACACTGTTAGCCTTTGATATTAAAAACCCCGGCCTGTCCGGGGTTTTTGCCTTTCTATCTGGTCGACGTTTTAAGCACCCACCGATCCCGATTAAACTCTAACGTCATTAAATCCCTATTGGCGTAACGCTGACCTGCGCCGTGCCCTTGTAACGATATCCGGTGGAAGACCATAAGGCCCTGTTCATTGAATATGCCAAGCCTGTTTAAGCCGATTAGTGGTGTGACTCCACTTCGGCGTCGTCGGTTTGCACACCGTATTCTGGTTGCCGAACAGGCCAACCTCGCTAAAAGCGCTTTCCTTCGGAACGGTGTGCAACCAGCGTACGGGAACAAGGTATTCGGCCGCCTCGTCGTCTACATCACGCACCTGGCGTCCGATGAGCAGCCAGTCGGAATTCAGGATTGAGATGTCCTTCATCACCTGGTCTTCCAGCAACGCTTCGTCTGCCAGGGCTGCGGGCTTGAGCTTTTTGGGCTGGTCGCCGATGCGCCAGATGCCTTGTTGGATTGCCATAAAGTGCTTTCTCCGATTTGCGGCACAGGCGCTCAGGAGCGCAGCTCATGATCCCACTTGTAGAATTGCTTGAGGTCGTTGCAGAATTGATAGTCGAGAGCGCCTCTGTGCTGTAGCTGGCCCACCACAATACCTGGGGCAATTCCTACCTGTTTTGCGAAAGAGCAAATGTCGGCTTTCGTTAGAACACCGCTTTGGATGAACTTCTCCAGTGCTCTCGGAGGTATCAGTTCATTCTGGGCGAAGTGATTGGCTTCTGCCTCTTTCTCTTCGGTAAGGCCATTGCTGCTTTTGTCAGTCCGTTCAATGAACAAGTCTTTTTTGCCGTGGAGTAGGATATGACCGGCTTCGTGAAAGAATGTGAACCACAGATGGTCGTTCGAGCGATACCGGAGGCTGAGCTGAATGACCGCCTTTTTTGAATGAACCCAGCGCGTTGCTCCGCTCACTCCGGTTTTGGGCAGTGAGGGAGCGAAGACAACGGCTACTCCAGCCTCTGCACAAAGAGCCTGCATTTTCGAGACAAATTCATCCGGGGTCATGTCCGTTAGAGCGCGGATTTCGTCAAGCACTTGCCGGAATTTTTGTCTATTGAAGGGAGCGCAGTGAATTGATGCAGCATCGAGCTCCCCTTTCCGAAGCCATGCGGAGACGGCTTCCGGGTATACCTTATATCGGCTGTTCTGACGGTAGGCGATGCTGAGCCGTGGCCACATGTCTTCCCACTGCCCCGCACTTGCTATTCCGAAGAATCGCAGGACCTCTCTGAGCTGATCCGTCTTGTCTTTGTAGCGCTTGATCCAGTCGAACTTCACCATCTCGTTGACCGGAATTCGTTTGAGCCACTGCAGGTCAGCTTCAAGCTTTTCCTCTTCGTCAAGGCGGGCCTTGATTTCCTGATAGTTGCTCTCAAGGTTCAGCCAGTAGTTGGCGGGCATGCCAATGGCCCTCTCCAGCTTGATAGCGGTCTCAGGAGTAATCGGGGCTTTACCCTTAACAATCGAGACAATATGTTTCGCAGACAGCCCGGTTCGTTTTGAAAGCTCCTGCTGGCTCATGTCCCGCAGTTCTAGCTCACTGCTCAAGACTTCACCGGGCAGAATTGCGTAGTTGGGCTCGTATTGGTTCTTTACCGAATCACCCATGTGTATCCACCACTCCAATAATTTTGATCTTTGTAACTGCCTGCCAATCCAACCCGCCTTCGTCGCGCTGTGGCATCGGTTCATGATCTGGTTTCAGGATAAGCCGATAAGGATGGTAGTGTGCCGTCCGGGCAATTCGCTGATCTACTGCGCGACACTGAGGCCTCTGGCCAAGGCGCCGGTCCGCAGGTGTGGTGGTTCCACATCAAGGGCTGGCAACGCCGGCCAGAGGCCTCAGCGTCGCGCCCTTCGGGAGCCACTGAGAGCCTTGATAGCCGCGTTGCGCTGACTCGATTTGGAACCACCAAACCTTCGCCACCGCGCCTTGCTCTCAAGGCTCACAGTGGCTCAGTAGATCAGCGAATTGCCCGGACGGCACACTGAGTCAACGCTGAGTTGCCCTTTGCGATTGCCGGTCAGTTCGTGACACCGATGCGGAGGGCTGTAAGGTGGCGCGAATATTCCAAGGTTGGGCGCGGCATGCAACTGTGTCAGCACTATCTGAAGCTTTTTGGCTCTTTTGGACCCATGAACCTTAACCATCTCCCGGCTATCGTTCATTTGCTTCATCAGCTTTTTGTTGGCGAAGGTAATTTCCATAATTTCCCACGTTTTATTAACCTAATAGGTTAATGATTTTATGTTTCATTGTCTAGTGTCAGTCAGGTTGATTGGCAGCGACTGAGGTTGGGGCGGCCTGGGCTTTTCAAATCAGAGATTTCTCGATTGCGGATTCAGTCAACCCAACTGGGCGCGAACGCGCCAGATGCCTTGTTGGATTGCCATAAATCGCCTTTTCGTTTGCGGCGTTCGCTTATTTTGCGTAATGTTTTGGGTAACACGACCCCTGCCTCTTGGTTCCGACAGGAGCTTACGCGGGGGTTATTTTTTGTTTTTTGTGGTCAACAACACTTGATATACCTGCCTCTCGTGTCTAGTATTCATTGCAACACGGCCCCAATCGGTGGATCCGCTTTGCGGTGAAGCTGCTGCGGGGTTTTTTATTGCCTGCTTTTCGGGAAACACTCCCAACTCCTCCATTCATCAGACACGCCAAAGGCTCCCCAGCCAATCCCGAGCGATTCGTTTTCCGGAAATTCCGTAAGTAATTCTGAGAACCGTTGCCACCAACTGGAGGCCGGGTTGATAGAACTCAACAGCTTCTGACAGATACACAGCAACAGAAAGGGCCGGGCAAGGATATGTTCGTTGCCGCGTGTCCAGGCGTTGTCAAAGTCCGGCACTACGCTCTTGGGTGGCTTTTGTGGCTGGTCTACCACGTTACGGTTCCAAAGGCGGCTATGATGGGCGCACACGTTGCGCAGATAGTTCAGACTCCGTAGCCAGGAGGCCAGAGTGCGGCCGTTGCGGACGCCGTATTTATCGGCGATGGCGTCCTGGTCTTCAGGGCGCATGCCGCCATAGAGTTCTGACAGCGTGTTGAAATCCCATACTTCACAGGCAATCCAGATAGGCAGAGGGTGGCCATACTTGTTTTTGTTGTGCTTGATGAAGTCTTCTTTGGAGCGGGCGACTTGCGTGGCCTGCTTCTTCATCCAATCTACATGCTTGGGCAAGCCTGTCTTGCTGTCTGCCTCCTTGGCGAACCCCTCAAAGAGCAAATCCGGGTTCAGATAGGCGAATGGATCATACTTGCCCAGCATATGAGATATATCGACCCGCAGGGCCACTTCAATGCGCTCCAGCGCATCCAATACAAGTAGACGGAGCTTCTTGCCGAAAACGTAAAGGCGCACGGCCGCCTCGAAGGACGAACCCAGTTTGAAACTATCTAGAACGGCGCTGGTAGGCTTCGTCTTTTCCTTTTTGGGGTGCCTTTGTCAGTGGGGCAGAACAACTCGGAGCGCTCCCGAAACGGATGCCAGTAGCCGCTCAGCCGGTAGTAGCCAATACGCTCAAGGTACTCCAGCGCCTTTGGTTCATCGGTGACCGAAAGCCCCCTGTTTTTCAGTTTGTCGAGCTGCTCTCGGTAGCTGAGCCACGGTTTTTCGTACACGCGGTAGTCATCCTTTTCTTGTTAGTTCAGAGCCTCATCCACGACCGCTTCAGCCAATTGGCAGCGGGTTTCGCCGGCCTGATTCAGACGCTCCTTGAGTTGATCACAGAGGGCCATGAGTTCATCGACTTTCTGGACGATACGGTGTTGTTCTTGTACTGGAGGTAGCGGCACAGGCATCTTGCGAAGCCCACTCAGAGGCACGGTTTTTTGGGCTATGCCGGTTGCGACGTTGTCAGCGTATGACAGACCGTATTCGCTTGCGAGGAGTAGCTTAATGAAGTCTCTCGGAGTCGAATCTGTCGCCTTAAGAATTGCGACGTGACGTTGCACACAAAAGGCCCTGTCGGTATCGACTTTTATAGGGATCCCGTACGAACCCGTGACTGTGTAGAGAAGGTCGCCTTTGGTGGGTTTTCGACTCCAGTCTAAATTGTCGAAATAGTCCTCGCTGACGTACTTGCAACTGGTGAAGTTAATTTCACCTGCGTTGAGATTACCAATAACGAGAAATGGAATTCCTTGTTCGCTCTTCGGTGGCGCTTGGTGGTCGCCATCTGTCACAACTGCAAATAGGCTTTCTAAGTGTGTCCAATGCCAGCTAGTACGGATCGCGAAAGGCGCTGGCTCTTGGCTTGTTAAGGCAGCGTGGCGGCTAGACAACTTTATTTTTCCTGATTCCGCGAGTTCCAGCCGCTCACTAGATATTTTTTCAAGCAGCGCACTCGGCGGAGTATCCCCCGCACCCTGCTCCACCAACCTCCCCATCACCGCCAACTGCAGAATAGTCTGCTTGAGCTTGTCGATGCTCTGTTCGGTGGTGAATAGGGTGTCGAAGTGGGTGGCGAGGCGGGCCCAGTTGTCGGCCAGTTCGGTGGCGTTTTTGGATTGGGTGAGGGTGCCGAGCAGGGTGTCCACGAGGGTTTCGTGGGCTTCGAGCTGGTCGCTGGTTTGCTGCTCCAGTCGGTCGCAGAGGGCCATGAGTTCATCGACTTTTTGGACGATTCGGTACTGCTCATCCAGCGGGGGGAGTGGGACCGGAGCCAGGTTGGCTCTCACTATAGTTAATGTGTGAACAGTCGTGCCCATGCTGTCCGCATGTATGGTTCTTGTCCAGAATGGAGAGTGGCAAAAGTTATAGAGAAATTGAGGGCAAATCCCGAATAGATTCTTGAAAATTAAAACGCTCGCATCTTTGAAGTAGAATTGGTCGCTGGGCTTGACGATATAGGGCACTCCAATCGTTCCCACTCCGGTAACCATGAGGTCATTGGTCTCCGGCACTTGTCCGTTTTTAGCGAGTTCGTCATAAAGGTTCCGCGAGATAAAGAGTTCGTTATCTACATCCCCATTTTGTGAGAGTTTTACGATTTCACGGGCGCGATAGAAAGGAATGCCATGGTTTTGCCAGTCGCGTTGGCGCACTCGGCGGCTAGATCCAACTAGTCCGATATGCCCCAGCCTTACCCATGCCCAGTTTGGTGGTATGGCAAATGGGTGTTCGTCAATTGAGGGGATATTTGAGTTCGTTTTTATAGTACCTTTCGTCTCAAGCTTCTGTTTTTTATCTTCGAGATGTTGCAGCAAGGCTTGAGTCGATCCATCAGATGTTAGCTGTTCGGTGAGTTTGCCTCGAAGAGCGAGGTCCAAAATTAGTTCTCGCAACTTTTTAATTCCGGTCAGCTCAACCTTTCCGCTTCTTCCCCGCCCACGAGTGGACTTCTGGGTCACCGCTCCCGTCCACAAGTCCAGATGCTCGGTAATCAATTCCCGCGCACTCACGCTGCACCTCCGTCGGTGTCGCGGCTGAGCGCATCGGCCAGAATGTCACGCAACTGGTGGCGGATTTCCTTAATTTCCGCCTGCTGCTGTTC
>Ga0307966_1000873_pt1 | contig 24675 bp, 21 predicted proteins | sample OrgLakmetagen646_FD_203141 | JGI IMG/M metagenome (GOLD analysis project Ga0307966, IMG submission 203141) | Saline water microbial communities from Organic Lake, Antarctica - #646 | ecosystem: Environmental > Aquatic > Non-marine Saline and Alkaline > Saline | place: Antarctica: Organic Lake... | reverse complement strand
GCCGCCAGCTATATGACAAGCGCGGCTGCCCGGATGCTGGCGCACGCCTATGCGGCAATCATGCCAACCCAAAAGTGGCAACATTTTGCTCTGCCCTTTGGCTCACTTTTGCTTTGCCGTTGACAGGCAAAGGTAACTATTACGATAATTCCATGATTGAAACGTTCTTTAAATCAATCAAATCGGAGCTGATCTGGCGCAACCGTTGGGACACACGCCGTCAGGCCGAGGGCGCGATATTCCAGTATATCAATGGCTTCTATAAACCCCGCCATCGCCACTCATCCCTCGCCAGTAAAAGCCCCTTGGCATTTGAGCGAAAGGCCGCATACATGAGTTCAGAGACCAGAACGTAAGCGTGACAAGATCAATTTGCGTGGGGTGCACGCCGTACTTCTTCGACAATTCTGCCAATGTCATTTCTTCGCGGATCGCCTCAAGTGCAACCTTGGCCTTGAAATCCGGCGAGTGGTTTTTTTCTCTTCGTTATGTTGAATCATCTCTTTCACAAGTTGATCCACATTAACGACTGGTCCGAAATTCCGCGACCACCTCTCTCCCAATTGGGCGACGAGAGCGGTCCCTCATAGTCGGGCCTCGTCCTCGCATGACACCCCAATGGATGGCGCCTTTGCGGATCTGGACACATCCGCTGGGTTTTCGACATCGCGGCCCAGTGCCGCAAGGTCGGAATAGCGAGCACCGATGCGGTGATGGGGGCGCCCGCCCGTCGCAGCGCCCAGAGCGACCACAAGCTCGTCGGTTGCGGGCGCGTCATAGATCGAAAACTGCACGGTCAGGTAATACGACCGCCGGCCTGTGTCGTGTTTGTCCATCAATGGAATGTTGACTTGAGTGTTGGTTGGGCCGCGCGTGTTGGTGAACCCCAGATAGCTTTTGGCACCCACAGCCTCGCGGTAGAAATTGCCAAATTGCAACGTGTGGATCAACGCGGAGGCGTGCTCCAGTTCGCAATTAGTACCCGCGATGCAGGCTTTGCCATAAGCCTCTATCGCATCGCCCGAGCCTGCCAGCGTGATCAGCCGTTCGGTCAGCATCTTGCCCAGAGGCGGCGCCATCCGCATGATTTCAGGGCTTAGATCCTCGACATAGCCTAGCCCGGCCCAAGGGTTCGCGACCACTGCGGCGACGCCGATTATGAGTAAGGGCGGCGTGGCGGCGCGGGCACCTTCGCGGTAGATGGTTTCATCAAAAGTAACGATTTTCCGCAATTCAGAAAGCATTTCGTATCCTTTCTGTCAAAGAAAAGAAAGTGTTCTGCCGGTAATCTGGTGGACTGTTCCGGTGCTTTGGTCGCCTTGGTAGATGCCAAAACTGCCGTGTCGAAATTCATCGGTATAGCGCGACAGCATGCTGCGCTCGGCAGCGGACGGAATGTCGTCGAAAGGGATGCTGTCCAGATCAAAACAGCGCATGCCTGATGGAAGGTGGCCGGTCACAGTGCCCAGATAGTATATCCGGTGTTGCCGGGCCTCGCGGTCTTGATAGACTGCGTAGAGGTGATCCAGCGCTGGATCGAGGCCCGATGCCTTAAGCGATACGATCAACCCGTCCAGACTGTTGCTGTGTGGTGGTGCGATCGGCAGTGTGAACGTACCATCTGGCCGTGCCTGCAGCAGAACCTGCCCGTCGCGCACCATCAGCGCACCAACAGCGACATTATCTGCCTCGCCCGCAGCCTTGACCAGCTCCTCCTCGAGCCCAATCGAAAAATAGCCGCCGCGAAAGTAGCCCAAGGGCTGTTTGTCCGCCGCCTCATGCACCAGAACGCGGCCGATCAGCACCAGGTGGTCGCCCGCGTCCACCAGCTTGTGATGCGCGCAAGTAAAGGTGCAGAGTGATCCGTCCAGTATCGGGACATCCGCAGGCCCACTATGCCAAGCAGCCTCCTTGAACTTGTCAGGTGAGCGTGAGGCGAAAAGACCCGCGACCGCCTTTTGATCCTCGGCCAATACGTTGACGGCGAAATGTTGCGATTGCACAAACGCGTCGCAGCTATGCGCCGTCTTTGCGATGCAGACCAGCAAGAGGGGCGGATCGAGCGAGACGGAGGTGAACGAATTGGCAGTGAAACCCCGTGGTGCTCCATCGGCCTGCCGCGTCGTGACAACGGTGACGCCGGTCGCGAAGGTGCCGAATGCGTTGCGTAGGGCCACCTTTTCGTCCTGTGTCATCGGGGCGGGGGCGGCGTCTCGAAGATACTGATTGTTATGTTGGCCCAAAGTGGGCGGCGCCGTGTAGGCCAATTGCGGGTGGCCCGCAAAGCGCAGCGGATTTGCCGCGACTGTCCAGGGCGTGGCGCCCGGATCGGGATGCTTGATCTGGGCCAGCATACCTCGCGCGGCCACGTGCGGGTCGGCAAAGATATCCTCGATCGTGTTCAGCGGGCCAAAGGGCACCAGACCGCCCAGCATTTGCGCCAGCGTGGCCTTGTCGTGCCGTGCGGTCCATTCCGCGACGATTGCGTTGACCTCGTCCTGGTGAGCGCCGCGTGCGCCGCGTGCCGCATAGCGTGGATCGGTGCCCAGCTCTTCGCGGCCCATGATGCGGACCAACACCCGCCAGAACGCATCGTCGACCACGCCCAGTGCCACCGCGCCGTCGATCGCCGGAAACAGTCCGAAAGGTGCCAGAAAGGGATGGCCGTTACCCTCGGGGCCGGGAACGGCACCGGTCATGTCATGCAAATACGTGGCCCGTTCGCAAAGCGATATCATCGCGTCATACATCGCGGTATCGGTGAACTGGCCCTTGCCGGTCGCCTCGGCCTCGCGCAGTGCCGCCATGATGCCGAACGACATCAGCAACCCGGTGAATACGTCGCCGACGCCTGGCCCGACCTTGGTAGGCGTCTGCGCATCCTGTCCAGTGATCGCCATGACCCCGCCCATCGCCTGCGCCACCACATCGTAGGAGGGCCAGTTCGAGTAAGGGCTTTCGCCTGTGCGTGGGTCACCAAAGCCGCGGATCGCGGCATAGACTAGCCGGGGGTTGTCTGCGGCGAGGCTCTCGTAGGACAGGCCCAGACGGTCCATCACACCGGGTCGGAAATTCTCAACGATCACGTCGGCGGTTGCGGCCAACTGGCGAAACGCGGCCTTGCCTGCCTCAGATTTCAGGTCGATCTGCACGCTCTTCTTGCCCCGGTTGAGGCTGACGAAGTACCCGGCCCAGAGGTGATCGGGGTCATCCTCGCGAAAGGGACCGTTGGTGCGACTGGTGTCACCGCCTGCGCCTTCAATCTTGATCACTTCGGCGCCGTGATCGGCCAGCATCATTGTGCAATAGGGGCCAGACAACATGCGGCTGAGGTCGAGGACGCGGATCCCCTTGAGAATTTTGGTTGTGGTCATTTTATACTGCCCTCTAGCACATCATCCTTCAGCACACGGTCAAAGAATGTGCGCAATGGTCCGTTCACCGCATCCGGATCCTCGGCCAGCGCCATGTGCCTTAGGCCGGGCAGGATGGAGGTTTCGGCGCCCGCGATTTCGGCGGCGATGGCGCGAGTTATGTCGGGGCCGTTGCCGTAATCTTCATCGCCCGTCATCACGAGGGTGGGGCAGGCGATGGGGGGGTGGGGCGCGGCGATCTCATCCGTGCCGTCCGCCAGAACCTGGTAAATGGTGTGATAGATGGCGATGTCGTTGGCTGTGACCCAGGATCGCACCAGATCAACTATCTCTGGATTTGCGCGGAGAAATTCGCCGGTGAACCAGCGATCCAGCGCCGCCTCGACGGTCGATGCGGGGCCGTGCTGGCGGGCTTGCTCGACGCGCGCGGCAATCTTGGCCTGCGCTGCCGTGTCCCGCTTGTAGGGGGAATGTAGAATGGCGAGCGCCGCGACCCTGCTGGGCATGTCCTGCGCCACGCGCCGCGCGATCATGCCGCCCAGCGAAAAGCCGGTGATCGCTGCGGCGTCGATACCGCAATGATCCATCAGGCCGGACAACTGCCGCGAAAACATGGTTAGCGATGGCGCTTCGGGCGGGGCGGGGCTGGCGCCGTGACCAAAGAGGTCGTAGCTGAGGATGCGGTAGCGGCTAGCCAGCGCCGGAATCGTCCATTGCCAGCAGTGCCGATTCAGGCCCAGCCCGTGGATCAGCACGATGCAGGACGCGTTTACCGGCCCATCCAGCGCATAGGCCGTTCCATCCGGGGCGGCGGCACTCATGTGGCGCTGGCCGTCTGGGAGGTACGCCGCGCGCTTGGGCGCGACCGCAAAATAAAATCGTCTGCGCCGATTGCCCATGAAAGGGGCCGCTCGCGCCTGCCGGATTCTTGCGGTCGGCCTATGATCTGTCTGGTTTTCGCCATCTGAGCATCTCCCTTGCAGTCAGGTTAAACGCCGCGCCGCGTCCATATGTTGCTGTTTTTCGACACGGGGTGACGAAAATACGCGGCTTTGGCCGGATCGTTCGTAAAGAGTAGGACGTACGGCAAGTCAAAGGACCACGTGATGACAGAACTCAAGACCTACAAGATGTTGATTGACGGCGACTGGACGGGCGCATCGGATGGCGGACTGTTCGACAGCGCCAACCCCGCCACTGGCGAGGTTTGGGCCCGCGTGCCTGAAGCTACGGCTGCGGATGTAGACCGTGCCGTGCGTGCTGCTCACCGCGCCGGAACCGAAGGTCCGTGGTCGCGGATGGTGCCGTCTGAGCGCGGCAAGTACCTGAGAAAGCTGGCTGAATTGCTGGCAGACACGTCCGAGGAACTGGGCCGCACCGAATCTATCGACACGGGCAAGATGCTGAAGGAAACGCGCTGGCAGGCGAAATACATCGCGGAGTTTTTTCAGTTCTACGCCGGTTGCGCCGACAAGGTCAGCGGCGAGACGCTTCCCATCGACAAGCCTGACATGTTCGTTTTCACCAAGCGCGAGCCGCTGGGTGTGGTCGCCGCCGTGGTACCGTGGAATTCGCAGCTGTTCCTCGTCGCGGTCAAGATCGGCCCGGCGCTGGCAGCGGGCAATACGGTCGTATTGAAGGCGTCCGAGCATGCGTCGGGCGCAATGCTGGATTTTGGTCGCCTGATCGAGAAAGCTGGTTTTCCGCCCGGGGTGGTCAACATCGTCAGCGGCCACGGCGATCCTTGCGGGCGCACGCTGACGGCGCATCCGCTGGTGGCGCGCATTTCCTTTACCGGCGGGCCGAATGCGGCGCGCCATGTGCTGGAGAATTCCAAGAACAACTTTGCCGAAGTATCGCTGGAATTAGGCGGTAAATCGCCTTTCATTGTGTTTGATGATGCCAATATCGAAAGCGCGGTCAACGCTTCCATCGCCGGGATTTTTGGCGCGGCGGGGCAAAGCTGCGTCGCGGGGTCGCGACTGTATCTGCATGAGGATATCGCGGACGCATTTCTGGAGCGGATGATCTCGATGGCCCGCGATATTCGGATCGGTGATCCGCTTGCGGACGAGACGGAAATGGGCCCGCTTTGCACGCGGGGCCAGCTAGAGCATATCCAAGCCGAGGTGGCGTATGCCCAGACAGAGGGCGGCACCGTTCTGACCGGTGGCAAGCAGCCCGACGGGATGGAGGGTGGGTTATTTTATGAGCCGACCATCATCGACTGCCCTCGGCAGGACATGCGCATCGTGGATACCGAACTGTTCGGTCCGGTCCTGTGTGTGCAGCGTTTTCGCACCGAGGGTGAGGTGTTGGCATTGGCCAATGATTCCGAACACGGGCTGGCGGCGGGCATCTTTACGCAAAACAGTGCGCGGTCTTTGCGGATGGCAAATGCCGTGCGTGCGGGCATCGTCTGGGTGAACACCTACCGCGTGGTGTCACCCATCGCCGAGTTTGGCGGCGTCAAGGGGTCGGGCTATGGCCGCGAAAGCGGGTTTCAGGCGATGTACGACTACACCCGCCCCAAGACCATCTGGTTAAATACCTCGGACGCACCGATTTCCAATCCATTCGTCATGCGCTGAGATCTGCGAACAATAGGGAGAGACTGATATGAAATTTCATCTGGCGGTTAATCTGGAGCGGCTGGACGACAGCCTCGATATGACGGACGTCGCGCGCCATACGATCAAGATGGTGCAGATGGCCGAAGAGGGTGGCTTTGACATCGTCTGGTCCGCCGAGCATCACGCGCTGGAAATGACCATCGCGCCCAACCCCTTGCAAATCCTGACATGGTGGGCCGCCGAGACCGACAAGATCCGGCTGGGCACTGCCGTCGCGACCGCAGCTTATTGGCACCCCATCAATCTGGCGGGCGAGGCGGCTTTCCTTGATCTTATCAGTGGCGGGCGGCTGGAGTTTGGCATCGGATCGGGAGCGTATCAGCGCGAATTCGATCGGATGAAGCCGGGGCTTAAGCAGCCTGACGCATGGCGCTATATGCAGGAAATGCTGCCCGCGCTGCGCGAGTTGTGGAAGGGCGATTACGCCCATGACGGTGAGTACTGGCAATTCCCGACATCGACATCGGTGCCCAAGCCGTTGCAGGCCGAGGTGCCGGTTTGGGTCTCGGCCAGATCGCCCATCACCTACGATTACGCGGTGCGCAATAAATGTCACGTCAACTGCTGGCCTCTGACTCGGCCCTTCGCCGAGGCAGAGCTCTACAAAAAGCAGTTGGACGAGGCGATCGCCAAGGCTGATAACGGTTGGTCCCCGCGCTTTGCGCTGATGCGGCACGCTTGCGTTTATGACAATTCGTCTGATCGCGACGCGGCGATCAAATCAATCCGTACGCTGATGGGCCAGTTCGAGAACCTCTTTCGCAACTCTGGCGATGTCGTCAACGGCTTTCCCAAGCAGATCCCGCTGAACGAGTTGGAGGGGCGCGAGCAGTATGATCCGGCCATGCTGGAGGAGAACCTGATGTTTGGCTCGCCCGAGCAATGCATCGCCAAGCTGAAGCGCTACGAGGCGCTGGGGGCGGACGAATTCATTTACTACGCCTCGATGGGGCTGGACCACGATGCGCAAAAACGCTCGCTCAAAATGTTCTGCGACGAGGTCGTGCCGGCCTTTCGCTAAAGCGCCTCAATCAAAGGGAAAAAAACTATGACAGACGGAGTTACCGTGCGCCGCGACGGCCACGTGTTGGAGGTGACGCTGGACCGGCCCAAGGTCAACGCCATCGACGTGGCGACTTCTCAGGCGCTGGCTGCGGCCTTCGCCGAGCTGCGCGACGATCCTGACCTGCGCGTCGCGATCTTGACGGGTGCTGGCGACAGGATTTTCTCGGCAGGTTGGGATCTCAAGGCGCTCAATTCCGGCGAGATGCAGCTGGATAACTGGTGGGAGACGGATGATTACGGCGAGGGTGGTTTTACCGGCCTGACCGAGAACTGGACCCTGAACAAGCCGGTGATCGCCGCCATCAATGGCCACGCCATCGGTGGCGGGTTCGAGATGGCGATGGGCTGCGATCTGCTGATCGCTGCCGATCACGTCGAATTCGGCCTTCCCGAAATGCCGCTAGGGATTGTACCGGATGCGGGTGCCCTGCAACGCCTACCACGCCTCATCCCGCGCAATATCGCAATGGAGATGTTCTTGCTGGGCCGCCGGATGACCGCGGCGGAGGCCGCTCATTACGGGTTGGTCAACAAGGTCGTTCCGGCCGCTGGGCTGATGGATGCCGCGCGCGAATGGGCGGCCTCTATTGCGTGGTCTGCGCCGCTGGCCATGCAATCGGTCAAGGAAGTGCAGCGCGCCATTGAATGCGTTCCGCTGGAGCAAGCATTTCATAAGATGCGCACCGATCCGATGCCTACCTATCGCAAGATGTTGAAATCTGACGATGCAGCCGAGGGCGTTGCGGCCTTCGTCGAGAAACGTGAACCGAATTTCAAAGGCTCCTGATATGTATCCCGATCCCAAGGGTATTACCCGCATTGCCAGCATTGGTGGCGGGCCCATAGGTGGCGGCTGGACCGCGCATTTCCTTGCGCGCGGCTATGATGTGACGTGCTATCTGCACGATCCCGCCGAGGTGCCTGCGTTCCAGACTATTTTGCAGACTGCATGGAAAAGCTTGATCGATTTAGGCCTTGCCCCTGGCGCATCACTGGACCGGTTGACCGTGTCGCATGATCTGGCGGAGGCGGTGAGAGGTGCGCAGTTCATTCAGGAAAGCGCTCCCGAAAACATCGCGATGAAGCAGGCGCTGTATCGGACGCTGGGCGACATTGTGCCGCCGGACGTCGTCATAGGGTCGTCTACCTCAGGCCTGATGATGAGCGATATTCAGTCGGATTGCGCCACGCCCGAACGCACCGTTATCGCGCATCCGTTCAACCCGCCCTACCTGCTGCCGCTGGTCGAGATCGTGGGTGGTAAAAAGACTGATCCGGCAGCTGTTGAATGGGCGGGCCGGTTCTATGAGGTCGCGGGTAAGGCGCCGCTGCTGATGAAGAAGGAAATTCCCGGCTTTGTCGCTACCCGCCTGCAAGAGGCGCTGTGGCGCGAGGCGCTCCACATGGTCGCAAACGGCGAGGCGACGCCTGAGGATATCGACATCGCCCTGATGAACGGCCCCGCCCCGCGCATGGTGGCCCAAGGCCAATGTATGGCCTTTCACGTCGCCTGCGGGGCAGGGGGTATGGCAACCAATCTGGACCAGTTTGGCCCTGCATTGAAGCTGCCGTGGACGCGGCTTGAGGCGCCAGAGCTGACCCCAGAGTTGCGCGACCGCATGGTCGACGGGTGCAATGCGGTTGCGGGGGATCGCCACTTCGCCGACATGGCCGCGCAGCGCGACCGCGAGATTGTAGCGGTTCTCACGGCGCTGCGGGACGTGCGCGCTGGGTGAAGCGCCCAGCGTGAGGCGTGCAGAGCGTCAGGCATGCTTGCGTCGGTTCTTCTTTTGCAGCGCCGTCAGAAACTCTGATAGTGTGCCGGGCCAACTGGGCGCTGCATTATCGCTGGGCCAGCCCTCGCGATACTCCGACGGGCGGCGCCCAAAGCATTTGCGAAAGGCAAAGGCGAAATGCGACAATGTGTTGAAACCTGACGCAGTCGCCACCTCGCGCACGCTGAGCGATGTCGAGATCAGCAGAACCCTTGCGTGCTGCAATCGCAAGAGTAGGCCAAACTGCACGACTGAACAGCCGATATGCTTTTTGAATATGCGCTCCAGTTGGCGCTGCGACAGCCCTAGCGTGTTGGCAATTTCCGGCACGCTCAGTGGCTCGTCCATGCTGCGTTCGATCAACTCGATCGTATGTCGGACGACCGGGACTAGGGTATCGGTACCCTGACCCATCATGCGCCTCTGGGGCGTCTTACCTTCGCGGATCGTGTGATGCATCATCTGGTCCGCGATCTCGCCTGCAAATCCGGCCCCGTGCGATTTTTCGATCAGGCGCAGCATCAGATCCACACCTGCCAGCCCGCCCGCACAGGTCATGACACGGTCGTCGATCGTATAAAGCTGCTCCAGCACTTCGATATCGGGATAGCTTTCTTGAAAACCTGGCAGCCATGACCAATGCGTCGTTCCTCTACGGCCCTGCAACAGCCCGGCGCGCGCCACGATATAGCACCCCAACTCGACCGCGCAGATACGCTCACTGCGCCGCGCGCGTTTGCGCAGCCATATAATCAACGAGTGATTATTGTAGTGCTCGGTTCCCCAGCTGCCGAGGACAAAGATGAGATCGGCGGAACCTACGTTTGCGGTGTCGGCATTGGTCGTCACGCTGATTCCATTGCTCGCACTGATTCGCGCTCCGTCGAACGACACGAACTCCCACGAGTACGCCGGGATCGACGCCAGATAGTTTGCGATCCGCATGGTTTCGATCATGGTGATAAGTGTTGTCAGGTTGAATCTGGGAACGATTACAAAAACGACGTGATTTTGGCCGCCCTTCGTTTCGCCGGTGTTGAACTCAAGTTCCATAGCGCCTCCTGTGTCGTAGCATCGTGGTGCATTTTATCGTCACACTAGTATCAGTACTGTCGGATAAACGACAGTTTTTAGCCCTTGCGTGTCCAAACATCAGCTCAACGTTACGCAGGGAGAGTTTGATGAACCACGATGTGATAGTGACCTGCGCGGTCACGGGCGCAGGCGATACCACTGGCCGTAGTCCGCATGTGCCGGTCACGCCCAAGCAGATTGCTGCATCCGCCATCGAGGCTGCCGAAGCGGGCGCTGCCATCGTTCATCTACACGTGCGTGATCCGGAAACCGGCAAAGGATCGCGCGATCCCAAGCTGTTCAAGGAGGTTGTGGACCGCGTTCGCGACAGCGGTACCGATGTGGTGATAAACTTGACCGCGGGAATGGGCGGCGACTGGGTGCCGGATGCCGATGATCCGTCGATGCCCGGACCCGGCACCGACATGATCGGGGCTGAGGCTCGATTGGCGCATGTGCATGAATGCATGCCCGATATCTGTTCGCTGGATTGCGGGACACTGAATTTCGGTGATGGCGACAATATCTATATCTCGACCCCGCCCACATTGCGGCGGATGGCCCAGCTGACGCTGGAATGGGGCGTGAAGCCCGAGATGGAAGTTTTCGAGCTGGGCCATATTCGCTTTGCAACGAAGATGGTTGAGGAAGGGTTGATCGCCGCGCCTCCGATGTTTCAGATTTGCCTCGGCATCCCATGGGGCGCTGATCAGACCGTTGATACGATGAAGGTGATGAAGGATCACCTGCCGCAAGGGGCAAGCTGGGCGGCCTTTGGTATATCGCGCATGCAGATGCCGATGGCGGCAGCAGCTGTTGCAATGGGCGGCAATGTGCGCGTCGGGCTGGAGGATAACTTGTTTCTGGACCGCGGCGTGCTGGCAAACAATGGACAGTTGGTGACTCGCATCAGGGAGATTATTGAGCGGATGGGGGGGCGCGCCGTCACACCGCAAGAGGCGCGGACCAAGCTGAACCTGCGCGGCGCGAGCTCCTAGATGGCAAGCGCGCCCAACACTGGAGGCGGCAGTCTGCGCATTCGCGGCGTGTCAAAGATGTTTGGCAAGTTCCGGGCCGTCGATGACGTCACCTTGGACATTCGCAAGGGTGAGTTTCTGACCCTGCTCGGCCCTTCCGGGTCGGGCAAGACGACGTTGCTGATGATGATCGCCGGATTTCTGGACATTACGTCCGGCGATATCGATCTGGACGGCAATTCCATTACATCGACCCCAGCGGACAAGCGCAACTTTGGCATGGTCTTTCAGGGCTATGCTCTGTTTCCGCATATGAGTGTGCGTGACAATATTGGATATGCCCTGAGCGTGCGCAAACGCCCGGTGGCGGAGATCGCGGCGCGCGTAGACGAAATGCTGGAACTTGTACAGCTTCAGGAGTTTGCGGATCGCAAACCCAGCCAACTGTCGGGCGGACAGCAACAGCGCGTGGCGCTGGCGCGGGCGCTGTGTTTCGCGCCGCCCGTTCTGCTGTTGGACGAGCCCTTGGGCGCGCTGGACAAAAAACTACGCGTCGAGGTGCAGGACCAGTTGAAAGACATCCATCGTCGCGTCGGAACGACGTTTATCTATGTCACGCACGACCAGGAAGAGGCACTTTCAATGTCTGATCGCATCGTCATCATGCGCGATGGGGCGATTGAACAGGTCGGAACCCCGCTGGATCTGTACGAGCGGCCGGCAACGCGCTTTGCTGCCGGTTTTCTGGGCAAGAGCAATTTTCTGCGCCAAGGCGATGGCCTCTACGCTCTGCGCGCCGAGAAGATCGACATCCGCCCGGCAGGCGAGGGCGGCAGCGAGGCCCGCCTAAGTGGCTCGATCCGGTCCATCACCTATTTCGGTTCGATGCAGCGCGTGATGGTCGACGTGCCGGGAGGGGACGAGATCGAGGTCGATATCGACAGCTGGCGTAACACGGCGCCGCTGACGACCGGATTGCCCGTAGATTTGCTGTGGCAGGATAGCGCTAGCGTCCGCCTGGAGCGGGAGTGACATGCCAAAAACTAGAGTGCCAGCCAATGGCGCCGCGGCATTAAGGGGCCGGTTTGCGGCCCGCAACACCAACAAGGGAGTGATAAGATGCAAGACGAGAATTTCCGGCGCGAGACCCTCACAGATGGGGCCAAGGCGTTCAAATCTGGCAAGATGGATCGGCGTAGTTTTCTTGCGCTTTGCGCTGCAACCGGCTTTCTGCCGGCAGCGGTCATCGGCGGCGATGCCGAGGCGGCCGCAGACCATATCGTGATGTGGAACTGGGGCGGCCAGTCCGAAGAATGCCATGGCTCAGCGATCGGTGACCCGTTCACGGCGGCGACCGGCATGTCCCTGCGCTTTGATACCTCTGGCCCGCTTCAGGGTAAGATCAAAGAAATGGTCGATAGCGGCAACGTGACCGCCGATGTGGCCGACGCCGATTTGTTCGACGCCGTGGCATTGGGGCCAACAGGCCACTTGGAGCCGATCGATTACAGCATCGTGTCCAAGGAAAAGACGCTTGAGCAATATGCGCTGGAATATGGCGTGGCGGTCATCCTCTACGGCTATGCCTTTGTCTACGACACCGAGGCTTATGACACGCCCCCCGAGAACTGGGCCGACTTCTTTGACACTGAGGCATTCCCCGGCAAGCGCTCGCTCTACAAATGGGCGAACGGCGCGCTTGAGGCTGCGCTGCTAGCCGATGGGGTGAGTGCGGACGCACTGTACCCGCTCGATATTGAACGCGCGCTAACCAAGGTGAAGAGCATCAAGGAAGACACGCTTTACTGGGGCGCGGGCTCTGAGGCGCATTCGATGGTCGTCAACGGTGAGGTCAGAATGGGCATGATCTGGCAGAACCGGGGCCGGAACATCGAGGAAGATACAGACGGGCGTTACAAGTTGGTCAACAATCAAGCCATCGCTATGCCAGGCGGCTACATCGTGCCCAAAGGCAACCCCGCAGGTCGCGAAGCAGCGATGAAATTTATCGCCACCGCACAGGATGTGCCCGCACAACTGATCTTGCTTGATTGCCTTGGCATGACGCCGACCAACCCCGAGGCCTTTGACCAGATCCCTGCCGGTCAGCAGCCCTACGCGATCACCTCTGCCGAGAATATCGACAAGGTCATCTTCAGCGATCCACAGTGGTGGGGCGAGAACGCGGGCGACGCGGTTAACCGCTACCTCGACGCGATCAGCTAAATGCCGCTCGCTGCCCGGCCTTTGGCCGGGCAGCCTTCCCTTTAAGCTTTGCCAACGGATCCCGTCATCATGAACGCCTTGCGTAAACACATCCATCCCGGCTGGGTGCTGGTCGTTCCTTTCCTATTGTTGGTTTTGGGGCTCTACCTTGGGCCGATCCTGAATATCCTGTGGCTTAGCCTGACGGACCCGGTTCCGGGCCTTGGCAATTATCGAGAGCTGTATGAAAACGGCGCCTTGGGCCGCATCATCTGGACCACTGTACGCATCTGCGTCATCACCACGGTTTTCAGCGTCATTTTCGGCTATGTCATCGCCTATGCGATGATCCATTGCCTCCAACGCCAGCGCAACTGGATGCTGGGCTTCGTGCTCGTCTCATTCTGGATTTCGGTGCTGGTGCGCACCTTTGCGTGGCTGATGTTGTTGGGGCGTAACGGGCTGGTCAACGACACACTCCAGACTGTCGGTATTATTTCCGAGCCGCTGGCCTTCATGCGCAATGAGTTGGGCGTGCTGATCGGGATGGTGCATTACATGGTGCCGTACGCGGTGCTTCCCCTCCTGGTGAACATGCAGTCCCTCGACATGCGGGTGATGAACGCGTCGCGCAATTTGGGCGCCAGCGGTCCGCAGACGTTCCGTCGTATCTATCTGCCGCTGACCTTTCCAGGGCTGGTCGCCTCGACGCTGCTGGTCTTCATCCTCAGCCTTGGGTTTTACGTAACGCCCGCTGTGCTGGGTGGGGGTAAGGTGTTGATGGTCGCTGAATATATCTCGGTCCAGCTACTGATCACGCTGCAATGGGGCACGGCGGCGATGCTGGCGGCGCTGATGTTGATGGGCGTCTTGGCCCTGCTCTATGTCATGTCGCGCTTTATGAAGGTCGGTACGGTTTTCGGCGGGGGCGCATCGTGAGGGCCGGCCTCTTCTCGCGGTTCAACCGGGCTGGCGCATGGGTGCTGTTGCTGTTCCTTGTGACGCCCGCGCTGATTGCCATTCCTGTGTCGCTGACGCCCAAGCGGTTTCTGTCGATGCCGGGCGGCGAATACTCGCTGCGCCATTTCGCCAAGCTGTTCTCCAGCCCAGATTGGCTGTCCAGCTTTGTCCAGAGCGCCGTAATCGCGAGTTCGACAGCGGTGCTGGCGACGGTGCTGGGCACGCTGTGCGCCGTAGGTCTTTGGCGCGTGTCCTCGCGCTATAGCGAAATGGTGCGTGCGCTGCTGCTGCTGCCGCTGATCCTGCCGCAGATCATCTCGGCGATGGCGTTCTATCGGTTGTGGATCCCGCTGGGTCTGCTGGACAGCTATCCGGGCCTAATTCTGGCGCATACGATATTGGCGACGCCGCTCGTTCTTATCACGGTCAGCGCGTCACTCGCCAATTTTGACCCCAAGCTGGAGCAGGCATCGAGGAATCTGGGCGCGTCCAACTGGGTCACGATGCGGCGGGTGATCCTGCCGTCGATCCGGCCAGGCGTTTATGCGGGCGCACTTTTTGCCTTTATCCTCAGCTGGGACGAGATCGTCGTCACACTCTTTATATCGAAATTTACCGTCTACACACTGCCGCGCCGCATGTGGAACGGCATTCGCGAGAATACCGACCCAACCGTGGCCGCCGCTGCGGTGGTGTTGATTGCCATAACCCTGATTGCCTTTGCCGTCTTTGCGATTCTGTCGCGGGGCCGAGAGAAGCAATCCGAAACCTGACAGGAGTCTGACATGAACATTGCTGTCTCGCACGAAAACGAGCTTCTCTTGAATACCGTACGCAGCTTTCTTGAGGCTGAGGTCTACCCTCACGAGGATATGGTGGACCGGACCGGCGAGGTGCCCGAAGAGCTGGGCCGCCAGATCGAGGCGCGCGCCAAGGAGATGGGTCTGTACGCCGCAAACCTGCCCGAACATGTGGGCGGTGGTGGCCTGAGTTATTCCGCGATGGCGGTGATGGAGCGCGAGTATGGCAAGACCACGCATGCGCTGCACGCTTGGATCGGTAGGCCAACCGAATTGCTGCTGGCCTGCGAGGGCGACCAGATCGCGCGCTATCTGAAGCCTGCCGTGACCGGCGAGAAGCGCGAGCTGTTTGCGCTGACCGAACCCGAGGCAGGATCGGACGTGATGGGGATGAAAACAACTGCCGTGCGCGACGGGGATGACTGGATCCTAAACGGATCCAAGCACTTCATCTCGGGCCCGTGTATGCCCGACTTTGCCATCGTGTTTGCCGCGACCGGCGTCGATGAAACGAAGCGCGGCCCGCGCAAGCGCGTGACCGCTTTTCTGGTCGATGTGGGCCTGCCCGGCTTCGACTGCCGCGAGGGCAATAAATGTGTCTCATATCGCGGCTACAAGAATTATCAACTCAGCTTTGACAATGTCCGGCTGGGTCCGGATCAGGTGCTGGGCGAGGAAGGGCGCGGGCTGGAATTAGCGGGTAAATGGCTAGGCATGGGCCGCATCTGGGTCGGCGCCACCTGCTGCGGCAAGGCCGAGCGGCTGATGCATATGGCCAACGACTGGGCTGCCAACCGTAATCAGTTTGGCAAGCCGATCGGCGCTTTTCAGGCGACAGGATTCCGGCTGGCTGACATGGCTATCGGCCTGCGCGCCGCTGACCTGATGGTCGACGATGCTGTGCGCCGTGCCGAAGCAGGCCGGATGGACGATGCTGACGCCGCGATGGTCAAGGTGTTCTGCTCGGAGATGCTGAACAAGGTCGCTGACGATACCGTGCAGATCTATGGCGGCATGGGCCTGATGGAGGAATTGCCAGTTCAACGCCTCTGGCGCGATTCCCGGCTGGAGCGGATCTGGGACGGCACCAGCGAAATTCAGCGCCATATCATCACGCGATCCATTTTGAGGCCTCTTGGTGCATGACCCCCGAGCAACGCGCTAATTTTGCCCGACTGCTGACCCCGAGGCACATCGCCTTTATCGGCGGCAACGATGCCGCCACAGCGATAAACGAAGCCCGCAGGCGCGGCTTCTCGGGGCAGATTTGGGCCGTGAACCCGGTGCGCAGCGAACTGGCCGGCGTGCCTTGCGTGCCGACGCTGGAGGCGCTGCCCGAGGCGCCCGATGCGGCTTATGTGGCGATCCCCGCCAGCGTGGCGGTGGACGTGATCGCCCGGTTGGCCGCAATGGGCGCCGGTGGCGCGGTGTGCTATTCCGCCGGCTTCAAAGAGGCGGGCGCGGACGGTACAATAGCCGAGGCGGCGTTGAAGGTGGCGGCGGGCGACATGGCGGTGATTGGGCCCAATTGCTACGGTCTTATCAATTACATTGGTCATTCCGCGCTGTGGTCGTTCGAGCATGGCGGCGCATCGCCTGGCTATGGCGCGGCGATCATCACGCAATCGGGCATGTTTTCTTCGGACATCACCATGAGCCAGCGGTCCCTTCCGATGGCCTACATGGTGTCGGCTGGCAATCAGGCCGTGCTGGGGGTCGAGGATTTCGTCGATGTGTTTTACGCAGACAGCGCCGTGCGCGCCATTGGCCTGCATATCGAAGGCTTGCAGGATATCCCCAAGTTCGAGCGCGCGGCCCTGCGCGCGTTGGAGCATGGCACGCCAATAGTCGCGTTGAAAACCGGGACATCGTCTATCGGTGGTGCCCTTACGATCAGTCATACAGGCTCACTCTCAGGGGCGAATGAGCTGTATGAGGCGCTGTTTGCACGCACCGGCATCATCAGTGTCAGCAACCCTGCCCAGTTTCTGGAGACGTTGAAATATCTCAGTGTTGTCGGGGCTCCCAAGGGCGCGCGCATCGCTGGATTTACCTGCTCGGGCGGTGGGGCCACGATGCTGGCGGATCATGCCGAAAAGATTGGATTGTGCTTTCCGACGATCTCGCCGAGTGCTGCGCAGATCCTCAAATCCCTGCTACCCAGCATTGCCACCGTGTCGAACCCACTGGATTACACGACGCCGATCTGGGGCCAACCCGAAAGAACGGGACCGGTCTTTGCTGCTGTCATGACAGGGTTGGGGGTGGATGCTGCGCTGCTTGTTCAGGACTATCCGCTGTCCGGATTGGATGCATCGAAAGTATACTATCAGAACGATGCCGCCGCCTTTGCCGATGCCGCCGATGCTCTGGGTGTACCTGCCGCGATCTGCGCCACGCTGCCGGAAAATCTAGACGGTGATACGCGCGAATTTCTGATCCGTCGGGGTGTCGCACCGATGCAAGGAATCCATGAGACGATGAATGCCATATCGCAAGCTGCCAGCTGGGATTCCGCGCGCAGCCGCATTTTGTGCGCTCCTCCTGCGCCGCTCCGTGCGCCGTCATGCGGGGGGGTGCCGCACGTGATTGATGAGGCCGGCGGCAAGGCATGGCTTGCCGCCGCCGGCCTGATTGTACCGGACGGGCGCAGGACGAATGCGGGAGGCGTCGGCGATGCGGCAGATGCGCTGGGCTATCCCGTGGCGTTGAAAATGATGAGCCCGAAGCTTGCCCACAAGACCGAGGCCGGGGCGGTGGTTCTGTCGCTGGACAGCCACGATGCGGTAATGCAGGCGGCGAGATCGATGCGGATGCGCGTCGCGGCCCACGATCCCAGCGCCGTCACGGATGATTTCCTGGTCGAGCGTATGTCGCCGCGCCCTTTGGCCGAGCTAATCGTCAGCGTGCGCCGCGATCCACAGTTCGGCCTTGCCCTGACCCTTGGCAGCGGCGGTGTTTTGGTCGAGTTGATTGGCGATTCCGCAACGGTGCTGCTGCCCTGTTCGCCACGCGATATCGAGGCTGCTTTGACGGGGCTCAAGGCGGCGCGGCTGCTTGGCGGATTTCGCGGCGCGGCCCCTGCCGATATCACGCTGATCGCGGGGCTGCTGCATGATTTCTGCATGCGGTTGCAGGACATTGAGGGCGGCTTTGTCGAGGTCGAGATCAATCCGCTCTTTGTGTATCCGGCCAGCATCGTTGCGATCGACGTCCTGTTGCAAGTGGAGGCAAGCAGTTGACAGAGCCACGCGTCATTCCCAACCCCGATCTGGCTGTTGGCGCGGATAACAAGCAACGCTGGAACCGCTCTGCTCATCGCCGCCACGGATTTCACAACGCACATCTATTGTTCCGGCGCGCTTTTATGGTGCGCGCGCGTCATGTGCTGGCGCTGGAGGATGCGCCGCAGATTCAGCATCCTGACATCGACTGGCTCTGCTCGCGGCCCGAATTTTCAGCATTGGTGTGCATGCAGGGCAGCCGCATTCTTGTCGAACGGAGTGCGCCCGATTTTGGTGTAAATCGGCTCCACTCGATTCAGTCGGTGACCAAGTTGCATCTGCATCTGATCGCCGGCCGCTTGATCGGTGCAGGCTTGATCGATCCGTCGCGGCAGGTGCGCGCGTATCTGCCGTGGATAGGGACAGGCTATGCGAGTGCGGAGGTGCAGGACCTGCTGGACATGAACATCGCCAATGATTTCAGTGAGGATTACAGCGACCCAAGCTCGGACTGCTATACCGAAGAGCTGGCGCTGGGCTGGCGCCTGCCTGCCGATGGCGCGCCAGAGCCGAGTCTGGCCGCGTTTGCCGCAGGGCTGACGGGGGGCGATCTGGTCAACCGCACCGGCTACGCCGATTACAAATCTGCGAACACCGACGTGCTGACGCTGATCTGCGCCGCCGTGTCGCCCATATCGATGCTGGCCCAGATCGAGGCGGTGGCCGATGCTGCCGGATACGAGGGCGCCCTGCATATCAGCCTCAGCCCCGAGCATCTGCCTGCGCTGTCGGGTGGTGGTTGCCTAAGCGCGCGCGATCTTGCGCGGTTTGGCCTGCTGCTGGCGCGCAATGGCCGCGACATACATGGCTGCGTCTTTGGAAATACTGCATTTCTAGCTCGATCGCTGGGCCGTACTGCGCCTGCCTTGCGCCCGCCCAAAGACGTGCTGCGCTATTCGAACCACCTGATGACCGATGGCAGGCTGATCGCGCATGCGGGCTATGGCGGCCAGTTTTTGATTGTGGATACCCAGCGCGGCATATCCTGCGCCTTTCTCAGCGTGCTGGAAAATGACGAAGGGTATGACGAGCAATACATGGCGGACGTATTCACGGCACTCAGCCGGTTTTGCACGGGCTGACGTCTGCGCGCCCCATTGGCAAGTGAATGAGCTGTCCTGCCTGCGTACAGCCAGGCCTTGCGCCGGGATGCGGCAGTGGCTTTGATCTTGACAGCCTAAAAGAGGGCATCACCGTCATTTGGTTGGCCCCAATATTTTCTGTGCATTGCCCACAGCCAAAAGTCCTGTTCATTATGCCCCTCCTGCATATCCAATCCATCACCGGTGCTGGCGGCGACGATTAGATGCTTGCAGGGTTCGGCACTGATGTGATCCTCTACTCGGGCAACCGGGCGGACTACCGCGTTGCGTATTCAGGTACCCGCACCGAAGTGAAGCATCTGATTGATGGCGTCGATGGGCTCGACGTGCTTGGCCACGCAGAAATACTGCGCTTCGCGGGTGGGGGCTTTATACTGTAGGTGGCTTGGCTGGCGGTCCAAGCCTGCCAGTTTAACGCAAGGCAACGCCGCCACCAGAGCGTCTGGCGCCACTGCCACATATACTGCGCCGCGTGTCTAGGGATCAGATTACGGTCATTGGGGGCATCGCTTTGGCTGGCAATGCGCCGGGCCCGTGGTCTTAGCGCTTGAACGTGCGCGTTGGGCTGCGTATTTTACTCCGTGGCAATAGGAGACGTCATGGACCTTACAGCATCTCGCAAACCGACCGAGCGCAAACGGGGGTCTGGTGTTCAGTTTATTTACGGGGTGCTGCGCGACGAGATTCTAAACCTCACGCTCGCCCCTGGCAGCCCAATTGACGAGGTGCAGCTGTCCGAGCGGCTGTCGATGTCGCGCACGCCCATCCGCGAGGCGCTGGTGCGGCTGGCCGGCGAGGGTCTGGTGACGACTCTGCCGAACCGCTCGACCGTGGTAGCGAATATCGACTTTTTAAATTTGCACACGTTCTTTGACGCGATGACGCTGATGTACCGCGTCACGACGCGGCTGGCGGCAGAGTATCGCACCGATGCGGATCTGGTGGCAATTCGCGCGCGTCAGGCCGAATTTGCGCAGGCCGTGGCGGCGCAGGACGCGCTGGGCATGATCGGCACCAATCGCGAGTTTCACGCGGCCATCGCCGCCGCGGCGCGTAATCCGTATTACGAAGGGCTGTTCCTGCGCCTTCTGGATGAGGGGCGGCGCCTGCTGCGTCTCTACTACTCGTCCTTCGACGATCAGTTGCCGCTGCGCTACGTAACCGAACATGACGAGATCATAGTCGCCATCGAGACGGGTGACGTGGCTGCCTCTGACCGGTTGGCCAAAGGCCACGCCGACCAGATCACCGCGCAAATCCGCAAGATGATCGCGGTGGACCGGCGGCAGGAAATCGCGCTGTGATGTGATCCAGCCGGGCGCCTTTTTGGAGCCTATGCGGGTGCACCAATGACGCACAGTGAATTTTTGTCGACAAATAATATACAAATGATATATTGGCGTCGATTCCAACGTCTGCGCCCCTTTGGTGGCTCGTGCGATCTGGCAAGCAACGACACCACCGGCCCGCGCCGTTACCTGCGCGTCGCAAAATTGAATGTACCCTGAATTCCAACCCACAAGGAGACGACCATGACCGCCAGCATTTTCTCGGGCACGATCCCCGCCCTGATGACGCCCTGCAAAGCAGATCGCAGCCCCGATTTCGATGCGCTGGTGCGCAAGGGTCGTGAGCTGGTCGATCTGGGGATGCGCGGCGTGGTCTACTGCGGATCGATGGGTGACTGGCCGCTGCTGGCGGACGACCAGCGCATGGAAGGCGTTGCCAAACTGGTCGAGGCGGGTGTTCCCGTCGTCGTCGGCACCGGCGCGGTCAACACCACCATCGCGGCCCAGCACGCGGCGCACGCCCAAAAGGTGGGCGCGCATGGTCTGATGGTCATCCCGCGCGTCTTGTCGCGGGGCACCTCGCCTGCCGCGCAGCGGAGCCATTTCAAGGCAGTCCTGTCGGCGGCGCCTGATTTGCCGTCGGTGATCTACAACAGCCCTTATTATGGCTTTGCAACCAAGGCGGACCTGTTTTTCGCGCTGCGCGCCGAGCATAAAAACCTGGTGGGCTTTAAGGAGTTCGGGGGTGCAGACGACTTGCGCTATGCTGCCGAGAGCATCACGAGCGGTGAGGGCGATGTCACGCTGATGATTGGCGTGGACACAAACGTCGTCCACGGCTTCGTCAATTGCGGTGCGGCTGGCGCGATAACTGGCGTCGGTAACGTGCTGCCGCGTGAGGTGCTGCATCTGGTGGCACTCAGTCAGGCCGCAGCCAAGGGCGACGTCATGGCGCGCCAGCGCGCAGCCGAACTGGATGCGGCAATGGGTGCTCTGTCATCGTTTGACGAAGGTCCCGATCTGGTCCTGTATTACAAGCATATGATGGTGCTGAACGGCGACGACGCCTACAAGCTGCACTTCAATGAGGACGACGTGCTTTCCGATAGCCAGCGCGGCTACGCCGAGGCGCAGCTCAAATTGTTCCGCGCATGGTACGCCGAGTGGAGCCAGCTGCCCGGTGCTGGGCGCGACTACGCCGTCTGAACCTGCTTTGATTGATTGAGACGGCTCCACCATCGCTGGCGGGGCCGTTCCGCATTTTATTCCACGGCGTCCATGCCATCGGCTAGCAGCCGGTCCAGCCGCGTCATTTCCTCGGCGCTTAGCGTGATGCCCTCCGCCATCGCGGTCTTGCGCGCGGCAAAGCGGCGCTGCGAGGGCAGGCGGGCGCCTTGGCCCAGGATCGCGGCGAACAGCCCTTCGGCCCGCGCCATCGGATCGCCCGGACGGCCCGCCGCGAAACGCGCGGGATCGAACGCCAAGATCAGTTCGCCATGGCCGGGCAGCAGCGTGGTGTTGCCGAGCCGGTCCATCGCCTCGCGGCTGGTCAGATCGCCAATCATCGCGCCGGCCAATAGCTCGATCATCGTGGCGATGGCAGATCCCTTGTGCCCGCCAAAGGGTAGCATCGCGCCATCGAGGGCGGCCACCGGATCGGTTGTCGGCGCGCCAGATGCATCCACGGCCCAGCCCTCGGGCAGGGGGGTTCCGGCGCGGCGGTGCAACTCGATCTCGCCGCGTGCGGCGACGCTGGTGGCGAAGTCGAAGACATATGGATCGCTGCCCACGCGTGGCCAGCCGAAGGCAAAGGGATTGGTGCCCATCAGCGCCTCGGTCCCGCCGGCGGGGGCAACGCTGGAATAGCTGGGGCACATCGCCATTGCAGCGAGGCCCTGCGCGGTCAGCGCCTCAATCTCCGGCCAGAGGGCGGCGAAATGCGTGCAATCGTTGATGACCATCGCGGCCAAGCCGAGCGACTTGGCGCGGGCTGCCAGTTCTGGCGCGCCCAACTCAAACGCCGCATTGGCAAAGCCGCCGTTGGCCGCCACGCGAATGATGGCGCCGTCCTCGGGCAAAAGTTCGGGCACTGCGTCTAGCGTGACCATGCCCGCCTGCATTGAGCGCAGGCAGCCGTCGATGCGGTAGATGCCGTGTGATTTGCAGGCGTCCCGCTCGCCCGCCGCGATAGTGCGCGCGACGGCGTCTGATTGTGCTGCCGCAAGGCCAGCACGCTGGAATATTTGCGACACGCGCGCTGTCAGGTCTGTATAGCTTAGGGTGGTGTCGGTCATTCGGGGCCTCGCCGGGTTGCGTTGGTTGCGCTCTTGCATACACACTGTATGCATATATGTATCAAATCAAGGGGGCGCGCCTGCCCTTACCATTCGGATTTACGGAGTATGTTATGACTTTCACACCGCACGGAAAACACCTGATCGCAGGCGAGTGGGTCGCAGGGGCGTCTACCTTTGCATCATCGCCGGCGCATGGCCCCTCGCATAACTACTCGGTCGGTACGCCGGAACTGGTGGACCGCGCGGTACAAGCCGCTGAGGATGCGTTCGATGCCTATGCAGCGACCACGCGTAGTACGCGGGCCGTTTTTCTGGACGCTATCGCTGATGAGATCGAGGCGCGCGGCGCGGACATCACCGAGATCGGCACACAAGAAACGGGCCTGCCCGAGGGGCGACTGAATGGCGAGCGGGGGCGCACTGTGGGCCAGATGCGCCTTTTTGCAGACCACATCCGTGATGGCGCCTATTTGGACCGTCGGCATGATGCTGCTATGCCGGACCGTGCGCCTGCGCCGCGCCCCGATCTGGTGATGATGCAGCGCCCCATCGGGCCTGTCGCTGTCTTTGGTGCGTCCAATTTCCCGCTTGCGTTTTCGGTGGCGGGCGGCGACACAGCCGCCGCGCTGGCTGCTGGTTGCCCGGTGGTGGTCAAGGGCCACTCGGCCCATCCCGGCACTGGCGAGATCGTGGCAGAGGCGATCAAGGCCGCAATCGCGCGCACGGGCATGCCCGCTGGCGTCTTTTCGTTGATCCAGGGCGGCGACCGCAAGGTGGGGCAGGCCATCGTGCAACACCCGCTGATAAAGGCCGTCGGCTTTACCGGCTCTCTGGGGGGGGGGCGTGCATTGTTCGATCTGTGCGCACAGCGTCCTGAGCCTATTCCGTTCTTTGGTGAGCTCGGATCGGTCAATCCGATGTTTGTGTTGCCTGGAGCCGCCGAGGCGCGCGCCGAGGAGATGGGCGCAGGCTGGGCCGGATCGCTGACGATGGGGGCGGGGCAGTTTTGCACCAATCCTGGTATCGCCGTGATCGTCGATGGTGCCGCTGCCGACCGCTTCGTCACTGCCGCCGGCGAGGCGCTGGCGGCAGTTGGGCCGCAGGTCATGCTGACCGACGGCATTGCAGGCGCCTTTGCCGAGGGCCGTGCACGCGTCGCTGGCGCGCCCGGTGTGCAGCCCGTGCAGGTGGCCGAGACTGAGGGACGCACTGCCGCCCCCGCGCTATACCAGACCACCGCGCGGGCGTTTCTGGCCAACCCTGAGCTGCATCACGAGGTGTTCGGCCCCCTTGGGCTGGTCGTGCGCGCTAAGTCGCAGGATGAAGCGCTGCAAATCGCGCGTGGGCTGGAGGGGCAGCTGACCGTGACGCTACACATGGATGACGGCGACATGGACGCCGCCCGCGCCCTGCGCCCGGTGCTGGAGCGCAAGGCTGGACGCCTGCTGGTCAACGGCTTTCCGACTGGGGTCGAGGTGGCAGATACGATGGTGCATGGCGGGCCATACCCCGCCAGTACCAATTTTGGTGCAACCAGTGTCGGTACCCTGTCGATCCGCCGGTTTCTGCGTCCGGTCTGCTATCAGAACATGTCGGCCGAATTGCTACCCGAAAGCCTCAACGGCTAAGCATCTCGCAGGTATCGATTCTGCCCAATCAAAGCGGCGCGCATCCCTATACGCGCCGCTTTTTCATCATCTGTTATCTTTATTATTATACTCCGAGTCCTGCAGAAGCCGAATTTGATGTCTTGACGGCTGGATTTAGAACGATTCATCTATGCCCATGATCCGCCCCGGCTTTCTTTCCTCAGCAGAGCGCCTCGAGCTTGAGGCTTGC
>Ga0307966_1000870_pt1 | contig 24722 bp, 18 predicted proteins | sample OrgLakmetagen646_FD_203141 | JGI IMG/M metagenome (GOLD analysis project Ga0307966, IMG submission 203141) | Saline water microbial communities from Organic Lake, Antarctica - #646 | ecosystem: Environmental > Aquatic > Non-marine Saline and Alkaline > Saline | place: Antarctica: Organic Lake... | reverse complement strand
TTCTGCTTTCAGAACAGGAGATGCATTTTTAATCGAAAAAATTTGTTTATGCGGAATAACTGCCAAGCCTCCTCATCGAGAAATTAATAAAACGGCTTTGGGTGCAACCGATACTGTGGAATGGGAGCATTTTGAAAACACACTTGATGCAGTTGAAGAACTAAAGAAGGAGGGCTATGTAGTCTTGAGTGTAGAACAGGCGGAAGACAGTTTAAGTCTTGAGAAATTTGAACCAAAACCTGATGAAAAATATGCCTTCGTTTTCGGCAATGAAGTTTATGGTGTAGAACAAGAAGTCGTTGATAAAAGCGATCATTGTTTAGAAATACCTCAGTTTGGAACCAAGCATTCTTTGAATATATCAGTTAGTATAGGGGTGGTGCTCTGGCATTCTGTTTTAAGAGCCCCCTCTAATTCCCCCCAAGGGGGAAAACACACGGAATAACTTTGCTTTTTAATTTGATAAAGTGCCAGAGGCACCAGTATCCGTCACCAGCGAGGATTGTAAACATACGAGACGCTGGCGAAAGGCCTAGTTTTTCCATCTTCTTCAAATCACTGAACTTCCGCCTGCCTCCGGCTGGTGGAAATTACTTCCTCCTCTGGAGGATTTGTTGCTTTAACTATAATAGAGTAATAGCACTATTGATAATAAAAACTTATTTTTCCCTTTACGAAAACTTAGAGACTTTCCGATAATTCGGGACAAATTAGCAGCTTTGCGAGATTTAAACAGTATCTTTGCAGCTTTAATTTAATAGCTTAAACATTGGCATACCAATACTTAACGAAGGAAAATATAAAGCATTTTATTCAGTCTGCATTAGCAGAGGATATTAGAGAAGGCGATCATTCTTCTTTGGGTTCTATACCTGAAGGTACTCAAAATACAGCTCAGCTAATTATTAAGGGGGACGGTATTTTGGCAGGAATGGAAATGGCCGAGCATATCTTTAAGGCCGTAGATGAAAATCTGACAGTTGAAGCTTTTAAGAGAGATGGAGATTTGGTTAAGGCTGGTGAAATCGGCTTGAAAGTCTATGGGTCCGCTGTTTCTATTTTAAGCGCAGAAAGATTAGTGCTAAATTGCTTGCAGCGTATGAGCGGTATCGCTACTTATACACATAATTTAAACCAATTGATCAATCATACTTCCGCTAAACTATTAGATACTCGGAAAACCACTCCCAATTTTCGTATTGCAGAAAAATGGGCGGTTTCTATCGGTGGCGGACAAAATCATCGTTTTGGATTATTTGATATGGTGATGTTGAAAGACAACCATAATGATTTTGCAGGGGGAATTACAAAGGCAGTGCAGTCTACTCTCAGCTATTTAAAGCAAAATAATCTGGACTTAAGAATTGAGGTAGAAACCAGAAATCTAGAAGAGGTGAAAGAAGCTTTGGCGGTAGGAGGAGTTGACGTTATTATGCTAGACAATATGAGTATTTCAGATATGAAAGCTGCAGTAACTATCATCGATGGAAAATGTGAAACAGAAGCATCAGGGGGCATTACGGAAGACACCATAAAATCGATTGCTGAAACCGGAGTAGATTATATTTCTGTAGGTGCATTAACGCATTCCTATAAAAGTTTAGACATCAGTTTGAAAGCAGTTTCCTGAAACCATAAAAATCAAATATATTTGCAATCCGTTTGAGGAAACACAATTTAGAATAACATTTTTACACTATTAATATTTCGCAGCAATGCTTGTTAAAACAAAAAAATATAAGCTGGATAACGGCACGTACATCAAAACCGGATTGAAGAATATCATGAAAGAGCAGTGGTGGGTATTTTTGATTGCCTTAGCTATTTGTTCTGGTTATGCCTGGATTCCCAATATCTGGTGGTTTATAGGCTCATTTATCGCCCTTTTATTATATTTCCTTTTTTGGGTGATTCAATTTGCAGGAGTTACTCAGCTCGATCAATACAAAATCCTTTTTGAGCGGCTTTCTTATGAAATCAGTTCACAGCAGATTTTAATCAAACTGAATGCAAAACAAGGAATGCCTATTAAATGGGATCAAATAAAATCTGCAAAAATGGGTAAAAAAGCTTTCACTTTAGTGCTTTCCAAGGCACAGTTTGTGTACCTTCCGTATAAGATATTTAAAACAGAGAACGAAAAGAAGTTTATGGAAACCATATTAAGAAGAAAGGACTTAATTAAAGCATGACCGCAATCAAGAAACTTGCTATACTAGCTTCCGGATCAGGCAGTAATGCAGAAAAAATTATTCAATATTTCAAGAGTAATAAAGAAATTGAGATCGTTGGAATATTAACTAATAGTGAAAATGCCGGTGTGATAGCGAGGGCGGACAAAGTCGGTATAGCTTCACACGTGTTTTCAAAATCAGAATTTGAAGATGGCATTCCCGTTTTGAACTTTCTGAAATCCAAAGAGGTGGATGTAGTCGTTTTGGCAGGTTTCCTATTAAAAATATCGCCCACAATAACAGCTCAATATCCTGATCGGATAATCAATATTCATCCTGCTCTATTGCCAAAATATGGTGGAAAAGGGATGTACGGACATTATGTTCATGAGGCCGTTATCAGCAATCAAGAGACTGAAAGCGGCATCACTATCCATTTAGTGAATGATGAATATGACGAGGGTGAAATTATTTTTCAAGCAAAATGCAGCATCCATCCGCAAATGGGTTCAAAACAACTCAGCGCAAAAGTACAACAATTGGAACATCAGCACTATCCTAAAGTTATAGAGGACTTTGTTCAAAAATTAACTGTTGAAAACGATTAAGTGATTGCTGGTACTGAATAAGAGCGACACTCTGATAAACACTCGTCATAAATATATTTGAGGTCTTAAATAATATTTTATGAAAGCTTAATCATCAGTTTTTCATTTTTTCCAATAGTATTGAATTCCAATCATGGGAGCTATTCCGTGAAAGTTTTCCACATATGGTTTATTAGAAAATCGGTTCATGAAGACATAGGGGATATTTAGTTCAATTGCTATCTGTTTAGTCACAAAATAATTTAATCCTAATCCTGTCATTAAAATGGCTATTGGCTCATTTCCAGATGCTATTTGCTGATTGGTAGATAGATTGGTTGTTACTGATTTATAGTTACCAAATCCGAATGAGACGATACCAAAAACAGATATGTTTTTAGTTAGAGCTCGATTGTACCTTAAGTTTGAATTTAATCCTTGAAAAGCAATGTTTTGTTCTTCATTGTGCAAATCAGCCGCATCAGTAGAATACGTATTTGAAGCATTGGCAGCATAAAAGTTTAATCCAAAGCTGAGGTTCTTATTAATGAATCTTCCATAATTAAAATTAATCGCTCCTCCTGAAATCTTATTTTCAGGATAAAGATTAAGCACATCAAAAATGGGCAATCCGGACACACCAAAATGATTTGATGCATTATCATTTTGCGAAAATCCTTTACTCACTATTAAAAAGCTTACCACAATCAATAGACTCTTTTTCATAACTAGTGTTTTTGTAATCATTAGATCATCACTACAACCTCTTGGCTTACTTCGAAAAACTAAGCGGCTTAAAATCCAAGCTAGCTGAATAATGAACCAATTACGTAAATATATAACCTTATGTATTAAGACCTTAGTAATTCAATGACTTTTTGATATCTTAAAAGAGTACATGAAAAAAGCGTTCCAGAGAATTTCTGAAACGCTTTGAACTTTTAATCAAGTACAAATTAATTTAGACCCGCTCTTTCCAACAATGCCTCAATTTTAGGTTCTCTTCCTCTGAATCTTTTGTACAATTCCATTGGGTGTTCACTTCCGCCTTTTGATAGAATATTATCTTTAAATGATTGGGATACATCCTTATTGAAAATTCCTTTTTCTTTGAAAAGGGAGAAAGCATCTGCATCCAGTACCTCGGCCCATTTATAACTATAATAACCTGAGGCATAACCACCGGCAAAGATATGGCCGAACTGGGTGCTCATTATCGTTCCACCTACTTTTGGCAATAATTTCGTGGGTTCCATCGCTTTTTCTTCAAAGAACTCCACATCTTCAATTTGTAAGGCTTCTTCTCTTTCCAAGGTAAAATAGGCCATATCCAAAAGTGCCAAACTGACTTGCCTCACAGTTGAATAGGCTTCGTGATAAGTGCTACTGGCTTTTATTTTTTCTACATATTCCTGTGGTATCTTTTCCCCTGTTTCATAATGGGTCGCAAATAAATCGAGGCATTCCTTTTCATAACACCAGTTTTCAAAAATCTGTGAAGGTAACTCCACAAAATCCCAGTATACATTAGCTCCCGATAAGCTTCCGTAGCGGCTATTTCCTAACATGGCGTGTAGGGCATGTCCAAATTCATGAAACAAGGTAGTTACTTCATTGAAGCTTAATAAGCTTGGATTGCCTGGCGATGAGGGCGTGAAATTACAGACATTAGAAACCAAAGGCCTGATGTCTTTTCCCTTCTCTCTATATTGATCGCGGTAAGTCGTCATCCATGCACCTCCACGCTTTCCTTCTCTGGGATGAAAATCCGCATAAAAAATGGCTACCGGCTCACCAGATGTAGTGCTCACTTCATAGGTGGTAACATCTTCGTGATAAAGCGGAATATTATTGACTTCCTTAAAACGAATGTCATAGAGCTTTTCTGCCGAAAGGAATACGCCTTCCAATACATTTTCCAATTTGAAATAAGGCCTTAGTAGTTCATCATCGATGGCATATTTTTTCTTTTTCAGCTTCTCAGAGTAATAGGCCCAATCCCAGCGCTGCAACTCAATATTTTCTCCTTGTTCTTTTATAAATGCTTCTATTTCCGCGACTTCCTCTTTTGCTTTAGGCAAGGACTGTTTTAAGAGATCATCTAAAAACTGCTTCACCTTGTCTTTGCTTTCTGCCATTCTCTCTTCTAGGACGTAATCCGCAAAAGTATCGTACCCTACGAGTATTGCTTTTTCACTTCTCAGATTAACAATGTCTTTAATAATCTTTTTATTATCGCGCTTATCGCCTTTATTGGCCTTAGATGAAAATGCTTTGTAAAACTGTTCCCTCAGGGAGCGATTGTCTGCATTTTCCATAAAAGGGAGAAAACTAGGTGCTTGTAGGGTGAAAACCCATTTGCCTTCCTTGCCGTTCGCTTGAGCCGTACTAGCTGCTTGACGAATGATAGAATTTGGTAAACCACTTAAATCTTTTTCATCCGAAATGACCAATTCGTAATCATTGGTTTCTGCCAGAACATTTTCGCCAAAAGTAAGACTAAGTTGTGACAGCTCTTTGGTGATTTCCTTGAAGCGAGCTTTATCTTGGCCACTCAAATCAGCGCCATTTCTAATAAAGGCTTTGTACGTTTTATTCAAAAGCATTTTTTGCTCATGATCAAGCGATAACTGATCCTTTTCCTTATAAACCAATTTTACCCGCTCAAATAAATCCGCGTTCTGCCAAATGTCGTTGCCAAACTCTGATAGTATAGGCGAAGCTTCACGCATGGTAGCTTGAATTTTCTCATTAGTTTCTGCACTATTCAGATTGGATAAAATAGAAGCTATTGAGCTCAATTTTTTACCAGCAAATTCCAGAGATTCCAGCGTATTCTCAAAAGAAGGCTCCTCTCTTTGTGAGATAATATCCTCAATTTCTTGCTTTGCCTCTTTGATGGCTTCTTCTATAGCCGGCATGAAATGTTCTGATTTTATTGTATCAAAAGGAGGGGTTTGAAATGGTGTATCAAAGTTTTGAAGTAGTGGGTTTTCCATGGAAATTATATTTTTTTTGAATTCCTGTTTGCAAACTTAAGTTGTTTTGTACGGAATAAAGGGCGGGAAGATTAATAAATTATGGTTTTAGCTTAGATTAATTTTACGATTTATTCCTGCTTCAATAACCATTCAATCAAATCGTCATTATCCACTATGCTCCAAGAATGCGGATGTCTTGAGTTATTTGGTTTGCGGTATCCTTTGTTTTCTGTGAGTACTAGTTCTGCTTTATTGTTTCCCAGTCTATTCAGTTCATTAATAAAAGCTGAACATTCGGTAACATTCATTCTTGTTAAATCTGCATTTCGTTCATGTAACCACCATTGAACATCCGGCTCCGAATAGATTCTGAGAGGAATATCTCCAAATTTCTTAACTGCCGATTGATTGGCATCGGAAAAAGAATAAGGTGAAGTTTCATGGAAATTGGACACTGCAGTTTCAGGAGTTCCGTTGAATATTTCCACTATCCTTTTTACCATATATACATTTTCTTGGCTAGGTCTCTGATTTACCGACAGTCTTATATCTCTTTTGCTAGAATTATAAAAACGCTCGAAATCCAGTGGTGGATCAATAGCAAAAACTGCTGATGGTTTTATTTTGGTTTCCTCTGCATATTTAATTGCACAACTTCCGCCAATAGAAAAGCCTCCAATAAAAAACACCTTATTTTCTAGATCATGATTGCTCCTCACCTCATGAATTATATTCTCCAATGATTCTTGGCTTCGACTATCCACGCCAAATGACAGAACACCATCCTGCAGTGTTGGGATGATAGTCAAGAGTCCATTTTTGGCAGTCAATTTTGGTAAATTGGTTTGTTCCAAAACCTCTTGCGCATTTTCACCAAAGCCTGGCATAATTACTATGTATCCCTTAAATGATTCTTCCGATGGATAAATTAGGGTGTAGTGGTTTTTTGAATGATCGTTTTTATCCAAATATACTTTCTCTATTTTTTGTCCACATGAGTTGGTTAATATGAAAAGTGATAGGATGAATAGTTTTATATTTAGCATTTTGGATTAGTTACTTCACAGTTTTTTCAAACTTAACAGCATGAATCTTATTGGTAACTACAATTTCATAAGTTCCTTTTTTCAATGCAAGGTGCCCTTTTTCTGTTTTGTTCTTTAGTTCAATGATGTCAAAAGGTACCGCTTCATCTATATCTTCCCCCTTTTTGTAAGCTAAAACCAAAACAGGAAAATCCATTGAGATATCATTTAGTTCTATTGAGATGTTTTTATTATCATTTTCAAATAACCAATGAGGCCGATTATCAATATATTGAGTATTGGGGTGCAAAACTGCAATATCTGCCCATGCGTCTTCACGCTCATATTTTAATGGATTATTATCTTCATCAATCAAAATAGATGATTCTTTGATATCAAATGTCTTTAAAATTGGATGATTAAATTCTTCTTTACTTCTTTCGCTATATTCAACTTGATTAATGGTTAATGGATTAATTCCTGTATATTCTTTTAATCTTCCTGCCATTGCTTTTTCCCAGCCACTATATTCTCCTTCCATAAGGTGGGCAAATCCACAATGAATGAGAAATTTTTCATTGGGTTTAGATTCAATTACTTGCTGTATATTTTTGGCTTGTTCGATTTCCCTAATTTTTCCAAATTCTGAACCAATTCTTTCATAAGCAAATACGTCATACCCAATTTCAAGTGCTTCTCTCACTAAATTTCCAAACTGGGGGTCTTGCGTATAATGGCCGGTTTTTTGAATTGAATATCCGCGACTGTTCAATGCGGAATCTAAACTTATGCCATTATCCAGCGCTTCTAAGCCTAAATTTTTATACCCCATTTCAAATAAATCTTTCAGAAGTGATTTCGTGAAAACTCTGTGCATTGAATTATGATGGGCCTCATTGATCATGACTATCTGACTTTTCTCAGCTTCCTGAATAATGTAGTCCTTCGCATTTACAACTTCATATTTTGAATGGATAGAATCTATTTCTGATTTTGTGTAATTCCTATTTTGGGTAGGCATTCCTAAATCCCAGTGGATTAGAGCATTTTTATAATCTCCTTTTTTAGCGTAATCAGCAGCTGATATTTGATACCTCCATGCCAGCGTGTCATTTACCACTTGCTCTTCAATTTCTGAAGAAAATTTGTAGTCTGTTGAAAAATCAATTTTTTGTATTTCTCCTTTTTCATTTTGACAAGACGCCAACAAAATAAGAATTGACAATAGGCACATTGAATATTTCATAATTATACATTTTAATAAAATTACTGGAGGTCATTTGATTTGCAGTTATGGCTCACTCCAAAAATTAAATTTAGATTATTCTGGTAATATATTTTCTGTATCACAAAAAAAGCGTCAGTTTCCCAACGCTATTTATCTTATGACTAGGTTCTAAAATCTAGTCTCTAGGTTCTAGTTTTTATTTTCTACTATAATTTGGAGCTTCTCTTGTAACATGCACATCATGCGGATGACTTTCTGCTACACCTGCTGCTGTAATTTTTACAAATTTAGCTTCTTTCAATTGACCTAAATTTGCCGCTCCGCAATATCCCATACCAGCTTTGAGTCCGCCAATCATCTGGTGCAATACTTCTGATACCAATCCTTTGAATGGCACTCTACCTGTAATACCTTCCGGCACCAATTTTTTGATGTCATCCTCGGCATCTTGGAAGTACCTATCTTTGCTTCCCTCGTTCATGGCCTCAATTGACCCCATGCCTCTGTAGGACTTGAATTTTCTACCTTCAAATAAAATCATTTCTCCTGGAGCTTCCTCGGTTCCTGCTAAAAGTGAACCAATCATCACACTATCTGCACCACCGGCTAATGCTTTTACAATATCGCCAGAAAAACGGATTCCACCATCGGCTATGATTGGAACGCCTGTATCTTTAATGGCTTTATAAGTTTCATAAACTGCCGACAATTGCGGTGCCCCCACTCCTGCTACAACTCTGGTTGTACAAATACTTCCGGGACCGACACCTACTTTGACAGCATCTGCTCCTGCATCAACCAAAGCTTTAGCAGCCTCAGGCGTAGCAATATTTCCAACGATCATCTCCAGATTAGGATAAGCCTTTTTAATCCTAGCTGCAGTGTCAATCACTCCTTTGCTATGCCCATGCGCAGTGTCAATAGTCACCACGTCCACTCCGGCCTTCACTAAGGCGTCTATTCTCTCCTCGATGTCTCCTGTGACTCCAACTGCCGCTCCTACTCTCAGCCTTCCGTATTCGTCTTTGCAAGCATTCGGTTTATCCTTCTTCTTCAGAATATCTTTATAGGTAATCAAACCCATTAAAATTCCTGATTTATTGATAATCGGTAATTTCTCGATTTTATGTTCTTGCAATACACCTTCAGCACCTTCCAAATTTATGCCCTCCTCAGCGGTAATCAATTTTCCGCTGGTCATTACTTTCTCGACAGATACTTTACCGTCTTTTTGAAATCTTAAATCACGATTTGTGACAATACCCAATAACTTCTCATTGGAATCTACTACCGGAATACCACCAATTTTATTTTCCCTCATAATCTTTAAGGCATCCCCCACGGTGCTTTCGATATGCAAAGTGATCGGATCTAAAATCATCCCACTTTGCGAACGCTTCACTTTTCTTACTTCCATCGCCTGTTGCTCAATGGTCATGTTTTTGTGAATAAATCCAAGACCACCTTCCAATGCAATGGCAATAGCCAAATGATGTTCTGTTACGGTATCCATAGCAGAGGACACCAAGGGAATGTTAAGGGTAATATTTCTAGTTAATTTTGAGGAAGTGTCAGTGTCTCTAGGTAAAACGTCTGAATATCCAGGAAGCAATAATACGTCATCGTATGTTAAAGCCTCGTAAACGAATTTGGATGTGTCTAAGCTCATAGTGCAAATAATTATCTGTGATTATTTGCAGGGCAAAAGTACGAATATACTTTCATTATTTAAACTTCTATAGGATAATATTTTTAGATCTTAGTAATAAAATCTGCTTCTTTTCAAATTTTTACAGAGCCGCTGTGCCTCATTTATTTAGGACCAATATAAGGATATAGCAGAATACGGAATAATTTTATCTTTTTAGGTACGAACTAATTCTGATGTTGGCTTTAGAAATAAACCGACTGTGAAGGTGTGCTTTTTTTAAACATTTTAGCTGGAAAGTTAAATGATCATCTAGAGAGAATTGGGTCACCATTTTCATTGATCTTGAAACCTGTGGAATCATTTAGATCAAAGATAGAGTTTTGTCTAAGTTCAAAGTCGAATCTACCCTTATAGAATGTAGAAATGCCTACCGCTAGTTCAACCTCAAAACCAAATGTACCAGAGAGAATAGTGGGTGAAGATTCCGACCGATTTACGGATCTGATGAACAGAAGTCCATTAAGCGCAGTAGCTACTGTATCTGTGAAGTCGTCACTATTAAGCTCAGCCTTAAGTATCAAAGAATTATTACGAGTTAGAGGCAAATTTTGCTCTTTTAGTGTCTCTACATAATCGTTCTTCACCTTATCGCTAACTCCTAAAAGAAACATTAGTAAATAGGCTTGTGAACTGACCTTGTTTTCACCGCTAAGGGCCATCCAAATGCTGTCATTTCTATGATAAAATCGTAATTCATCGGTAGCCTCGTCATTAGGAGTTACGAAATATTCGGATTTCCAGACTTCTCCATCAATGTAAGCACCAGTAGTATTATTGCCCTCTTCAGTATAGCGAGGCAGCCCTAAATCTTGAAAATCTTCTACAAACTTTTCTGTTTCCGTAAAGCAAGCGAACGTCATTCCGAGAAGACAAATGGTCAATAATTTTTTTATCATAACTTTATAATTTATATCCCAAACCATATCGGATGATATCAAGTCCAAAACCAACTTCTACTTCTTCGTTGATTGTGCCAAAATCACCTATGATCTTATAATTAGATCCTATTGCACGAAATGAGGTTTGAAGATTAAAAAAAGCATTAAATTTAGTTTTAGGTATTTGGTAAAAGGCGGACAAGAAAAGCCCATAATCCACATTATTGAATAGCTGAGTTTCGACCGACCCTTCAGGATATTTATTAACTCTTTGATTGTTTACTTCTTTTGCGAGCGGAAGAGAGATATAAATACCAGCGCCCACATTTAAGCCCCAGAAGTCATTCGATAAATATATAGGGAAACTTAGGTCATAAGAGGTTAAGTTGTAGGTCTGCTGGATTTCTAGTGAAGTCCTTCTATTCTCCAAAAGAAATCCAAAATTCCAGCTAAGGCTAAAATTATCAGTAAATGAGACGTAGGGCTCTCTTTTCAAGTAAACAGCCAGTCCGCCTCCAGTCTTGTAGCTTGAGGTTCCAATACTTTGAGTATTACTAAATTTACTGTGACTTAAGCTTGCGTTCAAACTTATACTCGACTGGGCCGCGGCTTTTTCGCCTACTAAGCAAGCGGATAAAAGGAGAAGAATGATTAATTTTTGGCTCATTGACAATAAATTATTGAAAGAGAAAGTGCAATATAATGAGTTCAAAACTTTTAATTATCATGTTTGGCAGTCTAAACCATTCCAATCATATGAGCAGAGCTTTCATAAATCGAAAATTGTTCTTATTATTATTTTACAAATGATTGATTAATCTTGAATTTTTATGAGTTTACCTCTTCTACTGCTAATTTCAGCTTCTATTTTGATTACTGCATATTTCACTTATGGTCGATTTATAAGCAAAAAGTTCGATATTAGAAATGATAAACAAACCCCAGCTCATTCGCAGCAAGATGGCGTAGATTATGTTCCGTCAAATAAACTAGTTGTATTGGGCCATCATTTTGCATCAATAGCGGGTGCAGGTCCAATAGTTGGGCCTATCATAGCTGTAACTTTCGGCTGGATCCCAGCAGTAATCTGGATATTAATTGGCGGCATTTTTATAGGCAGTGTCCACGACATTGGAAGTATGGTGGCTTCTTTGCGTCATGATGGCAAATCTATTGGCGTAATTATTCATCGTTATATTGGAAGAAGTGGTAAAAGGCTTTTTTTGATATTTAGCTTCTCCACTTTAATTCTGATCATTGCTGTTTTTGCCGATATCATAGCCAAAACCTTCGTCAAGAATCCTGGAGTAGCCTCTACTTCTGCTTTATTCATTTTGCTAGCGGTGATTTTTGGTTTTTTCAACAGAAAGTTCGCACATAAGAAATCGGCTTTTGCATGGCTTTCGGTCGTTGGTGTTTTTCTAATGTATTACTTCGTAATTCTTGGTAATAGTATCCCATTTGAATTAAATTATACATTCTGGGTTGGCCTTTTATTGGCCTACTCTTTTTTAGCATCAGTCACTCCAATGTCCGTTTTGTTACAGCCAAGAGACTATCTCAGCAGCTTTCTTTTATACGGTTTGATTTTATTAGCAATAGTGGGAGTAGTTGTAGCCGATCCCGAAGTACAAATGGACAATGATATCATTTTCAACAGCGAAGATATTGGATATTTATTTCCAGTCTTGTTTATAACGGTTGCTTGCGGAGCAATTAGTGGCTTTCATTCTTTAGTGGCATCTGGCACTACTTCCAAGCAGCTCAATAAAGAAACCGATGCAAAAGTGGTAGGTTTTGGAGGTATGTTACTCGAATCTTTTTTGGCCGTTCTTTCTGTTTGTGCTGTGATGGTGATTAGCCGATCTGATTATGCCAGCAGCTTGTCTACCGAGGGGCCTGTCAATATGTTTGCGGATGGAATGGGTTTCGTCATTTCCTCCCTGGGAATTGAAGAAGGCTTAGCGGTTAATTTTGTGGCATTAACGATTTCGGCTTTTGCATTAACTACTTTAGATACTTGCACTCGCTTAGCACGCTTTACCTTTCAGGAATTTTTTGAGGAATCAGAAAATAGGAAGTTACAAAACCTCACACAAAATCGATTTTTATCCACTGCAGTAGTGGTGATTTTATCATCTCTATTCTTAGTTTCCGGTGAGTTCACAACTCTTTGGCCCGTATTTGGATCAGCCAATCAATTACTGGCCGCATTAGCACTATTGGCCGTTGCGGTCTGGATGATAAAATCAGGCAAGAAAGCAGGTTTCCTACTAATCCCAATGTTCTTTATGTTCGTGGTCACCTTAAGCTCTCTTTTCCTATTAGCATTTCAAAATTTTGAAAACGGGATTTACAGCATTTCTATAATTGCAGGCCTATTATTTGCTTTAGCAGTGGTTTTATTATTTTTAGCTAAGAGATGTTTGAAGAAGGAAAGTGAAATGCTAGAGGTATAGGGACAAGTTACTGCGTTTTGAAATCTCCCCTAAGATTTCTAAACCTTTTACGTGCTTCAGCCACAAAAATACTTCCAGGATAATCAGTTAGTAGTTGCTTATAATATTCTTGCGCTTTTGCTGGATCTTTAATCAATTCTTGGTAAATCACGGCCATTTCAAATAAAGCATCATCTGTTAAGATATCATAATGCATATCGATAGCAATTCGATTTAACAATTCAACCGCCTCTTCATATTTTCCTTGTTCTTTGCTCATCTTGGCCTTCAGCCATAACAATTCATCGAGAATTGGATGTTGCTCATATTCTGCAATTAGTGAATCAAGTACATTATTTGCTATAATTTCCTTATTTTGATACAGCATTAAATCAACATCAGCATAGGCGCGTAGCGCCTTTTGCGTACTATCAAGTATCGTATTGTTTTTAATAAGAATACTTAAATCCATTGCATCATTGGCAATCTCACGTCTGGTCGCTTTTTTCAATATATCAAGATGTTCCTGAGCCAACTCGAATTCACCTTTATAAAACGATAGTTTAGCATTTTTCAATTTTGCCTCTTCCCCTAAATTTTCATTTTTATGACTTTTTTCGACTTGATAATAAAGCAGAACTGACTCCCAAGGTTCTCCTGTAATAATAAAAATATCCCCGAGGTTTAGTTTTGCTGCGGCAATAATATTTTTTTCAGCATTTGGATAGCTGATGACTTCTTTAAGCATACCAATTGCAAGATCTGCTTCGTTAAGATAAAGTGCGTGCAGCAAAGCTTTTTGTCGATAGGCCTCCAATGTATAATTAGATAAGCCTATTTGATCGATCAAATTTTGATAGGAAATGGTTAAGCTTCTTATAGCTGAAGTATCTATAGGAAAATGGTTCTTGATTTTCATTTCCTGCGTTTTAATTAGTTGTTGTTTTGCCTGAACAAAATTTCTTGACTCAGGAAAATTTTCCACAACAAATGAAAATATCATTTCTGCTATGTCATATTGTTTGTTTTCAAATGCCAGCTGACCAATTTCCATACTATTTTTTCCGTCTAACTGATTTCTCTTGTCAATAGCACGAGCTTGAATAAATGCTGCATAGAAATTTTCCAATTGAAGATGTGCCCAAATTAATAGATCACCATACAAATCCTTATTATCCGTTTTTTGCATATTTTCCATCACTAGAGCAACAAAAGACTGGAGCTCCTGTTCTTCTGTTAAAGACATTTGCAGCATATTCTTAACATATCTCAAATTTCCTTGACGTTCTTGAGCATAGATCAAATATTCCCTGACCATTTTATCTTTTTGATTGCTATATCGGTATAAAGTGGCCAACTGAATAGCAAATGCATTGGGATCTCTCATTTGTTCTCTAGCAGATAAATAAAGTCTTTCAGCAAATCTTCTATGTTGTTTATTTATAAAAAATTGTGCTGCTGATCTCAGGTACCCTAGGTTTTGCAGAACATTTTCCTCAACGACTTTGTAATATTTTTCTGCACTGGAACTATCATTAACCGTGATATAATAATCAATCAAATCTACTTCATACTTGATATTGTTTGAAGACCACCTCTTGATTTTTTTTAGATATTTTTCTGTCTCGTCATTGAGTTGTTTGGTATATAAAATCTCTAAATAATTATTGTGAATAAATGAGATGTTTTGTTGGTCATCGGCTAATTCTCTATAAATCGTTAATGCTTTTTCTAAATCACCTTCCTGATAATACGCATTAGCTAAAGAGATTTTTTGATTGCTTTGTGTAAAAGCAATCAAGTTCATTAAGAAAAAACATGTAAAGAATAAAAATCTCATTTCAGTTCATTTAGATATTCACTTTTTCCACACACATAATATTATATTATTTAATTATATATAAACTATTATCTATTGTTAAGGCTGTGGATATGTGGATAAAGCGTTAATATTCGAAATTTTATTTATCTATTTTATTATTATGTGTATTAGTGTTTTACTTATTAACTTCTAATTGTGTGAAGTTGAACTAATTAACAACCTAACTGATTTATGTTAATAAGTTTTATAGCTTGTTGTATTTCTTTTTTTATGTGGATTAAATTGTCGATAGTTATGAGTTATGCAAAGTTATACTCAGAGAATTTGAACTTAGCGTTGTAATTGGTCATGTGATGTTGGTGAATGTTTATAAGTCTTAGTTTTCTTCACTGTCATTCACAGGCTTATCCACATTAAAATCGAAGTTTTTGTCAATAACCTCCCAGTTGGCTTTTACAGTTATTACTTCATTTAGGTAGTAAATGTTTTCAGCTGGTCTCAAATCTAGAGGATTTCCTGCATCCCATTTTTGATTTTGGTTTTGATCTTCAATTATCCTGATTCTATAACTCCCCGGGCTTACATAATTAAATTGATAATTATTTTTGTTTATTATGGTATCTTTTACTTGATATTTGTCTGTTAAAAGTTCAATGATGAAATCAGATTCTAAGCCTTTTATAGCACCTTTTATTATCCCGAAATCTGACGGTTGCTTAAAAGTTAGGTTTGTCTTGCTGGAAGAGCTGGAGTCTGATTCAATACCCACAAATGCCGACTGCCCCATGTAAAGATTTAAAGTATAGGAATTCATATCTGGAGAAGTGTTTCCACGTGGAACGTTGGAAACTGCAGTTTTATCTGATTCATTTGGGAGCTTATTATCTCGTTTTTGGATTGCTTTCCTAGTATTTCCTTTGAGTTTGGGGATTGAGTCGGTTAGCTTTTTGTTATTGTTTCGATCATTCAAAGTAGGACTACTATCCGAATCATTTTGTATTGAATCAAGTGAATTTTGAATAGTACTTGCGTTGGACTTTAAGCTATCAATTAATGAATTAATTTCTGCTTCATTAATAATGGTATTTAGGCGTATTTGCTTTCTATTGAAATTTATAGCGATTTCCTCTGGTGTAAATGTCTTAATAGGTATTGTATCTATCCTTAACTGAATAGAATCATAATTGATTTGAAATACAGGTTTACTTGTGGCAAAAGTAAATTCTTGATTTCCTGATGTGATCTTACCATTTGGTGTGTTCGTAATCTTTATATCTTCATTTGTTATTCTGCTTTCCCTAATTCGATAGTATACAGTATCTAATCTAGATTTTGTTATTGAGTCTTGAACCTGAATAAGTAATTGTATAGAATCAGTTTCATATTTCAAAAGAGGAAAGTTTTCTTTGTAAATCTTTAAATATTGTGATTTTTCAACATCGTTTGCATAGATATGTTTATTTGGTTGGTTTGGATTTATGATATTATACTCTGATAAACCTTTGTTGTATTGAACAATAAAATCTTTCCCTACTGGACTATATTTTTTTAAGTTAAGAGTATCTTCATTTCTATTGTATGAAGATATTGATAATTTTGGAATGCTATCAAGTAAATTTAGGGTGTCGGGATGGAATCCAAAAGGCTCGGAATTTGAGTCATTGATTAAGTTATCATTACCATCTTTAAATGCATAGAGTAGGTACTTACCGGCTTTTAGGTTCTGCATTTTGAAATTCCCGGTCTCATCAGTAGTAGTAAAATAGACTGGTTTGCCTTGTCGAAGATTTGCAGTATCAGTGCTGGCAGAATACAGTCCAACAACAAATGACTTTGATGGTTCTTGATTCATTAAGTTTATTATGCTGCCTTCTATTTTTAGAGAATCTAAAAAGTCTCCAGTGCTAAATGCGATGACAGGATTTTCCCATAGGTTTCCTTCTGTGATGTCTTTTAATGCCTTGCGGAAATTGAAAGTATAGGTAGTGGAATCCTTTAATGGTTCTTCGAGCTGAATGATTAATTCTTGTTTTTTTAATGTTGATTCATATTTAATGTCCTCTCTGGGGGTTATGATCAACTCCTTATTAATTTGCTCTACCTTCATCCATTCATTAAAGAATAATCGTATTTCTGTATCTTGAAAGTTTATGGATTGATCCTTAGGATCGGACTCATATAGGATTGGAGCTTTGTCATCTTTTTCTCCCCCTGTGGGACTTTGCACTGTGGCGCATGCATAGGTAACAAAGAGAATGAATAGTGATAGATATTTCTTAATCATTTTTTGATGATATAGATTAAACTTGAGTAATTATTACTGTTTTGTTCCGCGTAACTATTTGATTTATAACCAGTTATGACGGAATTTAGGAAATTGTTTTTATTAAATTTGTATTTGTTGCTTAATAGGCTAATGTAGTATGCATCCAATTTCATTGGGTATACCTTTTTGACTTTTAATCCATGTTTTAGCATAAGTGTATTCATAGTTTCTTGGCTAAAATGATATAAGTGTCGTGGTACATCATAGGCAGCCCATTTCTCCTCAAATATACTTTGTTCATAGCTTTCTATATTAGGAACGGCAATTACTATCTTACCTTTTTCTTTTAAGATAGTTTTTAGGACTTTAATTGTTTCATTGATATTATGGATATGTTCTAGAACATGCCAGAGTGTTATAACATCGAATTTCTTATTTTTTAACTTAAGGGCTTCTATGTTTTTTTCGACTTTGGTTTTGGTAGAAGCTACTGTTCGTGCTTCTTCATTAGGTTCTAACCCGTACGTTTTCCAGCCATCCTCACGCATTATTTCTAAAAAGTGACCAGTTCCACATCCGAAATCAAGTATTCGTCCTCTTTTATCTTTTGCTATTGAATTGATTAATCTCTTTTTTCTGGCTAAGGCATATTTTCTGGCCAATTTATATATGAAGTTTATGGGCGTATTAGCTTTATCTGAATGAGATATATAGTTTTCTGATTGGTAGTATTTACCAATTTCCATTTCATTAGGTCTAGGATTTGTAAATTGAAAATTACAATTATCACATGCCATAATGTTAAAGCTTTCCTGGCTGACAGAATGATCTTTAACCACGATATGGTTTTTTAAATTTGAAGCACTGCAAACGGGGCATTCGTTAAGCTTTTCGTACATATTTATCTTCCTAAATAAACCATTAAAATTGATATATCTGCTGGTGTTACCCCACTTATTCTTGAGGCTTGTCCAAGTGTTTGTGGTTTTACCTTGCTAAGTTTCTCTTTCGCTTCTGCGGATAAAGCTGGAATTTGATTAAAATCTAAGGAATCTTTAATCTGGAGTTCCTCTAGATTTTTCATCTTTTCAATCATTTGATTTTCTTTCTCAATGTAGCTCTCATATTTGATGTGTATTTGGGATGCTTCAATCACTTCTTTAGTAAAGCCATTGATCATCTGATTCAATTGTTGTTCTATATGTTGCAATTCTTTGAAGCTGATTTCTGGCCTTTTTAATATATTGTATGCATTTGTTTTCTCTTTGATGGGAGATGACTTAATTTCTACCAACCTGTCATTAACGACACTAGGTGTAATTTTATGATCTTTTAAATTACTGATAAATTGATTAATGTGTGATTGTTTGTTCTCTACTACAGCTAGTCTCTCATCTGAAGCTAAACCGATCTTGTGTCCTATTGGGGTTAATCTAAGATCTGCATTATCTTGCCTTAAAAGTATTCTATGTTCAGCTCGAGAGGTAAACATACGGTATGGTTCGTCAGTACCCTTATTAATTAAGTCATCAATCAGTACTCCTATATAAGCTTCGGATCTACTTAAGGTAAATGGATCCTGTTCAGTATTTTTTAAATGTGCATTAATTCCCGCCATCAAGCCTTGGCAAGCAGCTTCTTCATATCCGGTAGTTCCGTTTATTTGCCCTGCAAAATATAAGTTCTCTACTAACTTGGTTTCTAATGTTGTTTTTAATTGAGTTGGTGGAAAGAAATCATATTCGATAGCGTAACCAGGCCGAAACATTTTGATATTCTTAAAGCCTTCAATTTCTCGTATTGCTTTATGTTGGATGTCTTCTGGTAATGAAGTTGAAAAGCCATTGACATAAACCTCTACTGTATCCCAACCCTCGGGTTCAACAAATATTTGATGCCTATTTCTCTCGGCAAATCTATTAATTTTATCTTCTATCGATGGACAATATCTTGGCCCTAGTCCTTGAATCCTTCCATTGAACATAGGTGATTTTTCAAATCCTTCTTCTAGTATCTCATGAACTAATGGGTTGGTATAAGTAATGTGGCAACTTCTTTGGCGATCGAGCACTTTTGTTTCTTCAGAAAAAGAGAATTTCTCAGGATTGTCGTCCCCTTTTTGTTCCTCAATTTTACTGTAATCGATAGTTCTGCCGTCAACTCTTGGGGGAGTTCCGGTCTTCATTCTGCCTGATTCAAAACCTAAGGCTTCTAATTGTTCAGTAATTCCTTTAGATGCCCTTTCTGACGACCTTCCTCCGCCAAATTGCTTTTCACCTATATGTATAAGACCATTGAGAAATGTTCCATTAGTTAAAACTACTGACTTAGCTCTTATTTTTAGACCCATGCTTGTTTCAATGCCAACTACTTTATGGTTTTCTACAATTATGCCAGAAACCATTTCTTGCCAAAAGTCTAGATTTGGGATTCTTTCAAGCTGAAGTCTCCACTCTTCAGCGAAGCGCATTCTGTCATTTTGCGTTCTAGGACTCCACATTGCAGGTCCTTTAGACTTATTCAACATTCTAAATTGAATCATTGATTTGTCAGAAATGATTCCTGAGTACCCTCCCAAGGCATCTATTTCTCTAACAATTTGTCCTTTTGCAACACCGCCAACAGCGGGGTTGCAGGACATTTGAGCGATAGTGTTCATGTTCATGGTAGCTAACAATACTTTTGAACCCAAGTTTGCTGCGGCAGCAGCCGCTTCGCAACCTGCATGACCACCCCCTACTACAATTAAATCGTAATCTTGAAACATAATAATGTTTTGTTAATTGATGTTCCACGTGGAACATCTAAAATGTCTATTTCTTTTTTTCTAAGTGTTTCACGTGGAACACCTAAATATCTATAATAATTCTAACGCTTGGTTTTCAGCTAATCTCATTTCTGTCTTTTCGGTTGCACTTTTATCCTTGAACCCAATCAAATGTAACAATCCGTGCGCCATCACTCTGGCAAGCTCATCTTTACAGTTCGTGTTCAGTGTCTTTGCGTTTTCTTCTACCCTTTCTATGCTTATGAATATGTCGGATTCTATGCATTGGTTCTGCCTGTTGCCGTCTTGCAAATCAAATGTGATTATATCTGTATAAGTATCATGGTTGAGATAATCTAAATTGATATTATGCAAGTACTTATCTGAACAGAAAATGTAGTTAAGTTCCTTTATTTCATAATCATAGACTAAAGCCAACTGATTCAGCCAGCCTTTATGTTTTTTTAGCTTTCTTAAATCAAATTGACAATCTTCTTTAAAAAAGTAAATATCGCCCATTAACTGATATAAAAGCTTAATTTCACTTTTGTGCCGTCTTCTGCAAAGCTTAGTTCGTCACTGAGAGCCTTCATCAAGAATATGCCTCTTCCGCCAGGTTTATCAATATTCTCTGGTGCCGTTGGGTCTGGAAGTGAGTAGTAGTCAAAACCATTTCCTTCGTCAGAAATATTGAAAACAATCGTGTTGTCTTCCATATTTAATTCAAGAAAAACATTTTTGTCCTTGTTACTTTGATTTCCATGAATAATAGCGTTGTTAACAGATTCTGTTACCGCAATCATTATATTGCCGTAAATGTCATCATTCAAGTCGAATTTCTCTTTTACATTGTCAATAAAACTCTCAACTATTCTAATATTCTCGCTGAGAGACGGAATACTTATACTGATTTCATTCATCGTATTAGGTTTTCTTTAGATTTTAATCGATTATAGTACTTGTTAATTTCGTTCTTGTAATATGGAGTGAAATTAGGCGGGACATTTCTGAGTTGCTCAATTTCCTTCTCCTTCTCTTTTATATACTCTTCAAATGCATTTGGGATTCGCTCTCGGTCATATTGTGTAGCGGTTTCTGCCTTTCTTTCATCCTTTTCTTCTTGCTCTTCCTTTGCTTTTTCTGACTCTAATAGTCGGGTTACGATTTGTTGTTGTCTTTCGATTAGACTCCGGTCTAGTTTTTTATTAACTAAATCTTCTTCGATCTTTTCCATGTCGCCAGAAAGGGTGCCTGTATTGCTCCCGTTTTCATTACCATCTTCTTTTAATGTTTTTTCAAGCTCTTCCATCATTTTTCTGATTCTAGCTTGTTCTCCAGCTAATTCTCCTAGTTTCTGAGAAAATTGACGCCCTTGTTGCTGTCCTTGACTTAATTCCTTTGTTTTTTGGTTCAGTGATTTTTGCATGTCGGAAAGGCTGGGAGTTTGTTCATTGCCCTGTGATTGTTTTCCCATTCCCATCGATGATTGCATTTGCATTTGCATCTGTTCCAATACGTCATCTAGCATTAGTGCGAGGTTGTTCATTGATGTCATTGCAAACTGCTGCTCTCCTATGGCTTTTCCATTTTCTCTTTCCCTTAATGCTTCTACACTATTTTGCATGGATTCATTCATCTGATTCATCTCCTTTGTAATAAACGATTCTAACTGAAATACTCTTTGAGCAAGTGCTGTTAAACTGTCTTCAACGATTTTAGCATCATCCTTCATGGCTAGCTGCTTTTCCGATAGGTCAAGAAATCGAGGATCATTGGGATTCACTGTTTTAAAATCGTTCATTAGTTTTTCTTGACGAAACGAGAGTTTCAGTAAATTATCAACTATGTCCTTTAAGTCGTTTATATTTTCTTGCAACATTTCCATTTCCATGCCCATTTCCATAGAAGAAAGCATTTCGGACATTTTGTTTATTTCTTTGGCTGACTGCTTTTGTTGCTCACTAGCTCTTGTTTTTTTATTTTCATTTATTTCTTGTAAGCTATTTTGTTGTTGTAAATCGATTTCAGATTCCTGCTCTTTAGTGTTTTTTAGAGGATTTGGCTGCTTTAAAGACTGATTTCGCTTTTCTATGTCCCGTAATTCTTTCTGAAGGTTATCGAATTTCTCGTTTACCTTCTGTTGTTCTGCTAAAGCCTTTTTTCTTTGCTCCTCTGAAGAAAACTTCTCTAATTCTTCTTTGTTAGTGCCTGAATCAGTTTCTTCTGCATCTTCATCATTGTGATTATTTAAACTGTCTTTTTGCTGTTCTGAAGCATTTTCCTGAGCTAATTGGTCTTGCTCCTTTTCGAGTTCTTTAAGGTTCTCTCCAACTTGCTTCATGTCGTATTGTATCTCCATTCTTTTAAAGAGTTCCATTAAGCGCTGCATTTCCCTAAGCTTGTTCTTTTCTTGCTTTTTAAGGTCTTCGACAGATTCCCTGAACTCATCGGATTGGTTTTGTTCTTCTAAAAGAGATTTAATTTTCTCCATTAGTTCATCATTCTCATTTTCAAGCATCTCTTCCATGAGACTGTCCAATTGTTTAGCCTTGTCCTGTAATTCGGTGTCATTTTTGTTAAATCGGTCTCTTTTCGCTTGATTCTTTTCGAGTTTGCTCTTAATACTTTGAAGTTCTGCCTTTCTCCTTTCTTGTTCTTGCAAAATTTCTTCAAGTAGCTTTTTATCTTCCCAGTTCAAATTTCTTTTTGTTTTAAGTACTTGCTCAAGTTCTTCTAATTTTTGATTATTTCTTTCAGACGACTTAATGGTTTTATCTAATTGATTATCAACGTTTTGACTAGTACTTCTTATTTCTTCTTCTAGCTTTTCTTTACTAGGTAATTTGAATTGATACGTTTCGCTTTTTGTCGTTTTAGCACCGTTGAAACCATCATTATCGGAAACTGCTACGTAATATTCTAAGGTAGAACCCTCTTCGTTAAGTAAAGAGTCGACTTCCCAAACTTTAAAGTATTTTTGGTTTCTAGAATCAGAATTGAACGGAAGATATATGGCTCCAGTTTTTTGAATTATGTTTGCCTTTCGTTTAGTATAGAACAATTGTAGACTAGAAAAACCGTAGTCGTCAGTGATTTCACCAGCAATTGCTACTTGGCTGAAATAAATGCTGTCATTAATAGGCTTTAAAATGATTTCAGGATATTTATCTTTAATTACTTCAATGGTATAGTCTATATTTTGAATGTATTGAGCTCTATCATTAAATAAATGCAATCGGTACCTAGACGATTGAGTTATACTTTTTTGGATTCTAAAAGTGTTGGCATTAGGGTTTTCAAAGGGAATACTATCATCTAATAACGTAAAAGATACTCTGTCACTTGATGCGCTTTGGATTAACCACTCTGCTTTAGTGCCTTCAGGAACAATTAAATTTCCAGCGTTATTTATTCTTTCTGAGGCAGTACCGATATAATCGGGATAATCTAAGCTAATATTCATGTTCTGAATTCTCGGCTTTTCAAAAACCTTTAAATTATATTTCGGAGATTTGAATCCGGCTGCTTCAAGTTGAAACTCAATATCCTTCTTAAGGTTTTTTAAATTGAATTGAAAGCGATTATCGCTTAGCTTTTCAAACTTCTGCTTTACATCCCCTTTTTGTATGAATAATTCATTGGGTAATTCGTCTCCAATTAATTCTGCTGTAATTGTGAAATTTTCTCCTTTAAAGGCTTTTAATTCTTTATTATCAATGGAAAATTTAAAAGGAGCATTTGGAGCAAACTCTTCATTGAATTTAATGATTCTGTAGCTTCCCTCCGTAATCATGTAGGGAGCAAACATCAGTATTAAACCCATAAGGATCGCAGGAATTACTACATATGGTAAATAACTGGAATTTGTTGATTGTATATTAATGCTCTCCTTAAAATTTAAAATAGAGATTTTTTCAGATTTTTGAATTATGCTAGCTGCAATCAAAGTATTTTGTTGGCTATTTAATTCATTTAACTGAATGATATTCAGCAGCTTATCATCAATCTCTGGGAAGTATTTCCCAATTTCTCGAGCTGCTTGTTTATCACTTAAAGCTTTTCCATTGTTTAGTAAATGATAAATTGGAATTAATATATATCTACTGATAAAATAGAGAAAAGTTAATCCAATTAGACTGAATAGAATAGTTCTTGATAAACTGCTCATCTGCAATGTATATTCAAGCCAACTAGCCGTTAAGAATACGAAAAGAAAAATAGCCAAGCTAATCAAAAAGCCTTTTACAAGCTTATTGACATAGTATTTCCTTTTGTACTCTTTGAGTTTTTTAAGGATTTTGGCTATATGGTAATTTTCGCTCACTTTTGATGTAACGTGAATTTGAAAACAATGATATCCAATATTTTATGATACATTTAATTCTACTTTAATGGGGCAATGATCTGAATGTTTTACATGCTGTAAAATATCAGCTGATTTTAATTTATTCTCAAGATTTGCTGTAATCATATGATAATCAATTCTCCACCCTTTGTTTCTTTCCCTAGCTGCTGAGCGATAACTCCACCAACTATATTGATCAGGAGCTTTATTTAAATGCCGAAAGCTATCAATAAAGCCATCACTCAGGAAGTCGGTCATCCATTCCCGTTCTTCTGGTAAAAACCCAGAACTGTTCTTATTTCTTACGGGATCATGAATATCAATTGCTTGGTGGCAAATGTTATAATCACCACAAATTAGAAGGTTGGGAATACCTTTAGTTAAATCTTGTATATAGTTTCTAAAATCCGATAACCATTTCATTTTAAAATTTTGACGCAGGTCACCACTTGACCCACTTGGCATATAAGTGTTCATAATTGAGAAATCATCAAAATCTG
>Ga0307966_1000856_pt1 | contig 25000 bp, 19 predicted proteins | sample OrgLakmetagen646_FD_203141 | JGI IMG/M metagenome (GOLD analysis project Ga0307966, IMG submission 203141) | Saline water microbial communities from Organic Lake, Antarctica - #646 | ecosystem: Environmental > Aquatic > Non-marine Saline and Alkaline > Saline | place: Antarctica: Organic Lake... | reverse complement strand
AGAAATGGCAAACATCTCGAATGCGACCCTTATTTCAGAAAAGATTCTTGCTGAGGATGACAGCACAATAATTATCAGCGGGGACCCAATTTTTTTGAGTGAAAGTATGAATCAGGTTAAGCCGAGTCCGTCTCCGGGATCGGGTCCCGGAAGTTTTTCACTTGGCGGTCTTAGTTCATCTAAGACAAAGTATTCGGAGATACGAGGTTATCCTGAAAACATCGATGTGGTTGTGGAGTATATTTATGAAAATCCATCACCCGTAAACGGTGGAAGCAGTGCGGTAACTGATGCCCGTGCTGTCTCAATCAAACACCAGCACTCGTTTATTGCGATGCCTGAAAATGACTTTCAGCCTAGATATGACGATCCAAGAGTCGGCTTTTTCATGACTGAGAAAGATGACCAGGTGAGTACCAGCGTAACTCCCTATCTCGACTTGATTCACAGATGGCATTTGGTTAAGCAAAATCCGGATGCGGCACTTTCAGAACCGGTTGAACCTGTCACGTGGTGGGTTGAAAACACTACGCCGGTGGCATTCCGTGAAACGATCAAAGAAGCAACACTTGCCTGGAACGAGGCATTTGAAGCCGCAGGGTTCAGGAATGCTATTGATGTTAAAGTACAGCCTGATGATGCAGACTGGGATGCCGGCGATATTCGCTATAATGTGCTTCGATGGACGTCATCACCTAATCCACCGTTCGGCGGATACGGCCCAAGTTTTGTAAATCCACGCACTGGACAAATACTGGGAGCTGATATCATGCTGGAATGGGTCTTTTTCTCCAATCGCTATCGTCAGGAAGAACTATATACAGAAACAAATATTTCGTCAGACATGGTTGACGACGCAATGAATCCTGAATACTGTAGTTTTGGGCACCACATGCAGCAGAATAACATGTTTGGAATGAGTGCACTTCAGGTTATGGGGTATCCCGACGAGGACATTGAGGGGTTCCAGCATGAGGCGATGACCATGCTTATTCTCCACGAACTTGGCCATACATTTGGGCTGAATCACAATATGCAGGCAAGTACACTGCATTCACCGGTAGATATTCACAATGAAGATCTCACGTCAACTGTTGGTCTAACAGGATCTGTGATGGATTATTCATCCGTGAACGTAGCGAGTGATCGCAGCCGGCAGGGTCACTATTTCGATACTAAACCGGGTCCATATGATATCTGGGCTATTGAATTCGGATACTCTCCATCACTGGATGATCCTGAAGCTGAAGAAGCAAGACTGGATGCTATTGCTGCCCGATCAACTGAAGAAGAGCTCGCTTTTGGGAATGATGCTGATGATATGCGAAGCCCGGGTAAGGCGATTGACCCGAGGGTAATGGTTGGAGATATGTCTTCCGATCCGATTGCTTACGGTATCGATAGAATTGAGCTGACAGACGCACTGATGGACGGATTGATTGAGAAGTACAGCCATGATGGACAGAGCTACCAGGCACTTCGTGATGCGTATATGTCGCTCATGGGAGCTGTACGTACCCAAACAGGCGTTATCTCGCGATATGTTGGCGGAGTGTATCGTGATCGCGCGTTTGCGGGTCAGGAAGGTAGAACAATGCCGTTCATTCCAGTAGAAGTTGAGAAACAACATGAGGCGATGAACAGTCTGAATCAGTACCTCTTTGCGCCGGATGCATTTGACAGCTCACATGATGTTTACAGCTATCTGCAGATTCAGCGTAGGGGATTTAATTTCTTCAGCTCAACTGAGGATCCAAAGATTCACGATCAGGTACTCTCTATGCAGAGTAACGTTCTTGCACACTTGCTGCACCCGACTACCATGCAACGGATTACAGATTCCAGAATGTACGGCAACACGTATAATGTCGCTGAAGTTGTTGGAGACCTGACGTCAGCTATTTTTGATGCGGATGCAGCCGGGAATGTAAATACGTTCCGACAGAATCTGCAGATCGAGTATGTAACCGGACTAATTGCAATTTTAGGAAGCGATGACCACGACCGGATCGCAAAATCAGCCGCTCTTTATAATCTGCAGAATATTCGTGATATGATGGAGTCAAAAGGAAATGTAAATACGGAATCAAGAGCCCACGCTGCACACGTGATTCTGGCCATCAACAAAGCTCTTGATGTTTAATCGGTTTCACGTATAAAGGTGAAGCTCACCAGCTGAACTTGATATAATTTCAAATGCCATATCCCAAAAAGGGTGTGGCATTTTTTTTGTAGAAAGATTGTCGAAGCCGCATCATATTGGTCAGATAGGCAAATATGATAAGCCTGAGTTCGATTCTTAAAAATGAAAGTATACTCCTTCTTAAAAAAGGGGCAGGGGGATGTTCAACGAAATCCTGGGGTACTTCTCATAAAAATAATGGGTGTTTTGTCGTAAAGACGACCTCGCTTAGAGTCACTTCTTTGCATTAGAAAACAGCTTATACGCTAATTGTATTGAATCGCTTGGCCCAACGACAACCACGTGATCATTTTTTAGAATCCTGGTCTTTCCGCGTGGCACCACAAATTCATCATCCCTGATAATAGCTGCTACCACGCACTGATCGGGGATATCAATCTCCTGGATTTCCTTATCGACCACCAAACCGTTATTGGGTACTTCTACGTCGATAAGATTGGCTACGCCGCCTTCAATTTGAAACAAATCTGCCATAATGGGACGGTCGAGGTAGTTTTCGACCATCGCTGACGTAGCATACGGAGCGCTGATGCACACAATACCGCTCTCCTCAAGAAGAGATACATAATCGGGATCACGGGCGATAGCAATCACTTTTTTTACTCCCAGGCGTTTTGCCTGAAGTGCAATGATGGAATTTCGCGCATCATTATTTGTTGCTGCAATGGCCACATCCATCTTTTTGGGCTCCACCTGTTCAAGGATCTCCTGCTTGGTACCATCACCCTGATAAATTGGTACATTGTACCGCTTTTCAAGTTTTTCACAACGATCATCCTCCTGCTCAATAAATGTAATTTGGTATTCAGCAGAACGAAACACCATCCGGAACTCATCTTTTTTAAGAAGACGATCCGCTATGTTTGTTCCCAAGTTACCGCCACCAATTATTAATATGTTCATTGTAGGCCTCCAGTAAGCTTTATATTTAATTTTAAGATGTCGTATGAGTGATGGTACTTTAGAAAACTCAGCCCGGTTTTGTGGCTGCAGTAAATACAGCACACCGCCGATGACTGTCAGGCCGGTTCCCAGTACCAGGCTCTGAAACTCCAGCGTGGGTACAAAAAACCAGCAGGCAATAATCCCGATAATCGGTACCACGGGATAAAGAACAACTTTAAACGGTCGTCTGAGATTGGGCATTTTTTGATGGAGTGCTATGACGGCGTAGTTTACGATACCGATGGCAATCAAATATCCAAAACTACTTGCCGACGCCAGCAAACGCACAACCCCTGACGCGCCCAGTATAGCGACCAGAGCTGCACAAACAAACAGTGAAATATGTGGTGTTTTGTACTTCGGGTGAAGTTTCGCAAACACAGACGGAAAATGGCCGTCTCGCCCCAGCGCAAACAGAACCCTGGAACTAGCGCCCAGGGTAACACTAAAGGCTGATAAACTCGCCATAATTGTTGCCAGGATTCCCGCCCATCGGCCCCATGGCCCGAATAGGTAATCTGAGACAAATATAAATGGCGTACTTGTTTCTGCCAGGTCTGAGTAATTTACAACCCCCATCATCACCCATAAAAGCAGCACGTAGATGGCAATACCTGTTCCAAGTGTAATAAAAATGGCCCTCGGAATATTTTTAGCGGGATCTTTGATCTCTTCGGCGGCAACCGTAATCAAATCAAACCCAACGTACGAAATGTATATCAGCCCCATGGTTGGTATAAGCGGCCCTAAACCCATCGGGGCAAACGGCTCAAGATTTGCAGGTTCAACCTGAAAAGCCCCAAGAATGCCGACTCCAATCAGAATGATCAGCTCAATGATATTCATCACTGTTATGAATTTCAGAGCCGCTGCCTGGCCAACAAAATTTGATGCGGTAAACACCAGTGTAGTTATTACTACGACGGCAATGACGCTAACCTCCGGGAAGAAATAGACCTTTATCGTCAGCGCAAAGATGACAGCATACAGCGAACAGGCCAGGGTGTTGCCGATCCAGAAAAACCAACCGGTCAGAAAAGCGACTGGCCGGGGAAGTGTGCGGCTTGTGAATGAATAGCCGCCTCCCGCAATCGGAATAGCAGCCCCAAGCTCGCTATAGCTGAAGGCAGTGAAAAGTGTCAGCCCGCCCATAAACAGATACGCCAGGATGCCCAACGGTCCGGCAGATTCGGCAACTTCGCTTGGGAGTGCAAAGATGCCCGGCCCCATCATAGCGCCAATCCCGATCATAACTGCCATAAACAGCCCAATATCGCGCTTAAATCCGGATTGTTCCGCCATTTACCCCCAGGTGAATATTTGGATGATTAATTTTTTTGGGTCAATTCTGCAGTCAAGGTATCAAACTATTGTTGGCATAAGTAGTTTTAAAGCCGGCTATTTTTCAATTCAACTCATTCCCATCAGTTTCTGACCGCAACAGAACCGGAAATATATCGTCCAGTGTGCTGTTTTGAACAAATACGCACACTTTTCCTATGTTTGAAAGCTGGTCGAGTTTACGAACGTGCTCTTTCTCTTCCCCATCTCCGGTATATTTCAGACCAAGCATCACAATATCAGATTCATAACTATATTCTCTGAGAATTTCCGGAAAACTGCGGCCATTACTAATGATTACCTTTATTTCAGCATCAATTCTGGCTTCGTTGAGCGATTCGGTGATGGCTTCGCTGATGGATGTTTGCTGGCCGGGATGATCAATCACCTCGCGAATGTTGATTCGCGCATGCTTCCATTCCGGGTTGAGGGTGAGCATGTAGGCCAATAACATCATTAAATCACCATTATTATCTGCACCGCTCCACCAAATATCAATGGCTTGATGGTTGTGGATCTTCCAGTTTTCGTGATCGTTAAATTTGGCCACCACGATATTCTTACCCATTTTCGAAAGCGATCGCATAATCCGAAGCTGATTGGTATTGTCGTTCAGCGAATCAGACCATCCAAACATAATGGTATTGGTTTTTAAACCGGCAATACCATGACCTTTGCTTACATTTAGAATTCCATTGTTCAGCTCTTCCACTTCGTTTACCTCACAAAACGTTTCAAGCCCAAAGCTGTTTACTTCCCGGATCATCTTCTCCTTCATACTTTTTTTCTCTTCCCGGGCTGGCTGGCTGGCGTTGAATACAAGTTTAGAGATAGATAATATTCCCCGGTTCTGTCCGAAAGCTGCCGCAAGCTTTACCAGTTCAATTCGATCCCTGATGTTTTTGGCGAACAGCAGAATAATCGGCCGCCAGTTACGCTTCCGTACGTTATATTTATTCATTCTCAGAAGCGAAAATCGTGCAATTTTCATCCATATACCGGCATTAACATCTCCCCACTGCTGTTCCAAAGCTTTTTTCTTGAAGTAAATATAGAAACCCGCTTCCAGCATAAATGCAATAATGAGAGCCGGAATGCTGATCAGATACATTACAAAAAGAGAACCCAATGCACCTGCAAGAGAGACATACCACGGAATGTAGACACTTGGCCGATAGGACGGTTCCGCCACGAGATTTTCAATTGCTGCCACCAGATTGATAATCACATACAAGGTGAGAAACAGTACCGTCACAAATTTGGCTACTGTGTTTAAATCTCCCAGAGCAACAGCTGCAAGTGCAATGCCGCCCGTGATCCAGGTAGCTATCGTTGGCTGACCTGTTTTTGAAACCTTCGAGAGAAACTTCGGTGCCAGCCCGTCGATGGAAAGGGATTGCAACACACGCGGGCCGCTCAACACGCTGCCAATTGCCGAAGAAAGAATAGCGCCGCATGCTGCCGGGTAGATTAACAGACCTCCCAGGAAAGCAACATCAATCCACGATTGAAGGCCATGCGATTCATCAGCCATGTTCTCAAATGATACCGCAGCTGAAATGGAAAGCAATATAGGAATTAGCAGATAGACACCCAGCCCGGTAAACACCGAGTAGATGGTTCCCTGTTTGATGGATTTGCCCGGGGTTTTGAGATCGCCGCTCATGGCAATGCCGGCTAAAAATCCGGTTACACCCGGGAAAAATACCGCAAATATGATCCAGAGACCGCCATCGGGACTAACGGTTCTGTACTCGGGTGACAGTTCCGGCATCCTCAGTTCATTCATGAATACACCTGCTGTGAGTGCCAGAATAGATAGTACCACCAGGATCAGCATTGGAATCTGAAATTTCAGCACAAAATTCGCGCTTTTACCTGATGCTACCGTAATGAGAATTATAACGATGGCCGTCAACAGCGGAATTGCATATCCGGGCATAGTGCCCCAAAGTTCCACCGGCCAAAAGAGGAGCAAGAGTTCAGATAGCCCAAACGCGTAGAATGTAATACTAAGCGTCCGGCTGATAAAAAATGCCACTCCTATTGCGCCGCCCGTTTCGAGGCCAAGACTTCGGGAAATAAGGTAGTAAACCCCGCCAATTCCAACTTTGATATTGGTCGCGATGGCCGCTGCGCTGAGTCCCGTTATAAATGTGATAACATTCGCAAGAATCACGATGAAAATCGTGAGAGGAAGCCCTAGATTTCCCACAACCCAGCCGAATCTTAAATACATGATGAGCCCGAGCACGGTGAGCGTACTTGGCAGATAGACCCCGAGAAAGGTCCCGAATTTCTTCTTGATAAGAGGTTCGCTTTCGGCCATCCGGTTTATTATTGTCTGAGGTAATAGATGATCGGTGCAGATGGCTGCAATACTTCAGCAGCATTAGCGAGATATTACAATATCCATTGCAAAATATCATTCATTTTATTTGTCATGCCCAAATACAGTACTTTCGATCTGTGGGATAGCCACATTAGCATTTGTAACGCGTGACTGGATATTGTAAGGTATTGATTGGTTTTTTATCCAAAAATACATCACATTTGAACGGATTCTTTTCAGAACAAATCTCATATCATGAACCGTATTTATATTCTGTTTGCCGCTCTTATATTGATATTGATTTTAACGCAATGCACAAGTGAATTTGAACCTGACTTAACCGGTTTTGCAGATGCCGGAAAACCCGCTCAGCTAGGGCTTGAGAGCCAGTTGTTATCCATGCATTCCCCGGAAACGTATCGTAAACATCTCTATAACCTTACCACAGATCCGTCATTTGCCGGTACGCCGGAAAACCGGTATGTGATTGACTACATCTATAGCGTAATGGACAGCGCAGGTCTCGATACACGAACGTATGATTACGATGTACTGCTCCCTCAGCCCGGGGAAAACTCTATTCGTGTTATGACTCCGGAAGTAATTGTACTCGATAACAAAGAGTCCGTTTATAGCGAAGATCCATACACCGACCATCCGGACCTTGTACAAGGCTGGAATGCCTATTCGGGCTCTGGGAGCGTTTCGGCAGAAATCGTGTATGCCAACCAGGGAACAAAGCAGGACTTTGAGCAGCTTGAGGAGATGGGTGTTTCAGTTGAGGGCAAGATTGTCATCGCCCGGTACGGCGGTAACTTCAGGGGGTATAAGGCAAAGTTTGCGGAAGAGGCGGGAGCGGCCGGGCTCATTATTTATACCGAACCGCCATCAAACCGGGAGAATACGTACCCCGGCGGAATTCAGGCTGATGAATCGGCCATTCAGCGTGGGTCGCTTTTGACGCTGGAATATTATGGCGATCCGCTTACGCCTTTCGAACCAGCACTGCCTTTGGATCATCCTGATACTCCTGACCGCTTAGATCCGGATGAGGTCGATTTTCACACCATTCCTGTTTCTCCGATAGGGTACGGCGCAGCCAATGAAATTTTGAGCCGTATGGACGGGGAGGAGGCACCGGAAGAGTGGCAGGGGAACTTTGATTACAGCTACAAATTAACTGGCGGATCAAATCTGACGGTCGAACTTTCGGTTGATCAGCCATACGAAACCCGGCCCATTTCAAACGTGGTAGGTGTAATTGAAGGATCAGAATATCCGGATGAGTGGATTATTCTCGGCGCGCACCTTGATGCATGGTCATTCGGTGCCACTGATCCTAATAGTGGAACAGCGATGCTGTTAACACTTGCTGAATCACTCGCCAAACTTGCAGACGAAGGATACCGGCCAAAACGGAGTATCATGATTGGCCACTGGGACGCCGAGGAGTTTATGCTGATCGGATCCTCAGAATGGGTGGAAGATCTGCAGGAAGAGCTGATGGCAAATTCCGTTCTCTATCTCAATGCAGATATGTCTGTGACCGGTCCAAATTTCAGGGCGTCCTCATCTCCAAGTTTGAAAGAACCCATTATTCAGGCAGCCAAAACAGTTAATCATCCCGACACAGATGGATCCGTTTACGATTTCTGGGCGGCAAATTCATCAAGCGGAACACCGTCAATTGGGAACCTGGGCGGTGGATCTGATCATGTTGGGCTCTATATGCACACGGGCGTACCATCGGCAGGAGTTGCCATTTCAGGGTCAGTACCCATTTATCACACCAATTTCGATACCTTCTGGTTTTATGAAAACTATCTAGACAGCACATTTACCTATGGACCCGCTCTGGCAGAAGTATATGGACTCATTGCACTTCGATTCGGCAACGCTGATATCCTGCCATACGACCTCGAAAGTTACTCAGTTGATCTGACCACTCACGTCAATTCTATTAATGATCTGGCCGGCAGAGATATCCTTGCGGGAACAGGTCTGATGGAGGAGATGGAGGAAGTTGCAGCTCAACTCGCACGTGTCCGAAACCTGCTGGACGATGCTGCAAGTGATCCCGGCTTGAGTCGTATAGCCCGACGATCCGTCAACCGAAAACTCATTCAGCTTGAACGGAGTTTTCTGCACGCCGAGGGGCTGCCGTTCAGTCCGTGGCTGAAGTCACTTTATGCATCATCGGATCCTTATAGCGGCTATGCCTCGTGGATGCTGCCGGCCTATCGATACGCGATTGAAGAGGAAAGGCTTGATGACGAAGCGTTTATGGATGACCTTCATGAGGCTCATCGCGATGCGCTGGAGCGATTCTCAAACAGACTCGCATCAATAATTAGTGAGCTCGAATAGTGATAACCTGAGTTCGATTCTTAAATTAGTAGGATGTCACCAAAAACAACCCAAAAAGGGCGTCATCTCGCACTTCCCCATCGGGATCCCTTCGGGAGATGCGTGATCTCCTGCTCTTAACAAAGACAGGAGATGCCACGCCCTGGCGTGGCATGACATAAGTATGGACTTACTTTACTTAACTAACGCTCTTTTTGGATTGTTTTTGCCATTTTTTAAATCGAACTCAGGTTGAAAGTGTATTGTGAGAGTAAATGAATTCCCTCGAGGCAGTTCATTTGGGAGCTATTAGCAGTAAGCTAATGGTCAAAATTTAGGTTTTACAGGAAATGTTATGGGTATGTACACCAGATCATTTGATTATGATAAACCTTTCTGTTCATTTTGTCTTGTCCCAAGGACTCCTGCGGAGAAACAAAACGAACCTCCCCAAGGGATCCCTGCGGGGAAAAGTTCAAGGCTGTGAAAAAATTGTCGGCGGTCACGGAGTCTCTGCTACCTTTTATCAATGGTCCGCCACGTTTTAAGCTTAATAAAAAAGTCCTTGCCGGTATGATAAAAGGTACCCGCAGATACTCCAGATCCCTCCATCCGCCAATTCTTTCAAGGCCGACAGTTTCTTTTCCTTCAAAATTTTCATTCTCCCACCGTATTCAAATACTTACGATGTTGAGAAAAATATCATTTACCCACAAAATTTTCTGTTGATCCGAAATTTAAATGTTTTCAGGCTTACTATTAGAGTGATTAATACCTTACTCTTCGATAAAGTACTATTACCATCGTAATCACGTTTGTTACTATTATTCTGAAATCAAACCGAGTTCCCATGAACACGAAATGCACATTACTATTAGCCACGATAACCCTGGTCGTAATGGTGACTCCGGTTTTCAGTCAGTCTTCAGCACTTTCTAAAGCAGTTGTTGGCGGCGATTCTCAGGCCGGAAACGTATGGTATGCCCCGGTAGATACTACAGTTGCTTCTGCTCTCCCTGACTCACTATATGCAACGTTACTCAACGGCTGGCACAAAGTACCGGGACAAATGCCTGTTCAAATTCCTGGACATCTTCCAAATTCGATGCCAATTCTTTCACCGCCACCTGTTGACGAAAAAATGATTATCCCGCTTGTAAGCGTATCCGCTGATTCACTGAAAAGACCACAACAGTGATAATAATATCAAGTTTGTAATTTAAGAACTGGCGTTGGCATCGCCCTTTATTTTGTTGTACTCTTCGTCATTCGGCTCCCAAAGTTCAACTTTATAGCCGTTGGGATCCATGATCCAGCCAAATTTTCCATAGTCGTGCTCCTCCATCTCCCCGATAATCTCAACGCCTTCTTTCTTCAACTCTTTGAGAAGTTTTTCCAGGTTTTCCACCCGGTAATTGATCATAGCGTCTTTGGTGCTGGGCTGAGTATAGTCTGTGGCTTCATCAAAAATACTCCACGCAGTAAATCCTTTTTTTGATGGAGTATCTGCGTGGCGCCATTCAAATGTGCCACCCCATTGCCCGCTTTTTATCCCGAGATGCTTACTGTACCACTTTTTAGTTGCGTCCGGGTCTTCCGATTTCAAAAAGACACCGCCAATACCTGTTACTCGTTTATCCATATTAGAGTTGGGTCAATTAGTCGTTATGCTGATCAAAAAGAATCTGGTTGCCATCCGGATCGGCGATGCAAAAGTGGCAAGGGCCTTTTTTATCCTGTATAGATTCCGATTCCATCAAAAAATCTACGTCTTTCTCTTTCAAATCTTTGTAAATGCTTCTGGCATCCTCAGGGTTAAATGTAATAATATTCTCTTCAAACATATCCTGAAACAGTCCGATTTTTGAATGCCCTTTCGACATAATAATCCATTTGTCTTCAATAGGCCCGGTTCCTTCTACCGGTTCAAAACCAAGTTTTTCATAAAATGCTTTTGATACATGGATATCTTTTACAGCAAGCGATAGTGAGTGATTATTCGGGTTCATGGCGATGTAACTTATGGTTATCGTTGTACAGATTTTTCATATAGGGTAATCCACTCCTCTGCCGACATTTTTGAGACCAGCTCCCCAATTAATTCAAAAGGGATCGTGTCCGGTTTTTTAAACCTGATACAGCTTTTTCCCATATCAAGTTTCGTATCTGAATGGTTTAGGTATTCTGATCTGAACCATTCCAGCAGTTCTTTATCTGCGTAGATTCCCATGTGGTAAAGAGCAATATAGTTTTTTTGAGATGCCAGATTTATAAAAGGAAGAGGTAGGGTGGGGTCTGTGTGATAGCCGTCGGGATAGATGGAATGCGGCACCACATACCCAATCATTCCGTAGCTCATTGTCTCCTCAATACCTGAAGGAAGATTATCGAGTATAACAGATCGGAGTTTATTTATTACGGGTTTACGATCGTCTGGCAACTCTTGAATATAAGCCTTAACTGAAGCAGCTATGCTAAACATAACAGAGAGGTATTTAGGTTACACTATTAAACAGTATAAAAAAATATATGATATCGCTAATCCTACTTTTTAAAAACGAAGTGTAAAAAATTGTCGGCGATCAAGTCGGGCACCATTTATGATAATATGTAAATAATCCTGAAATCTTATCCGTCTTTAAACATCTCCTCGTACATTTTGTAGTGCGACTCACTCATTCCAAGAGCTTCATATGTTTTTTGCGCACTGATATTCTCTTTTTCCACGTATAGCCTGCAGCCGCACACGTCTGAATGATTTGATGCAAGTTTCAAAACGGCCTTATACATTGATCGGTAGATGCCCTGCCGGCGGTACTCTGGCTTCACATACACGCTCTGAATCCACCAGAAAAGTCCGTTTCGCCAGTCGCTCCATTCATATGTGATCATAAGAGACGCTACGATCTCATCGCCACTTTCAGCAACCATATAGAATCCGTATTCCGGCTTTAGGAAGAGCGACTCAACGCCGGCTGAAATTTTTTCTCTGTCCAGCTTCTTTTCCTCAGTTTCCCACGCCATATTAATGTTAAACTGACTTATAATGTCAGCATCAGCTTCCGATGCTTCGCGAACAGTGATGGATTGACTCATGAATAAAACATTTTGTTTTACATATTGGAGTGAACAGGAACAATACGGAGATTCAAACCTGTTCTCAACTTGTTGCCGGAAAGAAAGGATGATTACCTATAAAATGAGTGATTCATTGATCAGGTGGTCATTTTGGAATGATTCATCCGATGACTTGTTATACATAGGTCTTGTCAATCATTAACATTAAAGCTGAAAGAATGAAAAATATATACTTTGCAGGATCGATCAGGGGCGGGCGCGGTGATGCAGCTCTGTATAAACAGATCATTGATGAATTGAGAAACTACGGAGCCGTTTTGACTGAGCATATCGGAGCAGAAGATACCGGATCCGGGTCAGAAGCAGAACTATCCGATAAAGAGATTCATGATAGAGACATGGATTGGCTGACGAACTCAGATATCATCGTAGCTGAAGTAACCACACCATCGCTGGGAGTTGGCTACGAAATCGGCCGTGCGGTGGCTCTTGGTAAGAGAGTTATATGTCTATATCGAAAACAGGGAGATGCTCAATTGTCTGCCATGATTGGCGGTTCTGAGGGGGCAGAGGCGTTTTACTACGAAACGATTGAGGACACTAAAAAAATATTATCTGGAGTATTTGAGTGATAGTATAGGTTTTGTAAAACGAAACTTCTGATAGGTAAACGATTCCAATAACTACTCAATGGCTTTTAGAATACTGGAGATTCCAAACGCTATTACGGAATCACTTGCCGTGTGGGTTTTGCGACACTTAAAAAAATGGGTTCAATAGGAAACATTTTGGGTAAATAGTAGAATCATTAACAAATTCTTTCATTGCAGACGCTACAATCCATGACAGTCATTAAGCCGGTAAAAGCAGTAACTGGTTTCGTTTGACAATATAAAACATCTTGCCTTTACAGATTCTGACTAGCAACCTGTTTTTTCGGGCAAGTAGTCCCGATGGGGTGGAATCAAAGGATTTGAAAAAGAAAAGAGACTTACATTAGCAAGAATTTTACTACGACCGAAGGCGAATCATCCATTGATTTTACACTTCAATCCACAATCTTTCCTATAGATTCTTTTTTAAAGCAGGCAGCTGGCATCGAACTACGTTTGGATCAGAAAATTTGATGGTTAATGTACGGTCTGAAAAAACCTTTTTGGCCTGCCTCCGCCAGTTGATCAGCTATTTTAAAACTGAACCAAAATTTATCCCATTTTTACAATTTCTGTGGAAGCGGTGCCACCTATAATTAACAGTAACTTACACGTCTAATGTATCCGTAAGTAATTAAATATTAATAAATTACGGGTTGTAATGGGATATATTATCCCTACCTTTGTCAGCTTAAATTATCATCAGAACTAACTACAGGCACGGGCTAAAATATTCCATGATACGGCATTTGAAGATGCGCGTACATAATCACCCAACCTCTCTGCCCACCCCAATTTTTTAGATTTTTAATGAAAAAGATTATTTCACTGTTTGAATTTTCCAAAGACGTAAACTATAGAATTGAAGTACTTGCCGGAATAACCGTCGCTATAGCGCTTGTTCCTGAGGCGTTGGCATTTGCTATCATCGCAGGGCTTTCACCATTGACCGGGCTCTATGCTGCCTTTGTTGTTGGACTCGTTGCAGCGGTGATGGGTGGACGGCCCGGTATGATCTCCGGCGCAACGGGGGCCATTGCAGTGGTTATTGTAAGTTTGGCGCTGACTCATGGTCCGGAGTATGTTTTTGCAGCCGTGGTACTGGCTGGTATTTTTCAGCTGATTGCCGGCGCACTGAAACTTGGCAAGCTGATGCGCCTTGTCCCGCACTCCGTAATTTTCGGGTTTGTGAATGGCCTGGCCATCATCATTTTTATGTCGCAGCTGGATGAATTCAAAAATCCGGCAGGAGAGTGGCTCAGCGGTCCGGCACTTTACGTTCTTTTGGGTTTGGTACTGCTTACGATGCTAATCATTTGGGGCTTGCCAAAAATCACTACGGTACTGCCACCATCTCTTGCTGCCATTCTGATCATCTTTGGCGTTGTAACATTATTCGGGATAGACACGCGAACTGTTGGCGATATCGCATCGATACAGGGAGGATTTCCTCCATTTAATATTCCGCAGGTACCATTCACAATGGCCACATTTATGCTGATTCTTCCTTATGCAGCAATCATGGCGGCTGTTGGGTTGATTGAAAGTCTTTTAACGCTGAACATCATTGATGAAATTACTGAAACGCGGGGTCGAAGCAATAAAGAGGCGATTGCACAGGGGACAGCTAATGTGATGTCGGGATTCTTTTCGGGGATGGGCGGCTGTGCCATGCTGGGACAAAGCCTGATCAACGTATCTTCAGGATCAAGAACGCGAATATCCGGCATTGTGGCTGCTATTATGCTGCTAATGTTTATCATGTTCGGAGCGGGCGTAATTGAACTTCTGCCGATGGCTGCGCTTACCGGCCTGATGATTATGGTTGCGATCGGAACCTTTGAATGGGCCAGTTTAAAAACTTTCAACAAGATGCCAACATCAGATATTTTTGTGATGGTAATGGTGACACTGGTCACAGTATTCCTGCACAATCTTGCACTTGCGGTCATTATTGGGGTGATTATTGCAGCCCTTGTCTTTGCCTGGGATAATGCCACCCGGATTCGCGCCCGTAAACGGTGGGATGAAGATGGTGCAAAGCACTATGAGATTTACGGTCCGCTGTTCTTCGGGTCGGTCTCCGTATTCAACGATAAGTTTGATGTGCTGAACGACCCAGATGATGTCGTGATCAATTTCAGGGAGAGCCGCGTGGTGGATATGTCAGCAATTGAGGCACTTAACAAAATTACCGAGCGCTATCATAAAAACGGTAAGCGTGTTCACCTTACCCATCTTAGTGAAGATTGCAGAAATCTGCTGCAAAATGCCGACGCTATTATTGAGGTGAATATTGTTGAAGATCCCACTTATAAACTCGTAGTGGACGCGGTGTAGTCTAAACCCTCCAAGGGTTTTTGCAATTTAACGGTTTACCATCTGTTGAAGGAGGTTTGAGAGCTCTTCTTCAAGTCTATGGTTTATTTCATCGGCAGGTTTACGACGACTAATAGTAACTGCATCTCCAACGCTGATTTCCAGAGTTGGTTTATCATTTACTTTGGTGTGAATATAAATACCAACCGGCACCAGGTCGGCATTCGGTAATTTTTTTGCCAGCCATCCGATTCCGCTTCTAAAGTCAAGTGGGCCGGTTGAAAAGGGGACGATTTTGCCCTGCGGGTAAATGTAGAGTGCCGCGTTCGGTCGCTCCATGGATTTGATCGCATATCTCAGAGACTGCATGGACGATCTTGGTGAGGTGAGATTGATGGAAAAAACGCCAATGCGTCTGAAAAATTTATAGCGATGCAGCTGTACATCCTCCATCATACCGCGGGCATTCTGTCCGAAAAGTCGCTGATTGAGCAGAAACGGAATCAGTCCATCCCACCAGGAGTTGTGATTTAAATAATAGATCGTTTTTTGGCCCTTGTCGGGTTTGTAATCACACTCGATACCAACGGACTCAAAGCGGCGCCAGAAGAGCCAATGGCAATAGAGATCAAAAAGGGAGATAAACACCTGCGATTCCCTGGCCGGAATGAAAGGAAGGGACTCGGATGAATCTGTTGATGTATCGTTCAATTTTTGGGTAGTGATTTGAATATTTATCTGTGAGTTTATAGCACTCACTTACGAACGCTTATCCTTTAAAATATAATTCCTGTTTCGGTCTTTGGCTATTCGACCCGATTTATTGAACAGGGAGTGATAAAAAAAGAGCTGTGCCTGTTCATCATAGGCATCTTTTAAAATCAGTGTCTTTGCTTTTTTTGCCGTCAGTGGAGAGTGATCAATCCGCTTCATCGAATAGTGGTTCAGGTGATATTCGGTTGGAATCAGATCACCCAGGTAATATGCGGTATGCTCTCCGTCCACGATTTTCACAACCTGGTGGCCGGGTGTATGTCCGCCGATGTGCATCAGATTGATGGACTCAGAAGGTGAATAATTTCCTTCAACCATCTCAAATCGGTCATCAGCTTTCAGACGATAGAGTTCATCCAGCCGGTAGTCAGCCCCCGGCGTATTTTGGGATGACATCTGTTCGAACAGAGCAAATTCCCATTCTGATTTTTGCAGCACATACCGTGCATTAGGAAAGGTGGCCTTTGTCGCAAATTGATCCGACACCCTCGTGCACCCTGCAGCATGGTCAAAGTGAAGGTGAGTCAAAATCACCATATCTATATCTTCTGGCCGGATGCCAAAGATTTCAAGGTTGGTTACAATATTTGAACTCTCTTCGTATATACTTTGGTGATCAAGTCCCCAGCCAAGGCCGGTATCAACAATAATATGCTTATCTCCGTCTGAAATTAGCAGAGGATCGATGCCAATAGCTGATGAGTACCTGCCAAGGGTAGGATCCTCTCCGGGATTATTCAGGCGATTGGGATCCATTTTCGAAAATGTGCCGTCTTTAAAGAGCTCAAAAAAGCCTTCACTGAGCTGCTCAATGGTAAATCGGCCTAATGTCATGTCTGATTACTAAATTGTCAATTTTCTGAAAGTGACTCAACCGTTCAACTTTTTGCTAAAATAAGAGAATAGGGCTACCGAAACCTCAAACTTACTTTGCTGTTATCGGGGAACCTGATCAGTTATCTCCTGTCCGGGCAGAGCGGGATATGCAGCCGCGGAGGTTGCAGATAGAAAATAGATGGTCATGCCGCTTTGTGGGCGGCATGACCATTAATAAAATGCAAAATATATCTGACGTTAACCTTAATTCACATCAAACCTGATAGGAAGAATTGCCCAGTTACTGCCTTTAGGCTGATTCATCAACATCATCAAATCCTGTGCTTCTTCACGTTTTAAAGGCTCCGGCAGGAGGTTCATCATAAACATTTGAAGTTGAGTATTGCCTGAAGCAAAGAGCTCCTGGAAAATATCTTTTTGCTTTGGATAACTGTCCAGCTTAAAGGTCTCAATACCAGCTTTTTCAGCGGCAATCTCGATAGCCCGATCAATTCCGCCAAGTACATCTACAAGTCCACGCTCTTGTGCGTCAACGCCGGTCCAGACGCGTCCCCGTGCAACATTATCAATCTCTTCATAGGTCATGCCGCGCGATTCAGCCATACGGTTCACAAATGAATCATATCCCCGTTCTACATTTTGTTGTATCACTCGTGATTCAGAACTTGTAAAAGGACGGGTCAGGTCAAAAAGATCGGCATATTCATGAGTTTCAAACGATTCAAAAGCGATGCCAATATTTTCGTTGAACATCTCCTGAGTGTTAAACAAAAGGTTAAAGATACCAATAGACCCCGTAATTGTATTCTCACTGGCGACAATAGTGTCGGCACCGGCTGCAATGTAATATCCGCCTGATGCTGCAACGGAGCCCATGGATGCAATCACAGGTTTTTGCTCAGCTGCACGTCGTACATCGTGCCAAATCAAATCCGAGGTAGTCGCTGCTCCGCCACCGCTGTTCACGTGAAAAACGATAGCTTTGACGTCATCATCATTCAGCGCAGATTCAAACTGACTTCGCACAGATTTCGCGTTAATGCCCGACTCTCCGGCAAACGGCGAACTCACCAGTTGAGGCATTATTGCGCCTGAAGCATAAATAACAGCGATTTTGTCGTTCGTGTCGGGTGTTTCCAGACCTGCGCTGCTATTACTGACCCTGGAATATCGCCCAAAACTGACTGTCTCCAGATCGTCATCTGCTTCTATTCCTACACGCTCTTTAATTATTGCTTCTACTTCATCATAGTAGGCAAATGCATCGATTAATCCATTATCCAGGGCAAACTGAAGCCGGTTGACCGGGGGTGAGCTTAAAAGTTCATTAATTTCAGAAGCTGATTTGCCGGTTCGTTTCTCAACCGCTTCAACAAAACGGGTAGATGCCGCATTAAGAATCGCACGAAGCTGTTCCTCACTTTCAGGTGAGCTTTCCATCTGAAGGAACGGCTCGACAGCAGACTTGTACTCTCCTACGCGGAAAATTTCAGGTTCAATTCCAATTTTATCGAGCATATCACGGTAAAACGTAACCTGGCCCACAAATCCGTCAAATTCAAAACCGGTTTCCGGCGGAGAAAATACGGAATCAGCGAGTGAGGCAAGAAAATAGGACTTCTCATTCATCCCAATGTCATCCGTGCTAAAGTATAGAAACTTACCGCTCTCCTTAAACTCTTCGAGGTATGAGTATGCAGTTTCAAGATTTGCCCACGATGCGGATAGAAAGTTGGTTTTCACCCAGATACCTTCAATATTATCATCGGCAGCAGCTTTTTGAAGGTTCTCTTTCATAGACTGAAGAGACAGACTTGCACCTATTGATGGGTTGAATAGTTCCTCGAAAGGATCAGTAACAGTTCGGGCCGGTATGTCGCCCGACATTGTAAAAGATAAAACAGTATTTGACCGAATATAGGGCTCAGGTTCTGATGAGCTGCTTACAATGATACCGAATCCAATAAACAGGAGAATCAAAAGTGCAGTAAGCGTCCCTAATATGGATGCTAAAAAGGTTTTCAAAAATTTCATATTCGTAGTTGTAACTTTTTATTTTGTGTAATACAGCTGAATTGCTGACCCATATAAATCGTTCGAAACTTAACAAAAGAAACGAATGATTCCACTTCTAAAAATTGCTATACGCAACATGAAAAAATTTGATGCACTGATTATTGGTTCCGGCCACAATGGACTTATAACCGCATGCTATCTCGCTAAAGCCGGAATGCGGGTTTGCGTTTTAGAAAGGCGGGATACGATTGGCGGGGCTGTTTGTACTGAAACTATGTTTCGCAGTGAGCAGAATCCGCATGGCTTTCGAATGGATGTAGGATCCTCGGTTCATATTATGATTCATCAAACCGGAATTATTGAGGAGCTGGGCCTAACGGATTATGGGCTGGAGTATATTGAGATGGACCCCATCATGAGCTATCCTGTTCCGGAAGGAAAAGGAGTGATCCATTTTTATAAAGATCTGGAGCGTACGATCGATTCAATCCGAAAAGTGGCTCCGGAAGATGCGGAGAATTACCGAGAGTTTGTTGAGTTCTGGGGACGGATTAACAAAGGGGTCTTAAAAGCATTTATGGTTCCTCCCAATGGTAAAAATATTGTTACTGAGTTGATGAAAGGGCAGATCCGTGACGGATCAATGTTTAAAAAAGGGGAGCAGATAGACGGCCTTCAGAAGATTTTAGGAAGCTATGGAAGTGTCGTAAAAAACGCGTTTGAGAATCCGCATATGCAGGCGGCGCTTACATGGTTTGCGGCTCAGTCTGGGCCACTGCCGGATCAGAGCGCGACGGGTGATTTCGTTGGGTGGCAGTCGATGCTGCATCAGAGCGGTGCCAAGCATCCAAAGGGAGGGAGCGGTATGCTTACCCAGGCGATGAAGAATTTAATTGAAGACCATGGCGGAGAAGTTCTTGCTGATCATCCAGTGGCATCAATAGAAGTGGAAGATGGAAAGGCCCGTGGTGTGATCACGGAAGACGGTACGTATGTTGAAGGTGATTTGATTGTTTCCAACGCCCACGTTCAAACGACAATGATGAAGCTTGTAGGCAGGGAACATCTGGATGATTCACTGCTTACTAAGGTCAAAAATATTCAGGTTGGAAATGGTTTTGGAATGGTAATTCGATGTGCTGTTGAGGAGCTTCCGGAATATACCGCTTGTCCCGGAGACCCACACATTCACAACGGCATGCAGCTGCTGGCGCCTTCAGTAGAGTATATGCACCGGGCGATTGGCGACTATCACAAAAAACTACCGCCTGAAGATCCTGCGGTTTTGGCTATGACGTTTTCAAAAATTGATCCCGAGGTAGCTAAAGATGGAAACCATACGCTGTTTGCATGGGCTCAGTGGCATCCGTATGAGCTTGCAAACGGTATGCATTGGGATGATATAAGAGAGCGGGAAGCTGATAAAATTTACGGCGTTGTGGAAAAGTATGCGCCTAACATGAAAGGAAAGCTTATTGACCGGTATATTCAATCGCCCCTTGATATCGAACGAAAACACGGTCTCCTCAGAGGCAATGTGATGCATGTAGAGATGAATTTTGACCAGATGTTCATGTTTCGGCCTACGCCGGAACTAAGCCAATATGAAACACCGATTAAAAATCTCTACCTGAGCAGCGCGTCGTGCCATCCCGGCGGCGGAGTCTTTGGTGCCGCAGGATATAACGCAGCCCAGGTTATCTTGAAAAAACATAAACGAAAAAAATTATTTGGAGTCAGCCGTTGAAACTTCATTTTCCAAACTCGTATGCCGAAATTGAGCTTCCTGCTATCACAAAAAACCTGAAAGAACTGCGGAAACGCACGTCTGCTAATAAGATTCTGTCTGTGGTTAAATGCAATGCATATGGCCATGGTGCGGTGCGCGTGGCACGGCAGGCTGAACCGGATGTCGATTGGTTTGGTGTGGCCTCTGTGGATGAAGCTATTGAACTGAGAATGGGTGGCATTAAAAAGCCGATACTTGTTTTTGAAGTACCGTCTGCGCGCACGGCTGCAGCCTATCAAACCCACGGGCTCACTGCTTCTATAAGTGATCTGACGCACTTTTCAATACTTATGGACGGCACAAAGTACCATCTTAATTTTGATACGGGCATGCACCGTCTTGGATTTGCTCCGGAGCAGGCTCCTGAAGTTCGAAAGATGGCTGTTGCAAATCAGCGGCTGATCTGTTCCGGAATCTATTCTCACTATTCGATGGCTGATGATCCGGGATCAGATGAAGTTGAGAAACAGCTGAATCTGTTCAAAGAGATCTTAAAGCATTTTGAAGAGGTCCAGCTTGTTCATATCTGCAATACAGGCGGAGCAGTACACTACGATCTCGAACCGTTTGATATGGTGCGAACCGGTCTAACACAGCTTGGCTATGCGGCCGGGCATATCCAACCGGACTGGCTTACCCCCGTACTTACATGGAAATCAAAAGTTGTTCAGGTGAGACAAATTCAGAAAGGCGACCGTGTAAGCTATGATGGCACCTGGGCGGCGTCAAAAGAGTGCTACATCGGGTCGATACCGGTAGGGTACGGAGACGGTGTTCAACGATCATTGAGTAATAAATTGAAGCTATCAATAAACGGTGAGCTGTACCCTGTGGTAGGCAACATAACCATGGATTACATCATGGTAAATCTGGGTGACAGTAAAGTAGCTGCTGATTCGGAGGCCGTAATCCTTGGTGGCGAAGCCTGGGACGCTTCAAAATGGGCGGCGGAGGCCGGAAGCAATATCCATGAAATCTTAACCGGCCTGTCGGGCCGGATGGCTAGAAGCTACACGGATTATTGAGTGGAGAAGCCGGAATGAAAATGTTTAATCTTACCGCTTAAAATATGAATTGAAGCTCAATATCATATCGCAAAGATTCTTCACGATATTGATCGTTGATAGATCCTGACCCAATGGGTTCAAAACCTTGCGATGGGGGGACAATCAGTACACGCTTTTCTCCCTCCTTCATTCCGATGATTCCTTTTCGGAGACCATCTGTTCTGGCACGTTCAAATGAGAAGCTTCGAACAATTGTTGGTGGGCGGGGAGTTAAAATACTCTGAACACTCGCCTGAATCGGATTCTCATTATTATTTTGATAAGAACTGTAAATGATAGTTCCATCTTGTGTCCGAAGAGTGATGAAAATTGCAATCTGGTCTCGGATAACCACCTGGTCTTCACCGGTTCCCTCTTCAATTGTGAATTTAGTAACGCCATCAGCAACCGTTTCTTCATTAGCCTGGCTGGTATCAAACGCAGCGGGAACTGAGTCAAATGTGGGTTCCTGGATTCTAAAGCCTGAATCTGTCGTGCAGCCAGAAAGTATCGTAAGTAGTATGATGGCGGCAGAAATCGTATAAACTGTAGATATCTTCATGAAATAAAAGCTGTAAAAGTGTTAATTCAAATTCAGGTTACTTGAGCCATACCGGAACAACAAGTGTCCGCGTATGTTTTGAAACAGATCTATAAGATCGTGATTTATTCTCTCGGGATAAAATGATACCCTAAAGAATTTAAACATCTTAGCCTCCTAACGCAGCATCAAGCTCTTTCTTACGTTGTCGGTTCGCAAATCTGCTTAATAAAATCGAAAACTGATACAGAATAATCAGCGGCAGTGCAATCATAATCTGAGATACCGGATCTGGCGGAGTCAGAAATGCGGCAACAGCAAGCGAACCGACGATTGCGTGGCGGCGATATTTTCGCATGCCCTCAGGTGTGATCAGACCAACTTTTGAGAGAAAGTAGCTTACAACAGGAACCTGAAAGACAAGCCCGCACGAGAGCGTCCAGATAGCTACAGATGTAAAATACTCATTGATATCAAACTCATTGCTGATCACATCGGAAATGACAAACTGGGTGAAAAACTGAACAGCAAACGGAACCAGGATAAAGTATCCAAAGGCTACTCCTAAAAGAAAGAAGAAGTTTATAAACAGCGCATTTAGAATTGTTTTTATCTTTTTGCCTGAACCCAGCGCAGGTTCAATAAACGACCATAGCTGATAAAACAGGACGGGGGACCCTATGATCACACCGATAATTATGAGTGTGCCCCAGTAGGTGAAAAACTGTCCCGGAAGCCGTCTTGAAATGAGAGAGAGCTCAACGGCGTCAATTGGCATTATTTGATACATAAAAAAATCGGCGCGGGTAGGACCGAGGATAAACTCCTGTATAAAAAAGTCCGAAAATATAAAGGCTACAATTACCCCGACTCCTACACCGATAATACCTTTGATAATTCGCCATCGAAGCTCTTCCAGATGATCTAAAAATGACATGGAAGCAGTTGGGTCTTTTTTCGGTTTCTTAGCCTTCGGAAGAACAGATCCCATAACTTTACGCTTTGAGTCGCTCTTATCGGGTAAATCACTCATAGTAGGTTACTCCTCCGGCTCTATGAGTTGTGAAAAAAGAGACAAATCGAATAAAATTTACAAACTGATGTGTCAGTTTTAGAGATGCGATCATCTATACCTTACTTAAATCGTAAAGAGGATATTTAGTGCAGAGATCTTTTACCTGAGCTTTTACCGATATCTGCGTCTGCTCATCTGTTGGATTCTGCAAGACGGTATCGATAAGTTCTGCAACGCGTTCGAACTGCTCTTCCCTGAATCCCCGGGTCGTTAGTGCAGGGGTTCCGATACGAATGCCTGAGGTTACAAAAGGGCTCTCAGTATCAAAGGGGACCATATTTTTGTTTACCGTGATACCGGCTTTGTCGAGTGCTTCTTCGGCAACTTTACCGTTCAGGCCTTTATTTCTGAGATCAAGAAGAATGAGATGATTATCGGTTCCGCCGCTCACAAGGTTGTACCCTTTGTCGACAAACGTGTCGGCTATGGTGGCTGCGTTCAGTTTTACCTGATGCTGATAATCTTTAAAATCCGGTTTCAGCGCTTCACCGAAAGCCACAGCTTTTGCGGCGATAACGTGCATCAGCGGCCCGCCCTGTGTTCCTGGAAATACGGCTGAGTCGAGAACTTCACTCCAGTTCTTAACACGTCCCGATTTTCGTGCCGTAACACCGAGTTTGTTTTCACTATCCTTACCCACGAGTATCATCCCTCCGCGTGGTCCACGGAGCGTCTTGTGAGTTGTGGTTGTAACCACGTCGCTAATTTGAATCGGATTATTAAGTTCCCCTGTGGCGATCAAGCCGGCTGTATGCGCCATATCCATCCATAAAAATGCTCCAACTTCGTCAGCGATATCTCTGAACGCCTGGTAGTCAAAATCACGCGGATAAGCGCTTGCCCCGATGGAGATCATCTTAGGCTTCACCTTTTTTGCCTTGTCGCGGACTTTATCCATATCAATTCGCCCGGTCTCTTTTTCTACTCCATAGAATTCGGCGTGATAGGTGATGCCTGAAAAGTTTACGGGAGAGCCATGGGTAAGATGGCCACCGTGAGAAAGATCCAGACCAAGAAGGGTGTCACCCGGCTTCATAAACGCCAGGTAGACTGCAGCGTTAGCTGATGCGCCCGAATGAGGCTGAACATTCACCCAATCTGCATTAAATAGTTTTTTAGCGCGCTCACGTGCAAAATCTTCAACTTTGTCGACAATTTCACAGCCGCCGTAATATCGCTTGCCGGGATACCCTTCAGCATATTTGTTGGTCAGCACAGTACCCATGGCTTCAATAGTGGCCCTGGATGCAAAGTTTTCAGAAGCGATGAGTTCAAAGTTAAAATTCTGACGTTCTGTTTCCTGCCGGATTAAATCGGCAATCTCAGGATCTTTATGATTCAATTCGTCCATAGAGTTCATCTATTTATCTGTAAGTGAGCGTATTTTATTTACACGTCGTGCGTGACGGCCGCCTTCAAAATCGGTGTCAAACCAGGCTTCTAATATCTTTTTGATCTGATCCCGATCCAGACTCCGGCCGGGTAAGCAGAGAATATTTGCATTGTTGTGCTGACGTGTGAGCGTCGCTGATTCAGTATCATAAACCAGGGCGCCTCTGACATTTGGGAATTTATTTGCTGTCATACACATGCCCTGACCACTTCCACATATTAGAATACCCTGCTCATTCTCATTCTTGTTAATTTTCTCTGCGACAAGAATAGCAAAATCGGGGTAATCTACGGAGTCGGCTGAATGAGTGCC
>Ga0307966_1000853_pt1 | contig 25034 bp, 25 predicted proteins | sample OrgLakmetagen646_FD_203141 | JGI IMG/M metagenome (GOLD analysis project Ga0307966, IMG submission 203141) | Saline water microbial communities from Organic Lake, Antarctica - #646 | ecosystem: Environmental > Aquatic > Non-marine Saline and Alkaline > Saline | place: Antarctica: Organic Lake... | reverse complement strand
CTTGCCAATTGAAACCGTGAGCCAGGGCATGCCTGGCCGCGAAGGGAGCCAGTGCCTAACTCGCCAGGAGCAGGTCGCAAGCTTCAGCCGGGCCCTGGTTGTGACTGCTGCCACGGCTACCACGCTGAGGGCTCCGTGTTGCTCCGCCGTATGAGTCTTAGCCGCTCCCGAGTATTTCCGGGCGTGTGCACGAAGGCACACGAAGGCGTTTTCCAGGGGGCACCACGCGGAGGTGCTCATACTCGCCCCCCAGGCATGCAGAGGCCTTTGCATTGTTCCTGCGCGGCGCTCAGCTGGTTCTGCGGTCTAGTGTCCTCAAAGTCGGTCGATGAGGTCAATGTCACAGTTGAGAATGCTGAAGCATTTGGATCAGTGGTGGTGGCGGCTGGAGGTGCTGTCAAAATGCTCCCAATCTCCCTTAGCTCCCCACTGCCACTTCTAAGAACCCACCCCCCTTCATTGCTAGTCTGTTGCTTTTGTGTTTTCGCGGAGATGGGAGCAACCAGTACAGCATCCGGACGGCTGGAGGTAAACCTACTTTTGTCTGAGAAGGGGGGTGGAAAGAGCCACTTTGGTATAATCCTTTCAGAAAATCTGAAGATTTTGCATAGCCAGCTGTTTGCTGCTGCCTATATCCATGCAGACTGATTCTATTTTGCTGCAATGTCACAAACAGCGTTGTGTGTCATGACGAATCATGGTATCAGCTTAAGCATGGATTACAAGTATGAGCCATAAGTCCGCCAAGCCCCCTCATAAAGGTGTGTTTAACATCTCCTCCCTCTCCACGCGACAAGGAATTCCGACGGCTCAAGCAACGCACCGAGGAGATGGCACTTAGACAAGTCTGAGGAAAGAGCGAGTTTGTTACAAGAGGACCATCTAAACTGGCCAAACAACCAAATAATTGTAAAACCGTTGCTCACATTATAAATCCAGGGGAAATCACACGATTTGTCCATGCCGCTGATTTAGCATGACATGTGCCATTTTCCCCTTTCCAGGGTATTTTTGTAGGTGCTACAAATCTGAAGCTACAACAACAATTATCACAGTATTCACATGTTTTATTTACGCAGCCTAGCAGTCGCACGTTTTGACTGATGGCTTTATCTGTGAATCCTATGCAGACAAAGCACGGATTATAGGAAGCCTGTCTTGCTGATGGCTTTGAAGATCATGCTGCATGTAAAGTTGTGTCTCTGCTTAGTGATCATATTGCTTATTTGCGTGCCCGCACGGATCCAAATAGTTTTAGGTCAAACATTTGGCTGCGCCTGGCTTGCAGCAGCAACAGTTTCCTTGAAGGCAGGGGAGTGAAAGATCTCTACAATAATTTTAATTGCCTATTGAAAGCCTAGTGGCCCGTGGTCAGGCCAGACTTTTCGGGGTTGCGGGTTCGAATCCGCCTGGTAACGTGAGTACTTCACTGTTCGACAGCTCCGTCTCCGTTTCCTTAATCCATGCTTATGGTGGTATCACCCCTTGCGTATAATTTTTTTGATTGCCTGTTCCATTCTAGAGTCATCAGAAAGATTTGTGTTACCAATCAACTGCAGGCAAGGCCGATAAAGACCCTCTGCGTGTGCCTGGCAGTGAATTCTAAGTCACAATGTCATTAATGTATAATTAGGATTTATCAGTGATATAAAATGAGCGAGTGTAGTCTCAAGAAGTGTGTCACGTACTAATGTTACACTAACGTATAAACCATAGTCTGAACTCCTTTCCACTGCGGGACTAAAAATGATCTCTGATATTATGCTGCAGCACTTAAACTTCTAACTTGCTGGATTTCTACTACGCTCATTTGCTGAGGGAATGGAGCAAGAAACGTTTGAGCTCCTCCTTAACAGCAAAGGTGAAGTCCAGGTGCCCGAAGTCAAATTCCCGATACGAAACCTGCGCAAAGTACAAAGGGTAAATGCATGGTAATGGTAATGGAGGATAATGAAGGGCCGGATTCGCCTGTTCAAGGCACAGGCATTCTGTGACACCTTCAACCAGTTTTCAGTTGAACCGAGCGACCATCTTGACAAAGAAATGGTCCCTGGGGCAAAATAGACAAGCGCAGTTCTTCCCCTTATGTCTAGGGTTGGCCAGAACCGTACATGTACGTATATATACACCGTCTATTTGGTGATTTCCAAGCCAAAAATACCGTATGTACACCGTATATATATGGTTCTAGCCAACCTTACTACTTATGTTTAGAGTTGGTTGGACTAGGACGGGCCGTAGGCTTTGAGAAGTTTGCAGTCGTAAGCACCCAGTAGTAAATTTACGCACAGGGCTCCAGGCACCCATTTATATACTGCGGCCAGTTAACAGCCTGAAAACCAGCCGGCAAGGAAAGCACAGGGAGCGCACCTCTAGACCTGCTGCCTTCATGGCTTCAAAGTGGATGCGGATGTTGTGGGGAGGTATGACCCCATCACGCGTGCCTGCCACCAGATCCACAGGGATGTCACCTGCACACAGGAAGTTGAAGTGCAAGCATTGTGTAAACGAGTGATCCATTTCAGGGATGTCACCTGCACGCAGGAAGTTGGAGTGCAAGCATTGTGTAAACGAGTGATCCATTTCAGGGATGTCACCTGCACGCAGGAAGTTGGAGTGCAAGCATTGTGTAAACGAGTGATCCATTTCAGGGATGTCACCTGCACGCAGGAAGTTGGAGTGCAAGCATTGTGTAAACGAGTTGGTCTATTCCACCTAGTTCTTTGCACCCCGCCCCAGACTCCAGACCTGGCCTTGGCTAATGCTCCAGGAGTGTGATGAGTGTGAACAATTAAGTTGAAGTGGACGCAACTCACTCTTTGCTCAATTGCTTTTAGGCTGAGTGAATACAGGGACATACTAGCACTGGCGCGCAGCTGCACCTTCATATTTCCATTCACGCAAATGGGCGTGTGTTAAGAAAGTTGTATGACTTCAATTTCTCTACAAGGCACAGTTGAAGAGCAGTCTGTAAGACCCAGCTTGCACTCCATTTCCATTACTGCTCACCCAACAATCCTTAAGATTGTGGGGAGCAAGTGGCAAGCAGGACTTTCAATTCAGTCTCAACCTCTTCATGCATGCAAAGTTGCTGCACACATTGCATCCTTACCACTTCCATCAAACCATGGTGTCACGTGGGCAGGATGGGTTACAATAAGGCCTAAGGCCAATGGCCTATGCCTCCTTCAGTCTGTCAATCCCAACATGATTTTTGACCTACGTCACCCCCATGCATTGTCAATATTCCCTTCTATCCGTCATTGACACACTTGTTTCCATTCCCTATCGCCAGACCTTGCCCCTCAACTCCTGTCTATCATTCTTGTTTGTCAACCCCTCCCCTGCCTGCATGTCACCCATTTCATTGCCTTACCAATGCACCCATACTGCTCCAGGATGTCTGGGGGGTGGGGGGCTCCGTACACGTCCTGGTTCTTTTTGGCACTGCCGTAGTCAAAGAGCCGGAACTTGCCGCTGCGTGCGATCTGAGCCATGTGAATGCCTGTGGGGAACGGCGTGTGCAAGTGTGTGTGTGTGTGTGTTTGCGTGCGTGTGTATGTTTGTGTGTGTGTATGTGCATGCGTGCATGTGTGTATGTGTGTGTGTTTGTGCGTGTGTGTGTGTGTGTGCGCGTTTGCGCGTGTGTGTGTGCATGTGTGTCTGTGTGTCTGTGTGAGTGTGAGTGTGAGTGTGTGTGCGTTTTTGTGTGTATGTGCCTGAATCGGTAGGAAAAGTATACAGCAAAAATTTTCTAACTAGCTAGCATATGACAATGGGACTATAAGATGTATGAGGAGAGCACGGCTGCATTAGGTGCCTGCCAACGTTTGAAGTCAGAAGATTGAAAGTCACAAGCGTCTTCATATCCATGGGTACTACCAGGTTTGACTTCGAAATTGTTACAGTTATAAAGAAGCGCATGGAAGCACACGGCAATCTGGACTCAAGCAATCCTGCCATCATAATAGTGGTGAGGCAGTTAGGCAGACTGAGTGTTTACAGCCAGCCTGTCATGGCAGCCAGCTACTGCTATGCTGCTCTTTTGTGCTGACATAAAGACAATGCTATAGCAAGTAGGTGTGAAATGTAGGCACTCACATTGGTTCAAGGAGCACGCAGGCATGGCCTTTGCCCCGTAGTGCGGCATCTGCAGCGCACGATCCCATTGGCTGGCGTCCCCACTCAGCAAGCCCTGCAAGAGCGAGAGTTTAGTGTGGTGAGTGTCACGATGCAAGCTTCAGCGTTGAGCTAGGCGTGCACAGTTCTTGAGGTGCTGCGCAAGGGTATATTCTCTGTAAAGGCAGGAGTTTAAACGCGTTGTAGATGCAAGCGTGATTGAAAATTGGCTGTGCCCAAATACGGTGTAGGTGGCATATACAACTAATTCCAACAATGGACTCCTGGAAGCCAAATGAGGTATTTGTTTTCAATGACTGGCCCACATGGATCTGCCACCAATGCACATCAATGATGATGTGGTGGTGTGGTGATGCAAGTGCGCTCTACACCTGCGATTTCTGTAAGCAAGCTCGAGAAAGGGCAAGGCTAGCGGTTGAAACCTAACAGTAAACTACGGGCCTGCCTTGCTCCTGCGTCCAGCTTTCTGTGCTTGAGGTCATAGCATAATCGATCTGACTCGCTGCTGTCAGCGCTAATAATAATCGAAATAAAAAATACTTATCAAGCTCAGCACCATCGATTCATATTTTGCGGTACATCACTCTAATCCATGCATAATTAAATCATAGCTGCCACGCGCCTGTGTCTGCCCACATCAGGACAAACAATTATACAGCTCCATCGCAAACAGGAGCAGTGTGCGGGGTCACCCCAAAGAATGCATCCAGACAACGCAAGCACGCACCCTGATCGCTAAATTAAGCAGCTCTGCCAGGGAGGGTATAGCACGCAGGTCAGCCATGAGCTTAAAAGTCAGGCCCCGCGCGAGGGTGGTGGGGATGTACACAGGGGCAGCCAGGCTAGGCCAAAATAGGCGAGCAAGCCACACCAGAGGAGGTAGGAGGAAGGCAATGGGGTGGGCCACCTGTCATGTGTTGTGGAGTTGCGTGTGGGTAACTTAACATGGATGGATGCGTCATTGTGTTTGTGTATGCGCAAAGCGTAGCACTCGAATTACTTGTGTGATTCAGCAGATATATGAAGCCCGTGCAGGACATGATGCTGGCACATATTCAGGATCTTGCCAGGCCAAATGATTTCTTCTTCAGTGACAATTGTTGTAAAGAGCCTTTGAAGAGGCTTTGGACATTTAGGTAAAGAGCAGCTTTTGCTCATGATCTACTTTACTTTAGTCCAGTGATGTTCATAAACCACTCACTCACATGAAACGCACACAGCTGCAGATACGTAAAGTCTAGTGGACCATCGTTCTAGGAGCACAATATCCCTTTTAATTACGTCAATCATCCAGGAGAAAGTTATGCAGGCACTGACACCAAAACGAATCACTAATCAGTAGTGCCAACATCACTCCTTCACTGCAGGGAAGGAAGGAACACGCATCCAGATCAGGAGGGTGCCAATTAAGTATAATGTGTCACTCGTCAGGGGCCAAAGCAGAAATGCTAAGGCTAAGGCTAAGGCGAAGCATCTGCCACAGCACATTAGAAAAGCTCGCAAATTGCCCTTGAGTGGAAGTTGGTACATTTTAATCACCCACAAATGCTGGCACCAACTCCCCCTGCCCCATTCTACCCCATCCACATCCGCTCAATAACAAACGCACGAGCATGTGAAGACGGCAAGCCAGGTGAATCCCCACTTTGCTCCGGCTCCCCTTCACCAACAAACAATCGCGTAGGGTTGGCCAGAGCCATATATATATGCGGTGCATATACGGCACTTTTGGCAGGGAAGTCACCAAATATACGGTCATATACGGTGTGTATAGGTATATGGTTCTGGCCAACCCTACAAACGCGTGTAGGCAGCTTTTGAGCTCCATCATCCACACCCTCCTCTTGCCTGTTCACTTTCTCTCAGCAGTAACAACACACAAGTCGCATCGTCATCTCCCCTGCTTCCTTCCTCCATCCACCTCACATCAGCCCCCTTACCCTTGGAAGCTGAACGTACACCCCTGCTGGCGTGAACAGTATCAGTACATCAGCCCCCTTACCCTTGGAAGCTGAACGTGCACCCCTGCTGGCGTGAACAGTATCAGGACATCAGCCCCCTTACCCTTGGAAGCTGAACGTGCACCCCTGCTGGCGTGAACAGTATCAGGCGGTGCATCCTGCTTGGCCTGCCCTGCGAGCGTGCCACCACAGCATGCATGAGCAAGCTCATGCCTCCTAGGCTGTGGCCCACAGCGCGAAGGCGGTACGGCTCTGGCTCCCAGCTGCAGGTATGTGTGTGTTATTTTGTGTGTGCGCATGTATGTTTGTGCATGTATGTGTGTGTGCATGCGTGTGTGCGTGTGTGTGTGTTTGTGTGTGTGTGTGTGTGTGTGCATGCGTGCGTGCGTGCGTGCGTGCGTGTGTGTGTATGTGTGTGTGTATGTGTGTGTGTGTGAGTTTATGTGTATTGTGTAGGGAAGAGCTGTTCTGAGTAAAAGCAAGGCAAAGAGAAAGCCAAGTTCCAATGCACCAACCCCTGAAAGCAAGACTTCAAAATCGAAACACTAGTTCTGCCCCCTCCTGTTATCTCAGCGCCTGTTACACCTAAATTTCAGCACAAGAAACACACACACACAGACACATAGGAATCTCTGCGCCTGTTACAGCCTATATCTCAGCACAAGCAACACACACACACGCATAGGAACATACAACCACACACACAGACACAAACAGCACAGTTATCTCTGCGCCTGTTACAGCCTATATTTCAGCACAAGCAACACACACACACGCATACACGCATAGGAACATACAACCACACACAGACACACACAGCACACAAACACACACGTACGTGCTTGCTTGTTCCAGGCTGGTCCTCTTGCTGAAAGTAGCGCCAGCTGCAGCCACGGTGGCATTGCTCAGCTCCAAAGAGGGAGTGGTATGGCCGGTGGCAGCTGTCGCAGCTGCTGCTGCTGCTCCCCTACGCACGGCTGCGCCGGTTGACCCCAGTGCGTGGCCAAGGTGGTCTAAGCCGGTTCCTCTGGCTGCAGGGTGATGAGGAGAATCGAAATGCTGAGCAAGGAGCAAGGTGTGTAAATCACAACACAGATCAGGCTGCTCGCCTGCGCACGGCTGTGCCCAGTCAGTCCGGGGCAGTGCCTGGTTGGTCAAAGCCAGGCTGCCGGTGGGACTTCCTTTTTAAGTTGCTGTTGTCAAGATGAGAATTGAATTGATGCTGAATCAGCTGGTTGAAGCTGACACAAGAGTGGTGCTCAGGTATGAGGTAGTATATAACGGTTGGAAGGCACAGGAAGGCCAAGGCGGAGGAGAGGCACGTGCACCCATTCTGCTGATATACAGCACAGCACAGCACATCACAGCACAGCACAGCACATCACAGCACAGCACAGCAGTCGTATATAATTTGCTCGCCATCTTTGCTAGGACTTTTTTATAATTACTCCTGCACACATACGAAAGGCGTATACACAAACGGCACGGCAAAGCTACTTGTCGCACGCTTATTTTCCTCCCACTTGTGTGTTGCATGGCAAGAACACTCCCACTAGTGTGTTGCATGGCAAGAACACTCCCACCTGTGTGCTGCATGGCAAGAACATTCCCACCTGTGTGCTGCATGGCAAGAACATTCCCACCTGTGTGCTGCATGGCAAGAACACTCCCACCTGTGTGCTGCATGGCAAGAACACTCCCACTAGTGTGCTGCATGACAGGGACACATATACACGAAAAAGCGCGCTCACCTATGCCTCCCAGCAGTGTGCTGCGCCAGGAGGGCAGAAAGGAGGAGGCCTCACGCGCGATCTGGGGCGAAATGTCTTTGCTGCCTTCCTCTTTTGCCTTTCCTCCCTTGCCGCTCCTGCTTTTGCTGCCGTCCTTGCCTTGTCGAGCAACACCACCACCAGCACTACCTTGTTGAGCAACACTACCAGCACTGCCTTGTTGAGCACCACCAGCAGCACTGCCGTCCTTGCCTTGTTGAGCACCACCACCAGCACTGCCTGCCTGGCCTTGTTGAGCACCACCACCGTGTTGAGCACCAGCACTGCCTTGTTGAGCACCACCACCAGCACTGCCTTGTTGAGCACTGCCTTGTTGAGTACCACCACCAGCACTGCCTGCCTTCTCAGCCTTGTCATGCGGCACCAAATCCACAGCACCAATCACTGTCTGTGGCATCTGAGCTCCTCTGTTATTCTGATGTGGGGGGGGACGGCCTCTGACACATGCATGATTACCCTGGCTGGTCGCGCGGCCAAGCTCCTGTGTGAGGTTGTGGGCGTGAGGGTGTGTGGTTTAGCCAAGAGAGTGCGGATTGAGTCAGAGGAGCACAAACTATGCAGGAGCCTGTGTTTTAGGGGGGGTCTCAGGGGCAAGAGAAAGCGGAACTGTGGTTGGGAGTAGGTTATTGGTAATAATAAACAAAGCATGGCTGGCTGTTACTTCTGCACTGGTCTGGTAGCCTGGCAGGCACCCTGCGTAGAAGGGGTACATTGAAGCAAAGGCGAGCGCGCTTGCTTGCTTGCATGTTTGTTGTTGTTATGCAAAACATCTTTGCAACAAGGTTTAGCCATCGTCAGCAAGGGACCCTCGCAACAGGAGAGGCTCTCTCAAGACTGCTTTATCAACAAAAGGGGGGTCTTGCAACAAATGGAAACAGTGTGGTGACGGTGCTAGCGATGGCTTTGTACTAGCACAGAGACGAGAAGTCATGATCGTAGGACCATGCACACATCTTTGCATTTGTACTAGCTCAGAGATGAGAAGTCATGATTGTAGGACCATGCACACGTCTTTGCATTTGCACTAGCTCAGAGACAAGAAGTCATGATCGTAGGACCATGCACACATCTTTGCACGAAGTTTGTGAATGGAAATGGACTGAGAAGACCCCAAATATAATTGATAACGTCTGCCATCCGAAATCATACCCCACCAATCATCTGATGCCATCACTTTCAAGATCGGCATTGGATTGCATGCACTGCACACCTCATGATGAGGGCTTTTAAAGCATGATTAACCACACATTAAGCAAAACACAGATCAAACGTGTGTGTGGCTTTCTTGATAATACTAAAATAAGCAGACAGGTTTTCTGGCTCAAAAACCCAGCCAATTTTGATGCCCTACCACACGGCGCATGCCAAATTCAACCTCATGCCCATTTTTTTCACTCTTTCAGTTCATCACACGGCCCGGATAACCAGACAGTTGCGTACAAGCAAAAACGTATGTGTGCTCCCCTCTTTCGCACCTCCACAACACGACCCTACCATCAATCCATCACACCCCCACCACACACATTCAGCCTGTATCCACCAGCTCCCTTTCCTTCACACCCCCCAATAACCCACACCTGCCACCTCCATGCCCAGTCCTTGCATTTTCCTTACACCTCACAACACTCCCCTGCCTCCTCCGTGCCAAATCCATGCATGGGCTCCTCACACCCCACACCACTCACCCCTGCCACCTCCGTGTCCAGTCCTTGCATGGGCTCAGTTCCTCCTGATGCAAAGGGGGAGGGTGCAGGAAGGGGAGCCAGCGTGGCAGATTGGGGTACAACAGAAGGCTGGGGGCGAACAAATGAAGAGGCAACAGGCGTGGATATGGAGGGCAGAGGGGAGGGAGAGGACGAGGGGGAGAGGGATGGGGAGATGGTGGGCAGATGGAAGGACGTAGGGGGGGCAGGGGTATGGAGGGAAGCACGCCCTGCCAAATGGCCTGGACGACCGCTGCTGCTGTTGCTGCTGCTGCTGCTAGTGTTGCTGTTAGTGTTGCTGTTGTTGGTGTCGTTGCTGGTGTTGTTAAGCCTCCCTTTGCTGTTCTGCGCCCGGTCTTGGTGCACTGCTTCCCCTTTTTTTGCCTGCTCCTCCACTTCCTCAGCACCTGATGCGACCTGCTCGTGTGCGTGTGCATACGCGTGCAATGTGTGACTGTGCGTGTGTGCACGTGCGTGTTTGCCTGGGTGCGCATTCAAGCGTGCACTGAAGTGCAGGTTGTGTACAATTCCCACACAGGTGCAGGGCACACAAGCAAGGAGTGATCGTCTGAGCTTGCTTTAAAACAGTCTGACTAGTCTGAGCGTGCACACTAGAAACAGCACACACACCCCACACAGGTGCAGGGCACATAAGCAAGGAGCGATCGTCTGAGCTAGCTATAAAACAGTCTGACTAGTCTGAGCGTGCACACTAGAAACAGCACACACACCCCACAGGTGCAGGGCACACATGCACGGAGCAAAACGTCTGAGCTAGCTTTAAAACAGTCTGACTAGTCTGAGCGTGCAGACTAGAAACAGCACACACACCACGCACCAATGGGACAGGATGACAACAGCTCACACTCAGCACACACACAAAACATTAACCCACCATCAAAACACATACATACACACATACATGCACACGCAAACACACACAAAACATTAACCCACTATCAAAACATACACACATGCACACATACACACATACCTCAAAACATTAACACACACACAAAACATCAACCCACCATCAAAACAGGATGGCAGTAGCCCGCACTCAGCACACACACACACATGCACACACACATAAATACACACATACATGCACACACACACAAAACATTAACCCACCACCAAAACAGGATGGCTGAAGTCACCACACAGCTAATGCGTTGCACCATCATGTCGGAATGGCTGGAGATCACTCATAGCACACACACACACACGCACATACACACACATACACGCACACACACGCACACACGCACACACACACACGCACGCAAACACACATGCACCATCATGACAGGGATGGATGGAGGCACCACACAGCACAAGCGTGTGCACAATCGGAAACAGATGACTGCAGATAACACACACATCACACGCATGACACACCATTGGGCCAGGATGGCTGGAGATGCGGCGCAGAGGGATTGTCTTGTGAGCTGAGGACTGTGAGTGAATGGAGGGGGGATGGCTGCTACCTCCGACGTTGTCTTGCTGCTGCTGCTGCTGCTGCTGCTGTTCAGGGGTGTTGTTATTGCTCTGTTCAGTTTGGATGTGAGAGTTGAGAGGGAATGAAGCTGCTTTGTTTGAGAGAGCATTTGGGGGAGCACCAACGCTGTTCTTGCCTCCTCCCCCCTTGATGCTGCTGCTGCTACTGTTTCTAGTGGGCATGCTCTTTCGGGGCGAAGGGGTTGCGGTGTGTTGCATGTTGAGGGGGGAGGCACGTGTGGGTACAGTGAAGTCAGGCAGCAAACGAGAAGCCAGGGGCCCTAGGTGGTCCAGCTCCAAGTCCACCTGTGTGTATTGGTGTTTGTGTGTTTGTGTGGGTGTGTATTTGTCTTCAAGTATATTTGAGTCCGGTTTGAAGAAGGGACGATTTGTAGCACCTCGTGCTGAATTTGACAGTCATGTTCAACAACAACAGCGTAAGAGAGAAATCTGAGACCAACTGTTGTGCCTAAGGATCTTGACAACGCCAGCATCAGCAGCAGCTGCACAGCTCCCAATCTCAAAATCAAAGGCAGACAGCAATCAGTAAAGGTAAACGTCCAAAACTTTTATCAAACAAGAACATTGATGACAGATCCAGCTTCATCTGAGACCAGGCTGATTAAAAGCCCGAGTTTCTTTCTCATCAGAAGGTTCAAATGTAAAGTGCTGTAAGCAAAGCAAACACTAGGCATGTCCGCGCGTGTGGACATGCTAGCATGTGTGTGTCCTCAGATGGACCTGTCACAGCTCAGTATTTGAACTAGCGTGTAGAACGTTCACGCTCATGTTTTATATGCACTTGACACTATACAAGAACACACACAGAAGCACTCATTCGACACCCACACGTCACCGCGCACTTGAACTCCAACACATAATACACACACGTAGATGCAGAACCAGTGACAGAAAACTCACAAGACTCCCTCCCAGCTTTGAGCTTGATGCCTTGCACGCCATCCCAGCACGATCACCACGACTCGCACACATTCAAATGCTTAATGAAAACATTCCCACCTGACCACCTCCCAGTTCCGTGCACTTGACGTTGTGCAGCCGCTCAAGCTGTGCAGACACATCGTGCGTGCCTAACTCGTTGCAGCTGTAGCGCCAGTAGGCAACACGCGTGGAGGCCTTACGCGGATCTGTGCGCGTGTGTGTGTGTGTAAGTGTGTGTGTGCGTGTGTGTGTGTGTGTGTTTATGAATGTGTGATTGAGCATGTGCATGTATGTGTACGTGTTGTTAAGTCCAGCACAGACAGACAACATGTTTGGATGCCTTGTGTGGGTCTGTATCTTTTCAGCGAGGGGCCCTGGAGGGGCAGTAAATTTGTAGTGTTGGAAATTTCTGTACGCAACATACAATTTGAAAATGGGCGCTTTGACCTGACAGCATGTACGTATGATCTGGCCAGATTGATAAGTGTATAATGCATACTGGTTAACACATTTTTTGTGAAGTGACATTTGAAATGCAGTGCAAAACAGTACACAGCACGCTGAAAGGAGTATGTACCTACAGTGTTTGTGTTGCAGTTAGTGTACGACTCACTGATACAAGCACACTCACTATAACGCCTGCACAAACATTGACACACACACACACGCATTCACACACGCACACACACATATACACACACACATACCTTGGTGCAGACGGGGGGCATTGCAGCGAGAGTTCCCAAGCCACACGTCATAGCCTGCATCCCACGTGGCAAAGGCCTGGGACCCAGTCACACCTGCTCCAATAGCAAGGACACAAGTACACGACAAAAAGGCAGACAGTGAAAAGGCAGACAAAAAGGCTGACAGTGACAGTGGCAGGCAAAGGCCTGGGACCCAGTCTCACCTGCTCCAATAGCAAGGACACAAGTACACGACAGTGGGATCATGCAATACACGGCACTGAAAAGGTAGCACACAGTAGGAAGGATGAAAGGATCAGCATAAGCATGTTGGCCATGCTATACACGGCATAAGTAGGGTTGGCCAGGACCGTATATATACACCATAAATGACTGTATGTTTGATGATTTCCGTACCAAAAATATCGTAAATATACCGTAAATATATGGTTCTGGCCAACCCTAGGCATAAGCATATCGATCATGCAATACACAGCACTGAAATGGTGGCAACTGGTCAGTCCTCAACAGGGCTGTGCAATGACGGTGTGATGGTACAGTCCGTCAAAATACCGTCTGACGGTCGACGCCGTAAATGACGGTGTCAAACCGTCATCTCGGAGTTTGGGGACCATCATGACGGTATGGTTGACTGTACGGACCAAAAATCGCAAAAGGCCAAAAAAAGGCATTTTGACCCCAAAATGACCATTTCGGCTCTTTTCTCCTCATTTTTGCATGTGTGTTATTTATACAAATAATCAAATAATAATCAATTGATGTAATAATGAAAGGAAAAGGAAAGGAAAAGGATGGCAAAAAGTTTGTGTCTTGACCAGGATTCAAACCCTGGTCTCAACTTTTCACAGCAGAAAAGCACTTAATGGCTTTACACAGTACTTACGGTGGACGGTCCCATCGACCGTCTGGACGATCGACACCGTCATTTCTGAAACACCGAATACTGACGTTCTGACGGTATGGTGCCATTGCACAGCCCTGATCCTCATGCTGGTCACAGAAAATGAAGAAAATCTATAGTGGTGACGAAACAGCATGTGATCGCGCTTAACAAGGCATCAGTAACCCTTTCGTCGCTACAACCATACAGATGCTTTTCCATGATTCGGTGTTGAAGTGATACACCACACACCCAACTGCAGGGGTCCAGCCATCCCTAGGTCACAGGACACAAGCAGCGATTTACAAGTCAAAGTTGAGGGCACGCACTGACCACACACACACACACACACACACACACACACACACACACACACACGCACACACACACACACGCACACAAACGTGTGACACAGGACAAGCCCCCCTGCTACACGAAACAGGCAGACGCACGGGTGTACAGCTGTCGACACAAATGAAAAGTGTAAAACTGTCGTGCCTGCTGGCTAAGTTTAAAAGCACCAGGCTTCATTAGATAGCTGTCATGCAAAACCCAGCTCTCAGCTTTAAGCCGCAGCAATAGCAGGGATGACCAAACAAGCAACCGTTCAAGACCGCCTATACCGAGCCTGTTCATTTTAGGAGCTCTTCTTTTCGCACAGAAAAAGGTGTTCATCGATACAGGAATTAAGCATTCACAAGGTCGTACCATGATAACCTCAAGGCATGACATGACTAGGGTTGGCCAGAACCGTATATATACACACCGTATATGACCGTATATCTGGTGATTTCCCTGCCAAAAATACCGTATACACACCGTATATATATGGTTCTGGCCAACTCTAGACATGACTGTAAACGACCACAAACCCCTGTCAGCACCAAAACAAATCAAATCACACACATACACCTGTCAGCCTATCCTAAATGTAATGGAATTACATACACCACTCACATTATACCTATGTAATCCTATATGAAATTGAATCACACATACACTTGTCAGCCTGTCATCTCCAGCCCTTTGCAGACCCACTTGCAACCCAGCGCAATCGTACAGTGTGCAGTATACACTGCAACCCTTCTCTACTTTGCAGACCCACTTGCAACCCAGCGCAATCGTACAGTGTGCAGTATACACTGCAACCCTTCTCTACTTTGCAGACCCACTTGCAACCCAGCGCAATCGTACAGTGTGCAGTATACATTGTGACCCTTTGCTACTTTTCAGACCCACTCGCAACCCAGCGCAATCGTACAGTGTGCAGTATACACTGCAACCCTTCTCTACTTTGCAGACCCCCTCGCAACCCAACGCAATCGTACAGTGTGCAGTATACACTGCAGCCCTTCTCTACTTTGCAGACCACCTTGCAACCCAGCGCAATCGTACAGTGTGCAGTACACACTGTGACCCTTCGCTACTTTGCAGACCCACTCGCAACCCAGCGCAATCGTACAGTGTGCAGTATACACTGTGATTTCTCTCGGTGCCTTTGACAATCATAAACCCCTTTAAGCAGTGGTGTGCAGCTGCAGTAGAGATGGCTGGCCATGGTGCACCTGAAACCTTTGGAAAGCGACAAAGACCAGGCCTTAATCTGCAGACGCACCCAATTATATCCATCACCTGCCTGCAGCTACACCCCCGACTGTATCCAATGTAACCATTACCTGCAGACAACCATTGTACCTCAACTGCTACCCCCTACCATAACACTGTAACACACTTTGTAACCATTACCTGCAGACACCCACGCCATGGATGTGTCCAGCACCCCATGCATGAAGAACACGGCGTCACGGGACCCAGGGCGAGGGATGCGCTCCATGCGGAGGATATACCTGAGAGGGTATGTGTACAAATTGAGGTGGACATGCTGTGGAGTACTGCCTATACCATGGGTATCCTCTTGTCATTATTGCCCAGTACCATGAAAAGATGTGCCTGAGAGATTTTGTGGTGTGCGGATGAGAAAAGTGGATTGTGGTGTGGATGTTGCAATTTGTGTATGGGGAAAGCAGGGTAAGAGGAAGATGTTGCAGTCTGTGTGTGGAACAAGTGGGGTATGGTGTAAGCAAGGGTGGGCGAGGACAGCAATGTAGTAAGCTTGGGGGTGACAGATGCAGGTCACCTTCTTTTCGTGTACACGGCTTTTTGTGAGCTTGTGCATGCCTGGAAAGTTGCATGAGGAGAGGGGCCGTGGTTCATTGTTTGGCATGGCAATTTGTGTAGATGATACAAGCAGAAAGCGATTCTGTGTGGCCTAGAAAGGATAGGATACAGTTGTGTGATAGTAAATTGTTGACAATTAAAGACAGAGACAAGGATAAGGATAAGGACTTAGAAAGGAAAATTGCAACAGGAGGAAAAGGCAGCAAAAACGTCATGAGGTTTGACACGGGGAGGACTTGGAATAGGCAGGTACGCCTCATGCCAAATGTGTTTATTGCACGCTTATGCGACAAACAATGAAGAGGAAAGAGGCTGCTCCATTTTGTAGCTGCACCCTCTGACATTGTTACCCACACATCTCCAGCTGGAGTTTCTGACTGCTTTGCTGTAGCTCCCTTTGCTCCCTTGTGTGTATGTTAAAGAATCACGACTTTTGATGCTCAGTCTTCTGAATTGCCACACAATGGCCGATAAGCCGGAAAGGTTTCTTACCACAGCCAGATGTTGACTGAGGGCCTCCAAGAACAATACCTAGTGAAGCCAAGTGCGAAACAGTATGCCCTTGCTACCCATGATCAAAAGGGGCGATAGGAAGTGGTCAGGGGCAGCTCTCCAGTCATTCTTCTATACTCCTCTCATACCGTATAGCATCAGACAAGCATATGAAAAAACAAATCCCTCATCAGGACTGGCACCATATCCTCTCTCATGACGCCCATGAGAAGGAAACCCAGTCTTTCCACCTTATCGCGCATGGTGGTAATGGCATCACAATTCATTAGGTGTACGAATAAATAAAAAACTGTATCCCTTCATCCATCATCAGTGGCGACACCTGAAACATTGTTCATCTTCACTTCAGGCATGTACACGAAGGAAAAAAAGTCCTTCCAACCCTCAGCAGTGAAGGCGGCAGCTCACATCATCTTGCATTCATAGCAGAAAACGCACAAGGTGTAGGCACAAACATATATAAGCCTACCCACCCGTCATCAGTGGGGGCATTGAGTGGATCTGCAAGAGGCAGCTTGCAAATCACATTCCTTCTCAGCATAAGGCACACATAAGTACCCAATTATTACACCCATCATCAGGTAACGTCCCACCGCACAAGTGGTGCAACACAATATAGGTGGATTTGTGGTAATGAGATGCATCTTTAAATGGAGCTAAACAGGAAGGACTCCAAGTCCTTTCACCAAATTTGCGTGTATCTCAAGCCCGCTGACCGTGTCATTGGCAGGGGCATTAAGTGCAACTTGAGGAGGCAGGTGTAAACACCACAATCGGCTATCATCTACTTTGCTCAGGCCTTTGCCTAGCAAGGGGGGTTGTGCTACAACTCCTTGTACAGACCTACCATTGGCTACTTCCAGCATTTTGGCACTTCTATAACCAACGCTTATTCAACTCATTTCGTCAAGTCATCTGGCTTGAATGCGAAAGCAAAGTTTCAATATTGACAGGAGGCACTCACGATCATTATTTGACAGGAGGCACTCACGATCATTATTGACAGAAGGCACTCACGATCATTTCTAACAGGAGGCACTCACAATCGTTATTGACAGGAGGCACTCACGATCATTATTTGACAGGAGGCACTCACGATCCCTGTCCATCCCCACACGATCCCTGTCGATAGGAGGCACACACAACGAAGCACAAATGTCCTCACCCGTCATCAGTGGTGACGTTGTGGATCTCCAGGGGGTAGCCCGCTAATCGTATCACGTCTCCTGCAGGAAGGGCAGTTGCCGTATTCGGAAGTCGGGCACCTCTCAGTCCAGATCTCATCATAGCACTTCAGCACGCAGCACTCAAACAACTTCTATACGTAGCGTGTATCAATGACCAATGACACTTCTGCTGCAGGCTTGCCCCGTGGGGCTGAATGTTTCGGTGTAGCACTGATGCATTTGTGGATGGTATAACACCAAGGCCTGAACAGCAGTAAGATTGTTTCGTTTGTCCTCTGCACACATGTCCTACTCCTGCGTGTTTCTCAACAGTATCGCCTTCAACAGCAAGAGTCCTTCATTCCTTTTATGCACACATGTCCTGCTCCTGTATGTCTCTCAACAGTAACGCCTTCCACAGCAAGAGTCCTTCATTCCTCTTATGCACACATATCCTAGTCCCGCGTGTTTCTCAACAGTATCGCCTTCAGCAGCAAGAGTCCTTTTCTCCCACACATGCCCTAATCCCGCGTGCTTCGCTCACCTGCGGAGGTGACTTGACTGAGGTGCTGGCACACAGACTCCATGGCCCCAAAGCTGGCGCTGCGCTTCAGCATACCGCTGGTGTGGACGGGGGAGGGGGAGGGCATGGCAACGCCGGGGATGCTGGCCCCTACAGGTGTGCGTGAGTTGTTGGAAGTGTGCGTCCAGTTGCACTTGATAGAGATGATGTACCTAGGTACTTATACCAGTGTAACGCTACCAAATTACGCTACCAATGTTATGCTACCGGTACTCATGAACAAAATGGCAGGCTCCTTAACACGTTCCTGGTTACAGGATCACTAGTGTACGTGCCTTTTCACAAGTGCCTATGTGTCATTGCACATTCATACCCCATGTAGTGTTGGCAGCGATGATTGTGACAGGTCATAATAACGCAGTTGGCACTCTTACGCAGATAAGCTCAAGCATAGTTCAGCAGTACACACAGGACACGCGCACCTAGCAGCACGCGGTGACTGGATGCCTCTGGGCAAGAAAGCACACCAATGGGGTTGCAAAGTTATGCCTTGCATTCTAATCTATCAAAATGGACAAAAGGGAACTTGCTGGAACGTCGAGCCAAGGTCCAGGGCAGGCAACACCACAGATACATCTACGCACTCGCAATACGACCATGGCTTCTTTTTCCCTTTCTCCTTGCCCTACACGCTTATTCCCCTCCATCCAAACCTCGCACACAGGTGAAAGCAGCTTGCCTCAATTCTCACGGTTATACCCTTGCTATTTCTTGCGCGCACCTGCACCTGCAGCGGCGGCAGCTCCCCTGCGCCTTGTGCGTGGGTGTTGCTGCTGTGCCTGCTGTTGCTGTGTGGGGAGGGGGGGCGCAGAAGGGGTGGAGGGGGAGGCTAGGGGTGAGAGTGGGCGCAGGGGGGCGTCTGCAAAGGAGGGCAGGTCGTCAAGCTGCAGGCACAGGCACAAGAGGAGCGATTGCAAAATGTTTTGCAATCGAGTTACCTCATTCACAGCGCTGGCCAGTAACATGTAATCATGGTATCCATGCACGGTTCTGTTTGGTCAGTCCCAGGTGTTAGTGTGCTGCACTCATATCAGTGCCAGAAAGACCCCACTCACCATGTGCACGTGTGCGCTGTGACTGCGAGGGAGCTGTTCCAGCCAAGAAGGGGGTGCGTGCGGTGCAGCTTTGGCCTCAGCGCCAGGGGTGACAGCCACCTGTGGACGTCAAACATTGTACATGATCACATTTCTGGCTGACCCAAGGACGGTCCCTGACTAAGTTTCCTTCCCTCTCTTACACCCTAGCCTACCTCTCTCCCTGCTAACCTAAGACGGTCCTACCTCTCTCCTTACCCTAGAAGGGTAACCACTACCCTAGAATGGTCCTACCTGCGGCTGGCCTGCCAGCCCTGGGGAGGTCAGCACCCCCGTGAATTCCAGCTGCGCTGCCCTGCCCTTCACCCAGCCCCCTCCTGCTCGATAGGCCTTATTCTCAGGGTCTATGCTGAGGTCAGCATCTAGGCTGCCAAAGGCAGAATGGCGCACTGCCTGGGAGGAAGAAGAAGAGGGTTTTAAGGCGGGGGCCTGGCCTGCACCTTTCTGATGTCGCTGCTGCTGTGGTTGCTGCTGTTGGAGCTGCTGCAGCTTTGAGGATGGCAAGAAGTTGTGGAGTGAGGTGGGAGGGGGGGGCAGGCGGCATGCGGCCCGCAAAACGCGCCGTGCCCATTCAAAGGCTTGGCTCACGCGCAGCTCGATGGCTAGGCGGGTGTCTTCCAGGAGGCCTGTGCGCTTCAAGGACTCCAAGATGCCCATGCCTTGAAGTTTGAGCGGTGGGTAGAAAGTGTGGTGGTGAGTGTGCACATGTGGGTTGAGTGAGTGTGTGTGTATGCGTGTGTGTGTGTGTGTGTGCGTGCGTGTGTGCGTGCGTGCGTGCGTGCGTGCGTGTGTGTGTGTGTGTGTGTGACCCTAAGGAATGAGCCTTGGGTTATTGCTAACATTTTCAGAGCTGATCTTAGCCTTTTATGGACAGCATGTGCAGCACCACCTTCTCTGTAGCTCAAAACTCACCGCTCTGCTGCACAAAAATAACGGGCCGGGCAGATGATCCAGGCCCAGGCCCCCGTTCCGCTGCCCCTGCTTTTGCTTGTCCATTACCAGAAGAGGTGGCACTAGTTACGGAGGGCTTTGCTGCTGTTGTCCTTGGGGCTGCTGTTCCAGGCTTCCCTGAACTTTTGCGGGAAGGGATTTGCTTATGGGGCTGCTGCTGCTGCTGCTGCTGCTGTTGAGGGCCCAGCCAACCTCCCAGCCAGGAAGAAGAGTATGACCCCATTTGTCCCTCCTCCGTGTCCTCGCTTTCCGTGTTTGAAGCAGCACTAGTGGATCGCCGGGCACCTCCCCCACTGAACATGCTGGTCAAGCCAGATGTCCAATCCGAGGAAGGGGGAGGGGGCGTGCCTATTTGTCAGTGGGGCGGGGGGGTAAGGGCTAAATATTTTAAAGGGTGAGGTCTGGCAAAGGCAAGTCTGCATACAGCTGTTGGGTAAAGCGAAACCTGCTTACCATCATGCCCTTCTACGGATGCCCCATCACCCCCTTGCTGCTGCTGCTGCTGCTGCTGCTGCTGCTGCTGCATGGCTGCAATGAGCGCATTGAGCGTGCTGGGCCTGGCCTGCGCTTGGTGCCACCAGCTGTGCCACGGATTGTCTTCCCAGGAGCGTCTCAGGCTTTCACGGTATCCACGCTGGAAGAAAGAGAGCAGCCATGCTGACAGGCCATTCAGGAAGCGTGTGCAATCCTGGAAGGACTGCCTTATGACACCCATGACCTGCGTGCGTGCGTGCGTGCGTGCGTGCGTGTGTGTGTGTGTGTGTGTGTGTATGTGTGTTTGTGCATGTGCCGTGCGTGTGCGTGTGTGCGTGTGCGTACATATATCTGCATGCACAGGTGCGTGGAATGGCCAAAAACCTAGTGACTAGGATTGTGCAGCCTTGACTAAATCCAGGGAGAAAACCTGCACACTGAAATAAACTCACCACCTCCTCCCAGGTGCCAAGAACTGTACGTTCCCACCAAGTGGCGACCGGCACGACGAGCCATGCGTGCAACCAGGATATAACGTTCATGCAAAAATGTAATTTAGAAATTAACCACGCTTCACGCGCAGTTTTTTGAACTGGGCGCAAAGTTAATAGTATATAGAATGTTGGCGTCGGTGGCCAATGTCTCGTCGCTGTCTGCCTTTCAGTCCAGGTCACCATTTTCGGCCCCCGTGGGAGATAAAGGAAGATCATCTAGCTACACTAGAGTCAAAATGTAAGTGGCAACCCACCTTGGATTGCCTGACCTGTAGGAACTCAAGTTCATGAAATCTACACGCCCACGCATCAAGCACGCACACACGCACCAAACATACACCATTGCACACACGCACACATACGCATGCAAATACAGTTGTACGCGCCCATAAGCATATGCGTACACACATACGTGCGTTCGTCTTATCACAGGGCTGCAAGTCCGTCGCAGCAGCACGCTCCTCCGACCAAGCCCCTGACCGCTTCGCGTGCTGCCTCAGTCAATGACTGGATAGCAGAGAATATGGGGAGTCCTGTTGCAAAGGGAGGAGACGTTGGGGGCGGTTCTGGCTGGTCCTCTGCCACGATCTATACGACTCAGGATGGGCAACAGTATTTTGTCAAGACTGCACGTGGAAAGGAGGCATTTTCAATGTTCCAGGGCGAGGCGCTGGGCCTACAGGCAATGTATGGTAAGTGACAGAGCCTCCAAATAATCGCTCACAGCTGTTTATTTCGTACGTGCTCACACTAATGCAACCAATTCACTGTGAGGTGTTATCAATTACTCCAGAATGCTTGTAGTTCTATTGATGTATCTATATGCACCAATTTTTTTATTGACAGCAATTTGCTACCCACGTATGTCCTCCATATCATTACAGAGAAAACCTACAGAATTGATGCGGTGCAAGAAACTCTTTGCATGTACGCGCATGTGCCTGTGTGTTTGCAGACACTCACACCATACGCATCCCGTGCGTCTACGGGTTTGGAGAACTGGATGGGCCAGGATTGAAACCCAGTGCCTTCATAGTCATGGAAGCGTTGGACATTAGAGGCAGGTGGGTTAAGGTGTGGGTTAAGAAAGTGCCTCGTGAGGCCACATGTCCGCTGACCCTTGCATGTTTTCGGTTTTAGGTTTAACGAGTCTGATATGCATCCTGTTTCAAAGTTCAAACGTTCAAACCTACATTTGGCCTGCAATGAGCAAACTACCGTAAAACATGTACGGTAGCTTATTTTCCTCACGTATTGTAGATTTTTTTGTTGGCCACTTACTTTGGCTCGCAGAAATTACCATCACGAATGTGTATGATTTGGGCTTGCATTGCAAATACACACCACAATGCCTTTGATGACCTATTCGGTACTTGCCTGCACTTAAATGGAGCAAAGCATGAAGCGAAGAAAGCGTTATCTGTGGCGTGCATCATAAGCATTGGCGGAGCAGTACAATTAGGGTTGGCCAGAACCATATGTATACGGTGTATATACGGTATTTTTGGCAGGGAAATCACAGGGAAATCACCAAATATACGGTCATATACGGTGTATTTATACGGTTCTGGCCAACCCTAAGCACAATGCATGTAGTCAATACCTGTAGCACCATACTTAGGGTTGGCCAGAACCGTATATACACATTGTACATGGCCGTATGTATGGTTGTTTTCCAGCTAAAAATACCGTATATGCACCATATATACGTACGTATATATGGTTCTGGCCAACCCTAACAATACTTCCTTGAGCCCTTCTATCCTCTATGTAATGTGGGAGAGGAAGCACTTTTTGCACAGCTTTCCTATGTATCCTGCATTGGCCCAAATGTGGCTGACTGTACAGATCACCCTAAAGGAAAGCCCCATCATGATCCCACGTAGCTTACCCAAAGGCCTCATGGACCCTTGTGTGCTCCAATTTGCAGGCTGAGTTTGGACCCTGTGCCAGAAGCAATCGGTACAGCAGTCGATGATAAAACGTGGACCTCCTTGCGGTCTGCTGTTGTCTCACACTTTACATGAGTAGTTGCATCACACATTTCGGTGCTGCTGCACTTCAGGGCTGACCAGGCTGAGCTGGGACGGCGCATGGCCCAGATGCACTTGGCCACTCCAAAAGTGAGGGTCTGTGTTCAAGTTGCATTGCGGGCGAAAGGATTGACAGAGGCTGTGCGTCCTGGTTTGGAAAGGGCCTTTAAACAGCACGACTGTACTTTTGCTGTGTTTAACGTACCACTTGGAAGGGCTTTTAACCGGTTTGAGAGCACATGCAACAAAGCCTACCTTGTGTGCAGCTATTGGGGTCATGAAGTGAGAACCACTGGGCAGCTTTCAGCAGAAGCGTAAAACCCAAATGCACAATTTTTGGTTCCAATTGCAGGATGAGAAGGCGGCTGCTGGATACTTTGGCTTCCCCGAGACAAATAGTGAGTAATTTTTATTTGGCGGCTCAGGTGTGCTGGTTACTATCCAGGATCGCTGGAATACGTGCACCCGTGCACCCTGAAGCTGAGGAATAGTGAGTAGTTTTTATTTGGCGGCTCAGGTGTGCTGATTACTATCCAGGATCGCTGGAATACGTGCACCCGTGCACCCTGAAGCTGAGGAATAGTGAGTAGTTTTTATTTGGCGGCTCAGGTGTGCTGATTACTATCCAGGATCGCTGGAATACGTGCACCCGTGCACCCTGAAGCTGAGGAATCGTGAGTAGTTTTTATTTGGCGGCTCAGGTGTGCTGATTACTATCCAGGATCGCTGGAATACGTGCACCCGTGCACCCTGAAGCTGAGGGATTGCTGTTGAGTGTGCGTGCAAAACACACGGCATCTGCTGTTGTGCCTTTGATGCTTCCATGATAGCTCAATGCTAAATGCTTTAATGCATGGCGGTGCGTGCAGCCATCGGCGGTTCTGTTCAACCAAATCCGTGGACAAATGACTGGGTGCAGTTTTTTAGAGAGCACCGGCTTGGGCACATGCTAAGACTAGCAGGTGGGTCATTAGAAGGGCATGTTTGGGTTCAAGCAGTTCTTTGAGTGGGCATCGGATTAGCTAGAGGTTGGTCGAGAAATTGTCCTGCTTGTGTTTTAACTCAAAACTTTTGACGGGTGAAGCAATTCGACACTTTTTTCAAACTCTTACGTTAGCCCCTGTCCGCCTTTTTCTCTCCAACTCCAGGTGACCCAAAGCTGAACAAGCTGGGATCTCAGCTGCTGCCTCGGCTGGAGCACTTTTTCAAAGGGTGCGGCCCAATCAAACCCAGGTAACCACATTAACGTGTCCATCATTTTTGCCTGTTGTGTGTCAATAGTGCTCAATAGTGTTCAATAGTGCTTAATAGTGCTCAATAGTGCTCATGTCTCCCAAAAGTTGCTCACCCGCTGTTTGCTTATGCTGGCCTCAGTGTGTTGCGGCACTTTCATGTACAGGGCTATCCTAGTGGCTCTGTTGCTGTGAACAGCTCGTTATCCCCCATCTCCACACCTATAGCAGTGTTTCATGACCGTGATGCCGCTGACGCCCTGTGGCAGTTGCAATTGATGAGCACAACACAGTTGGGATAAGTAGGTCGACAATCCCTAAATTCAGATGGTCCCTTCTGTACACTATTTGGCGCCTTGTCACCTGATTTGCAGTGTGCTTCACGGCGATGTGTGGTCAGGCAATGTCAGCGCAGTCGACGGAGAGCCTTGTATTTTTGATCCGGCAACTTACGTGAGTGAGCTATCCAACGCACAGTATTTGCCTAAGGATCATAGGCACTTGCTCCTTGCGCACGCCCTACACTTGCAAGAGTACGCACTAGAGCACACTCTGGTTGTGCACACCCTACGCTTGCAATGACATGTGCACATCTCACCCAACCCCTGCTTTCGCAGTACGGCCACCATGAGGCAGAATGGGGGATGGCTTGGTGTTGCTCGCTCGGACCAGCCTTCTGGTGTGTGTGTGGGT
>Ga0307966_1000840_pt1 | contig 25193 bp, 16 predicted proteins | sample OrgLakmetagen646_FD_203141 | JGI IMG/M metagenome (GOLD analysis project Ga0307966, IMG submission 203141) | Saline water microbial communities from Organic Lake, Antarctica - #646 | ecosystem: Environmental > Aquatic > Non-marine Saline and Alkaline > Saline | place: Antarctica: Organic Lake... | reverse complement strand
GCAAATGATGGAATATAGTAAAACCTATAGCTTTTTGCCAGAAGTAAATTAGCTGTAAAACATAGTATAACATTAAAGCTTTTGAAAATAAAATTTAAAACTAAAATATAAGATATAAAAATCAGTGCTTTTAGTCAAATGCCTGGAATTGATAAACATAATTAAGTATTAGTTTTGATGCCACGAAGTCACGAATAAAAAATTAGTGCACTCGTGGCATATTTATATGCTTTTGTCAGTTATATTTGTTAATCTGCTCTATAATATTCTGTTGATAATAGTCTATTACATTATCTAGAGTGCGTTTCCCTACCAATCTTAACGATTTTTAAAAATAACTTTTAATAGTTGCAAAAAATGAATATTTAATTAGGATTTACAAAGTTTACTAATTGTTAATTTTTTTAAAGTAATTTTAGGTAAACATTAAATCATAATCATTAGTTTTAGCAAATCATAATTTATTCATGGAAGAAACCCAATACACAGAAGATAACATCAAGTCTTTAGACTGGAAAGCACACATCCGTATGCGACCAGGAATGTATATTGGGAAGCTAGGAGATGGTTCTAGTGCAGATGATGGAATTTATATTCTACTAAAAGAAGTTTTAGACAATTCAATTGATGAGTTTGTGATGGGCTCTGGAAAAACCATTGAAATATCCCTACAAAGCAATAAAATGATTGTTAGAGATTATGGTCGTGGAATTCCGCTTGGAAAAGTAGTTGACGTAGTTTCTAAAATGAATACGGGAGGTAAATACGACTCTAAAGCCTTTAAAAAATCGGTTGGTTTAAACGGGGTAGGTACAAAAGCGGTAAATGCATTGTCTTCCTATTTTAGAGTAGAATCTACTAGGGATAATAAATCTGTTTCAGCAGAATTTGAAAAAGGAGAACTAAAGCAAACAGAAGAACTAGATGAAACTTCAAGAAGAAAAGGAACTAAGGTAACCTTTATTCCAGATGAAGAAATTTTTAAAAAATACACCTATAGAAACGAGTACATCTCCAAAATGCTTAAGAATTATGTTTACCTAAACCCAGGTTTAAGCATTATTTTTAACGGTGAAAAGTTTTATTCCGAAGAAGGCCTAAAGGATTTGTTAGGCGATAGCATTCCAGAAGAAAGTAGATTATTTCCTATTATTCATTTACGTGGAGATGATATTGAAGTGGCTCTTACCTACAGTAAAGCTCAATACAGCGAAGAATACCACAGTTTTGTAAACGGGCAACATACCACACAAGGAGGAACGCATTTAACTGCTTTTAAGGAAGCTATAGTAAAGACTGTTCGAGAGTTTTATGGTAAAAACCATGACCCTAGCGATGTAAGAAAATCGGTAACATCTGCTATTAGCATAAAAGTAATGGAGCCTGTTTTTGAAAGCCAAACCAAGACAAAACTAGGTTCTACAGATATGGGAGGAGAACTGCCCACAGTAAGAACTTATATCAATGATTTTGTAAAACGAAATTTAGATAACTACCTACACAAAAACACTGAAACTGCAGATTTACTTCAACGTAAAATTCAACAGGCAGAAAAAGAGCGTAAAGAATTATCTGGAATTAGAAAATTAGCTAAAGATAGAGCTAAAAAAGCAAGCATACACAACAAAAAATTAAGGGATTGTAGGATTCATTTGAATGACGTAAACAAAGAAGGTTATTTAGATACTACTTTATTTATCACCGAGGGAGATTCGGCGAGTGGAAGCATCACTAAATCTAGAAATGTAAATACCCAAGCCGTTTTTAGTTTGAAAGGAAAACCTTTAAATTCATTCGGTTTAAGTAAAAAAATCGTGTATGAAAATGAAGAATTCAATCTGTTGCAAGCAGCCTTGAACATTGAAGATTCAATTGAAGATTTACGCTATAACAATATTGTAATTGCTACTGATGCAGACGTAGACGGAATGCACATTCGCCTGTTAATCATCACCTTCTTTTTACAATTTTTTCCAGAATTAATAAGAGAAGGACATTTATATATTTTGCAAACTCCCTTATTTAGAGTTAGAAATAAAAAAGAAACCATTTATTGCTATTCTGAACAGGAACGCAGAGATGCCATCAGAAAATTGAAAGGGAAACCTGAGATTACTCGATTTAAAGGTTTAGGTGAAATTTCCCCAGACGAATTCAAAAATTTTATAGGAGACGATATTCGCTTAGACCCAGTGATGCTCGATAAAAATAAAACCATAGATGAATTACTTACCTTCTACATGGGGAAAAATACTCCAGATAGACAAGAGTTTATTATAGATAACTTACGTTTAGAAGTAGATTTAGTTGAAGAAATTGAAGATGAGATTAACCAACTATAAAGTAACTAAAATCATCCCAGGAATATACTACTTTGCGTTAGTCATATTTTTCCTGATTATTTTTTTGAATTACCAATTGAATGGAACTTTGTTTAAAACTACTCAATTGTATTACATCAGTTTGATTGGTATTGGGTTAATTTTGATTTACATATATACTAGCTGGAAATATTTTGAATACGATGGGGGAGGAGAAGTCATTGTTTTTTTGAATCGAGGCGTTTTATTGAGTAAATTTACCAACTACAGAACCAAAACAGTTGAGGTAAATAGGTATAAAATGGAAAGTTATCAAATTCACAATTTTCTAATTTACAAGCGCTTGGTCGTCAACTTTAAAAATAAAAATAAACTCAGTTCAAAACATTGTAACATTACCATTTTAAGTCCCAAAAAAATTAATTACCTTAGACAATCCTTAGATAAAATAATTTCTAAAAACAAGTTGTAAAACTGCATGAGCGAACAAGATTTTCCTTCTTCAGAAGAAGAACATTCTCAAGATTCACCAAATGAGCTAATTAAAATCTCTGGTATGTACCAGGATTGGTTTTTAGATTATGCTTCTTACGTAATTATGGAACGTGCTGTTCCAGGTTTAGAAGATGGTTTTAAGCCAGTGCAAAGAAGGATTTTGCATTCCATGAAAGATTTAGACGATGGACGCTACAACAAAGTAGCTAATATTGTTGGTCATACCATGCAATATCATCCACATGGCGACGCCAGTATTGCAGACGCACTTGTACAAATTGGACAAAAAGATTTATTGATCGATGCACAAGGAAACTGGGGAAATATACTTACTGGAGACCGAGCAGCCGCTTCAAGATACATTGAAGCTAGACTTTCTAAATTTGCTTTAGATGTGGTGTTTAACCCAAAAACCACCAAATGGCAAGTCTCCTATGATGGCAGAAAAGATGAACCTGTCAATCTGCCAGTAAAATTTCCAATGGTTTTAGCACAAGGCGCAGAAGGAATTGCAGTTGGGCTGAGTACTAGGATTCTACCACATAATTTTATAGAATTAATAGACGCATCCATCAATCACTTAAAAGGCAGAAAATTCACCATTTACCCAGATTTTTTAACTTCTGGTATCATGGATGTTTCAGATTACAATGATGGTTTACGGGGTGGAAAAATCAGACTTCGAGCTAAGGTGGAAGTCTTGGATAAAAAGACGCTTATCATCAATGAAATTCCCCATGGAACCAATACAACTTCCTTGATTGATTCTATTTTAAAGGCAAACGATAAAGGAAAAATTAAAATCAGGAAAATAGAGGATAACACTTCTTCGGCAGTAGAAATTTTAGTGCATTTACCAACCAATATTTCACCAGATAAAACCATAGATGCCTTATATGCTTTTACCAATTGTGAAGTCTCTATTTCACCTTTAAGTTGTGTAATTCATGAAGATAAGCCTCAGTTTTTAGGCGTTTCTGAATTGCTCAGAAGAAGCACAGACCACACAGTTTATTTATTGAAAAGAGAATTGGAAATTAAGCTTGAAGAGCTTGAAGAACAATGGCATTTTGCTTCCTTAGAGCGAATTTTTATAGAAAACAGAATTTACCGTGACATTGAAGACCAAGAAACTTGGGAAGCTGTAATACAAGCTATTCAAGATGGGTTGAAACCTTTTACTACACATTTAAAAAGAGCAGTTACTAGGGATGATATTATTCGGTTAACTGAAATTAAAATCAAGCGGATTTCAAAATTCGACTTAAGTAAAGCGCAACAAAAAATTGAAGCACTCGAAGGCGAGATTGAACAAGTAAAATTCCATCTAGCCAACTTAGTAGATTATGCTATTGCACATTTCGAACGCCTTAAAAGTACCTATGGAGAAGGCAAGGAACGCAAAACCCAAATTCAACCTTTTGAAGATATAGAAGCATCCAAAGTAGTAATACGTAATAATAAACTTTATGTAAATCGAAAAGAAGGATTTATTGGAACTTCACTTAAAAAAGAAGAATACGTTACCGATTGTTCAGATATAGACAATATTATTTGCTTTACGGAAGATGGAACGATGATGGTGACCAAAGTAGATTCAAAAACCTTTATTGGTAAAAATATAATTTACGTCGGTATTTTTAAAAAGAAGGACAAACGCACCATTTACAATTTGATTTACCGAGATGGAAAAAACGGCAACAGTTTCATGAAGCGCTTCGCTGTAACTTCAATTACCAGGAATAGAGCTTATTCTGTTGGTAAAGACAATCCGGGAACTAAAGTTTTGTATTTTTCAGCAAACCCAAATGGCGAAGCAGAATTAGTTGCTGTACACTTAAGACAAAGCAAAGGCATCCGAAAAGTAAAATTTGATATTGATTTTGCAGATTTAGATATTAAAGGCAGAGCTGCAAAAGGAAACTTAGTCTCCAAATTTGCAATCAAAAAAGTAGAATTGAAAGAAGAAGGAGTTTCAACTTTAAAACCAAGAAAGATTTGGTATGATGATACTGTAAAACGAATAAATGTAGATGAACGTGGTGAATTATTAGGAGCTTTCCGAGGAGAAGATCGCATCCTAATCATTACCCAAAGTGGTATTGTAAAAACCATTATACCAGAGCTTACCTATCATTTTGAAAAAGATATTATAGTGATGGAAAAATGGATTCCTAAAAAGCCTATTGCAGCAGTGTATTACGAAGGTGAAAAAGAACGCTTTTATGTAAAACGCTTTTTTATTGAAAATGAGGAAAGAGAAGAAGTCATTATTTCAGATCACAAAGATTCTTACTTAGAGCTCATTTCAACTGATTATATTCCACAAATAGAAATTGAATTCACCAAACAAAGAGGGAAAGAACGAAAGCCAAATGAAACCGTAAATTTACAAGAATTTATTTCTATTAAGGGAGTGAAAGCGCTTGGCAATCAGTTGTCAGCTGATAAAATTAATCAAATAAATTTATTGGAACCAATTCCATTTGAGCCAGAGGAAGATACCCCTGCAAATGAAATTGATGTTGTAGATGAAGAAGAGGTTCAATCTTCTAAGTCAGGCTCAGATGCAAGACCAAATACAGAATCTCAGGGAAGCTTATTTGATGAAATAGAAGAGGATTAGTTATTGGTTTAAAATCTTATTTATTCTGTTTGAAATTCAATGCTCGGTTCGGATAATCTGTAATAATTCCATCTACACCCAATCGTAATAGTTGAAGCATTTCTTCGGGCTCATTTACTGTCCAAGGAATAATTTTCATCTCTAATTTTCTTGTTTTCTCCATCATTTCTTTGTCAACTAAGCTATACAATGGGCTAAACACTTCTGGTATGAAATTCAATTTTTCTAGTAATACTTCCAAATTATTCTTATCAGTAAGTAAAGCAACTTTTATAGATGGATTTACTTTTTTAATTTCATTGAGTATTCTAAGGTCAAAACTTTGTAAGCAAATGTCTTTTAGCTGCGCATTGCTTTCAATTACTTCAAGGACAAGTTCAACAAACTTTTTAGGCTTCGGATGAAAAATTCCATCACCTTCTTCAAAGCTCTTTATTTCTATAGCAAATTGAATTGGGATGCCGTGATTTTTAGAGAGTGCATATCCCATTTGCAAAACATCCTTCAAAAGTGGTTTAGTAGCAGCTTCACTTTCTTGTTCTTCAAAATCAGGATGTACGATGCTACCGCAATCATAACTTTGTGTTTTGGCATAAGTCATTTGGTAAATGTTATGCTGCTTAGCTTCTTTTACGTCAATTTTTTGATGATTAAAAGTGCATATTTTAGGATTCATCCAGGCTTCATGAGAAACTAAGACCTTTTTGTTTTTGGTAATTACAACATCAAGTTCAAGTGCATTTACACCCATTTCTATCGCCTTTTCAAAAGCAGCTAGTGTGTTTTCTGGGGCTAAACCTCGAGCACCTCGATGCCCTAAAATTTCAAAATTATATTTTTTGATTGGTGACTTGAAAGCTATTTCACTATTCAATTTTTCAGTTTTATGATTTATAAGCGTTAATGCAAACATAAAGATTGGATTAATGTATTTACTAATTTTCATGGACTCGATTTGTCACAAATTTAAGCTAGCATTCTGTTGAATAGGTTTAGAGAAAATCAACATTATATTAAGTATGTATTATCTCTTTCCATTTTGTCACTGACATAATTTCACCCTGACTTTTATTTTGTATCTTTTTTAAGATAAAAACCTGATAACTGTTAATAAAACCTAAAATTAGATTCAAAACCACCACTTTATGAAAGGGAGTTGAGCTTTGCACAATGCTTGCACCTTACTTTAAATATATTTTAAAATATTAATTAAACTAGAAATTACATGAAAGTATTAGTTATTGGAGCTGGAAATATGGGGCTTACCTATTCAGAAGGAATGGCAACATCTCCACTACTCAACAGAAAAAACTTAATGATACATGACTTATCAGCAGATTTAATTGAAATGCTGAATAAAAGAAATGAATTTGACGTATACGAAAAATTAGAGGATTGCTTACCCGAAGCAGACGTTGTTTTTTTAGGAGTTAAACCTTACCACGCTGATGACCTCATGGAAAAAATGAAGCCTATGGTGTCAGACGAGCAAATATTTGTTTCCCTTATGGCAGGTGTAACAATTGCTCATATTCAAGAAGGCTTAGGAATTCAGAAAGTAGTTCGGACAATGCCAAATTTGCCTGCTAAAGTAGGTAAAGGGGTCACGTCATACACAGAATCTAAAGAAGTTTCTAGGATCGAATTATTGATGATTCGCAATTTACTAGATACAACAGGTGAATCCATTCGCGTAAAAAATGAAGAATTCATTAATAAGTCAACTGGAATTTCTGGAAGTGGACCTGCTTACGTATTTTATTTTATGCAATCTATGTTGGAGGCCGCCAAAAAAATGGGATTTTCAGACAACGATTCTAAAATTTTAGTGAGTACTACTTTTGAAGGTGCAATAGAACTTTTTAACCAATCCGATTTAACTCCTACTACATGGATGGATAGAGTAGCTTCTAAAGGAGGAACAACAAGAGCTGCCCTAGATTCTATGGATGAAAATAATGTAGAAGAACTAATTAAAGAAGCAGCATTTGCAGCCTTTAACCGAGCTGTAGAATTAGGCGAAGAGTAAAATCAATTTATAACAAAATCATGCACAAGAAAAGAATAGTAGTAAAAGTAGGTACTAATGTAATGACCAACTTAAACAATAGAATAGTTGGGCCTATACTTAAAAATTTAGTGAGACAAATAGCTTATTTATATGAACGTGGAATTATTACGGTTTTGGTTTCCTCTGGTTCTGCCATTGCAGGAAAAGAAGTTTTAGGTGAGTGTAGTGCTGAAGATAAAAGCACTCGCCGTCAAATTTATTCTTCCGTAGGTCAACCTAGAATGATGAGACATTATTATACTATGTTTCACGATTTTGGAATGCGTTGCGCACAAGTCTTAGCCACCAAAAGAGATTTTGCTCCAGGTAAATATAGAGAGAATATGATCAACTGTTACGAAGGACTATTACAAGAAGGAATTATTCCTATTGCCAATGAAGATGATGCAGTTTCACTAGCCATGTCTATGTTTTCAGACAATGATGAATTGGCCAGCTTGGTAGCAGAATTGGTTGATGCTGATATGATGATTATGCTTACAGACATTGATGGTTTATATACTGGTCACCCTAAAGATGAAAATTCAGAATTACTACACCAAGTAACCGTAGATGAGAATGTTGAAAAATACGTTCAAGAAAATGAAAAAGCCGAAGGCGAAGGAAGAGGTGGTATGGAATCGAAATTAAAAATCGCAAAGCTAACTGCTTCTAAAGGCATACCTACTTTCATTGCAAATGGGAAAGATGAAAACATCATCATTGATATTGTTAATGGAAAAAGAAAAGGAACAGAGTTTATTAATCAATAAAGAAATATTAAAATTTATGCAATTACTAAGCACAGATAAAAAAAATGCAGTTTTGGATTCAATGATTCAAATTATTGATAACCAGAGAGAAGAAATAATAGCAGCAAACCAAAAAGATTTAGACGCTTTTGACAGAGATGATCAAGCACTTTACGACAGATTAGTGGTAGATAATACCAAAGTTAACGGTATGATTCAAGCCATACAAGAAGTTAGGAATCAAGATGATCCAGTTGGAAACGAAATTTCTAACATCACCTTGGATTCTGGTTTAAACATTATCAATAAAACCGATCCCTTTGGAACGATTTTAATTATTTATGAATCTAGACCAGATGTAACTATTGAAGCAGCCGTACTAGCATTTAAAGCAAATAATAAAATACTTTTGAAAGGCGGAAAAGAAGCAAACGAAAGCAACATTAAACTAGTACAATGTTGGCATCAAGCTTTAGCTGAAAACAAATTAGATAAAGATTGGATTACTTTGATGCAAATGAACCGCCAAGAAACCCAATCTTTCTTGATGAATCCATCTCAAAAACTAGATTTAATAGTCCCACGCGGTGGAGAACGATTAATTGATTTTGTGAAACAGTACGCTAAATGTGCAGTTTTAATAAGCGGTCGAGGAAATAACTTTTTATATGTTGCAAAAGATGCCGATTGGAAAAAGTCAATAGAAGTAATCGTAAATGCAAAAACAGATAAGATTTCAGGTTGTAATGCTTTAGATAAGGTATTGATAGATGAAAACATTCCAAATTTTGAAGATAAAGTCAGGGAACTTGCCGAGACTTTAAAAAATCTGAAAGTCGAATTACTTACAGACCAAAAAGTTTCAGAAATAATCTCGTCTGATAATACAATTGAAGATGAGCAGGTGTGGTATGAAGAATTTCTAGCGATGAAAATGGTGTTGGCTTCAACAGCATCTCAAGAACAAGCTATGGAAAAAATAAACACCTATTCTGGTAAGCATTCCAGTTGCATCATGACAGAAGATAAGGACAAAGCAAAACTCTTTATGGAGCAGATTGATAGTGCAGCGGTATACCATAATGCATCCACTAGATTTACAGATGGAGGTCAAATGGGTGTAGGCGCAGAATTAGCTATATCTACAGATAAATTACATCATCGTGGTCCACTTGGTTTAAAGCAATTGGTTACCAATAAGTATTATGTATTTGGAGATGGGCATATACGGAAATAATTAAACTAAAAGTTGAATAATAGGCTAACTAGAGAGTTATAAATAACTTTTTAGTTAGCCTATTATTTTTTCATTTAATATAGCATTGAGGCCATTTTTTAATTTATTCAAATAAATAATTCAACTTATTGAAAGGTGGAATATTTTTAAATTAATTTTTCTAAGGCTTATTTCAACCTATTTTGTAATTATTAAACAGCTTTTTTTAGGAATCTGCTAAGTTTTTAGAATTAAAATTATATATTTGAAAACATTAATTTTAATCAAATTTTTAATCTTATGAGACAAAAGTATTTATTAATGTTTACGCTCTTTTTAGCGTTTACATTCACAAATTACGCACAAACGCCCATCATTACGCATGTAGTTGATGGTACTTGTGGTAGTGACGCCAAGTTTGTAGAGCTCTACATTTCAGGAAGTGTAGATTTAAGTGAGTACAAACTAGTTCGCAGATCAAATGATGGTACATGGGCCGACGATGGCGCGGATATTGATTTATCAGCATTTGGAACCAAAACTGACGAGTTTATTTATGTAATCCGAGATTTAGCTACGCTGAATACAGAATTTCCCTCAGCTGGAATTGATGTTGATAATTCTATAGTTAGTGGCAGTGTCTCCCATAATGGAGATGATTCTTACAGAATTGTTGAAATTGCTGGAGATGTGGTTATAGATCAGTTTGGAGCTGATACGGATGGTACCGGCGAACCTTGGGAATATGTAGATTCTTGGGGAAACAGAAATAATGAAGCAGGACCAAATCCTACTTTTGATATTTCTGAATGGACCTTTAATGCGCTTGATGCATTAGACGACACTGGGATATGTAATAGTGATCCAGATGCAGTGCCACCAGTAGTATATCCACCATTAGAAGATACGGTTACTACTTTGGGTTCTTACCAAGTTGCATCAGCTGGAGAAAATGGGGAAATTTGTTCAACTGCTTTTGTGGTAGACCAAATACCTTTTAACGATTCTGGAGATACAGCAAATACGGGTGATAATTATTCAGAAACGGATAGACCTGTAATTGATAATGCTCAGGTAGCCACAGGAAATGGTTCAGGGTTATATTTAAATGGTAATGATACCGTTTATGAGTTTACCCCTGCTACTGATGGAACTTTTACTTTTGAGCTTAGTAACCATGTTACATGGGTTGGGTTTTGGTTGTTTGAAGGTTGTGAACCTTTTACTAATACAGTAGCTTATCACTTAGGAAGTAGTTCAACAGGAAGAACTTTTTCAGATTTGAGTCTAACAGGTGGGGAAACTTATTATGTGGTTATTTCTACTTATCCAACTCCACAGACTACAACTTATACATTAGATATTACTCAAATAACATGTCCAGCGCCTTCAGATTTGGTTAATGATTTGGTAACAACTACTTCAGCTGATTTTTCTTGGACTGCGGGAGCATCAGAAACTGGTGGTTATGAATATGTAGTAATGCCTGAAGGTTTAAATCCAATAGATGATTTTGCAGATAATGTTGATAATGGAACAACAGCTGCAGGGGTAACCACAGTATCATCAACTGGTTTATCACCTAATACTGCTTATGATTTTTATGTTTTAGCATTGTGTGATGCTGGTGATACAAGTGATTATGTTTCAGTATCCTTTGAAACACCTTGTTCGGCATTTACACCAGATTATTCAGAAGATTTTGCTTCGTATGTGCCAGATTGTTGGGAAGTAGCAGGAGCAGGAGATCCTACAACAGGACCATCAGATTTTGGTAGTTCATTATGGTCACATGATCAATTCTTGAACGCAACAGGGACAAATAATTCTGTTAATATTAATCTTTATACGAATAGTAGAGAAGATTGGTTAATATCTCCAACCTTTGATTTATCAGCAGGAGGTTATGAATTAGTTTATATAGCAGCTGTAACAGATTATCAGAATAGTGATGTACCAGAAGGAAACGGTATGGGCTCTGATGATGAGGTGCAAGTATTAATCACAGAAGATGATGGTCTTACCTGGACAGCACTTAGAACATATAGTCAAAGTGATTTTCCAAGTGAAACTGGTGATTTTGAATCGATTGATTTATCCGCTTACACTGGAAATGTACAAATTGCATTTTGGGGAACAGACGGCGCAGTTGCCGATTCAGAAGATTACGATTTTTTTATAGACGAATTCGAAGTAAGAACTCCACCAAACTGTTTTGATCCTACTGGGTTAAGTGTAACTAATGTAACTACTGATTCAGCAGATTTAAATTGGGATGATGATGTAGATGCATTAAATGGATACAATTGGGTCATATACACTTCACCAAGTGATCCTGAAGTAGATACCGCTGTAGATAGTGGTACTGCTGCCGCTGGAATGACCATGACACAAGTTACTGGTTTAATGTCTCAAACAGATTATGATTTTTATTTAAGCTCAGATTGTGATACTAATGGTGTTAGTTCATTGGCTGGACCTGTTACCTTTACAACCGAATGTGCCGCTTTTGCTGCACCTTTCTTAGAAAATTTCGATGATAATGGGACAGCATTACCTAATTGCTGGACGCAAACTAGTACAGTTGGAGTTTGGTCAGTTAATACTACACCTACTTTCGGAAACACGTATTCAGATAATACTTCAGGGAGTGGTTCATTTGCCTTAGTAGATGCTTCAGTTGCAAACCAAGGAAATGACATAACGCTTACAACTCCGTTTGTAGATGTGAGTACCCTAACTAGTCCAGCACTAGAATTTTTTGTATATCACTTCAAATCTCAAAATGCTACTGACAACATTATTTCAGTAGAGGTTTGGGATGGAGCGGCTTGGAATCAAGTTTATTTTGACGATACTGCTAACTTTGAAGGATGGGAGCAAGTAATTGTAGATTTGTCTTCATTAACATTAACTGGCGATATTCAAGCTAGATTTATTGTAGACAGTACACCAAACAATTTTTACAATGATATTGCTATTGATGATGTTTCTTTTGATGAAGGACCAGCTTGTTTTGCTCCTACATCACTTTTAACTTCTAATATTTCAGGTACAAGCGTAGATTTTAGCTGGGATGGAACAGTATCTTCTGTCAACGGTTATGAATGGGCAATTATTGAAGAAGGCGTCGGTGATATTACTGATGCTGCTACTTGGGTTGACACCAACATTACAGATGTATCTACAACCAATGCTTCTTCAAATGTATTATTGCCAGAAACAGCTTACGAAGTTTACGTAAGAACAGACTGTGATACAGAAGGACAAAGTGAGTGGACTTCAACTACATTTACAACAACGGTTTTATGTCCTACACCATCAAGTTTAGTCTTGGATAGTGTAGATATAAATCAAGCAAGTTTTTCTTGGATGGCTGCAACAGCAGAAACAGGAGGTTATGAGTATGTAATAATGCCTGAAGGTTTAGATCCAATAGTCGATTTTGCAGATAATGTTGATAATGGAACAACAGCTGCAGGTGTAACCACAGCATCATCAACTGCTTTAACACCTAATACTGCTTATGATTTTTATGTTCTAGCACTGTGTGATGCATCTGAAACAAGTGATTATATTTCAATATTATTTGAAACACCTTGTTCGGCATTTACACCAGATTATTTAGAAGATTTTGCTTCATATGTACCAGATTGTTGGGAAGAAGCAGGTTCTGGAGATCCTACTACTGGACCTTCAGATTTTGGTAGTTCATTATGGTCACATGATCAATTCTTGAACGCAACAGGGACAAATAATTCTGTTAATATTAATCTTTATACGAATAGTAGAGAAGATTGGTTAATATCTCCAACCTTTGATTTATCAGCAGGAGGTTATGAATTAGTTTATATAGCAGCTGTAACAGATTATCAGAATAGTGATGTACCAGAAGGAAACGGTATGGGCTCTGATGATGAGGTGCAAGTATTAATCACAGAAGATGATGGTCTTACCTGGACAGCACTTAGAACATATAATCAAAGTGATTTTCCAAGTGAAACTGGTGATTTAGAAACTATTGATTTATCCGCTTACACTGGAAATGTACGATTTGCATTTTGGGGAACAGACGGCGCAGTAGATGATCCAGAAGATTATGATTTCTTTATAGATGAATTTGAAGTAAGAACTCCACCTAACTGTTTTGAGCCTACTGGGTTAAATGTAACAAATATTACAGTAAATTCAGCAGATTTAAACTGGGATGATGATGTAGCTGCATTAAATGGTTACAATTGGAGTGTTTATGCCTCACCAAGTGATCCTGAAGTAGATACTGCTGTAGATAGTGGTACTGCTGCTGCTGGAGAGACAATGGTACAAGTTACTGGTTTAACGCCTGATACAGATTATGATTTTTATTTAAGTTCAGATTGTGATACTAATGGTGTTAGTTCATTGGCTGGGCCAGAGAGTTTCTTTACAGGATATTGTGCACCTGTACATACAAGTACTTTTGATTATGTTGTATCATTAGAAACCATTGGTGCTGAGCAAAATGTTTCTATCACTCAAACTGTGCAAGGACCAAATCAAGGCTATCAAGACTTAACAGATCAAACTATTGAAGCTTTTATAGATTCGAGTTTTGATGTAGACGTAACTTATAGTTTTGGAACATTTGGCTTTAAAGCTTGGGTAGATTGGAACAACGATTTAGTATTTGCAGAAGATGAAGTTATTTTCACAGATGAAAATACTACTGCATCAGCTATATCCACATTTGTAGTGCCAGATGATGTATTAGCAGGAGATTATCGGGTAAGATTTAGAGCCTATTGGCCGAATGATGAAGATCCAGGGTCTTGTGAATCAATTACTTGGGGTGATGCCTTTGATTATACACTAACAGTGTCCGAGGCTGCACCTGCATTTGCAAATGTACAAGTAATCCATAATTCTCCAGATCCAGCTGCAGCATCCGTAGACGTATACTTGGATGGAGCGTTATTGGATGATTTAACTGGCGTAAACTTTAGAGAAGCTACAGGATTTTTATTAGCACCAGCAGATGTAGACATCGTAATTGATGTTGTACCAGCAGGTGGAGATATTTCAACTAGTGTATTTACTCAAACCCTTAACTTGGTTGAGGATGAAAATTACATTATAGTAGCTAACGGAGTTTTAGATCCAACTGCGTTTATTACTGATAATGCATTTGAACTAAGTATTTATGCAGGAGCAAGAACAGTTGCAGCAGATCCAGCAGATGTGGATGTTTTGGTACACCATGGTTCGCCAGATGCACCAGCGGTAGATGTTAATGAAGTAACCGCAGGAAACTTGGTAGCTAATATAGCTTACCCAGAATTCCAAGGATACTTATCTTTACCTGAAGCAGATTATACCTTAGAGATTGCAGCAGCAGGAACTCCTGATGCCTTGTTAACTTATTCTGCACCTTTAGCTACTTTAGGTGGTTTTGAAGGAACTGCAATTACAGTAATAGCAAGTGGATTCTTAGGGGATGATGCAGGAACAGACAATGGCTTTGGATTATGGGTTGCAACAGCAGCAGGTGGTCCTTTATTGGAATTGCCACTCATAGAGCCAGACCCAGTATTCGCCAATGTTCAAGTAATACACAATTCACCAGATCCAGCTGCAGCTTCTGTAGATGTATATTTAAATGGTGCGTTGTTGACAGAATTAACTGGTGTGAACTTTAGAGAAGCTTCTGCATTCTTATCGGCTCCAGCAGATGTAGACATCGTAATTGATGTTGTACCAGCAGGTGGTGATATTTCAACTAGTGTATTTACTCAAACCCTTAACTTGGTTGAGGATGAAAATTACATTATAGTAGCTAACGGAGTTTTAGATCCAACTGCGTTTATTACTGATAATGCATTTGAACTAAGTATTTATGCAGGAGCAAGAACAGTTGCAGCAGATCCAGCAGATGTGGATGTTTTGGTACACCATGGTTCGCCAGATGCACCAGCGGTAGATGTTAATGAAGTAACCGCAGGAAACTTGGTAGCTAATATAGCTTACCCAGAATTCCAAGGATACTTATCTTTACCTGAAGCAGATTATACCTTAGAGATTGCAGCAGCAGGAACTCCTGATGCCTTGTTAACTTATTCTGCACCTTTAGCTACTTTAGGTGGTTTTGAAGGAACTGCAATTACAGTAATAGCAAGTGGATTCTTAGGGGATGATGCAGGAACAGACAATGGCTTTGGATTATGGGTTGCAACAGCAGCAGGTGGTCCTTTATTAGAACTACCATTAGTTGAAGACGATGGTCCTATGGACCCTGCCCCAGATCCTATTGAAGATCCTGAGAATGTAATTAGTTTATTTAGTGGTGTATATACAAATGTTACTGTAGATACTTGGTTAACGCCATGGTCATCTGCAGACCTAGAAGATATTCAAATTCAAGGTAATGACACTAAACTGTATACTAATCTAGATTTTGCAGGTATAGAAACTGTAGCAAATCCTATTGACGCAACTGAAATGGACTTTTTCCATATCGATGTTTGGTCTCCAAATGCAACCACATTTAGAGTTAAATTAGTAGATCTTGGAAGCGGTGCTGTTGAAGGCGAAATAGCTTTTGATATTGCACAAGAGGAATGGGTAAGTTTACAAATTCCACTAGATGATTTTGCAGATGCAGATGTAGTGACAGATCCAAATAACTTGTTGACAGTTAGAAATTCTATACAACAGTTAATCATTTCGGGTTTACCTGTTGGAGCAGTTACTGCTTATGTAGACAATGTTTACTTTAGTGATGATCCTTCGGTCTCTACAATTGATTTTGATGCTGATAATTTCACTTATTATCCAAACCCAGTTAATAGTGAGCTTCGTATTGAAGCAAATAATACTATCGAACAGGTTGAGGTATTCAATGTGTTAGGTCAGAGAGTGATTTCTCAACGTCCTAACCAAACTAATCCTATTTTGGATATGAATAATTTAGAAGCTGGTGTTTACTTAATGAAAGTAAGCATAGATGGAACCAATAAAACGTTCCAGATTATTAAAGACTAGTTTTTATAATTTTAATTCTAAAATCCCAGTGCGAAAGTGCTGGGATTTTTTTATGCTTTATATTTACGCCATGAAATTTGCATATTCATTTATAGTACCTGTTTTCAATCGACCAGAAGAAATTGATGAATTGCTTTTAAGCATTTCGAAACAAGCTGATTTGTCATTTGAAGTTGTAATTATAGAAGATGGATCTACTGCTACATGCCAACATGTTATAAACAAATACAGCGATAGACTAGCTATAAATTACTTACAAAAGGAAAACACGGGTCCAGGCGATTCCAGAAATTTCGGCATGCAAAATGCAAATGGAAAGTTCTTTCTTATTTTAGATTCAGATGTTATTCTTCAGGATAACTATTTACAGAGTGTAGATGATTTTTTAAAAATAAATAAAATTGAATGTTTTGGAGGACCAGATTTAGCACACCCTAGTTTTACAAAATTGCAAAAAGCTATTGATTTTACCATGACTTCTTTTTTAACAACAGGAGGAATAAGAGGAAACAAAACCCAAATTCAACAATATGAACCTAGGAGTTTCAATATGGGAATATCTAGACAATTGTTTGTAAAAACGAATGGCTTCACTAATATTCACCCTGGCGAAGACCCAGACTTATCTATTCGGATTCAGAAATTAGGTTATCAAACTGCTTTCTTAGCTTCAGCAGGGGTGTATCATAAAAGAAGAATCTCTTGGTCTAAGTTTTTTCAACAAGTATATAAATTTGGACTAGTAAGACCTATTCTTTTTAAGAAACATCCTACTACGATCAAACCGAGTTATTTTTTCCCGAGTATGTTCTCCTTTTTTTTAGTAATGGGAATTCTATTTTCCATACTTGGTTTTCCGTATTTGCTTTTTGTGTATGTATTTTATTTAACTAGCTTAGGCTTAGTTTCTTTTTTTAAGTATACCTCCTTAAAAATTTCTTTGTTTTCTATTTTAGCAACACTTATTCAATTTTTAGGATATGGATTTGGTTTCTTTAAAAGCTTTTTATATATACATCTATTAAGAAAAAAACCAGAAGAACAATTTTCTTTCTTATATTATGCAGGTAAACATAAATTTTAATGAGCAGCAAAGTATCAACTAAAAATAAAATACTAAAGTCTTTAAGTCAAGCCAATTGGAAAGCTTTCTTATTCTTTACCTCTTTTACTTTTTTTTTGTGGTTGATTCTTCAATTTACAAAAACGCACAAAGTAGATTATGAAATAAGTATTATATTATCAGAAATACCAGTTAAAGAGGTGCTTTCTGATAATCAAATAAAATTATCAACTACAATCGAGCAGACGGGTTTTACTTTATTCAAAAAACAATTTTCAGAAAATTCAATAAGTTTGCCTGTAAGTGCATTACAAAAAAAGGATTCTGCTTATGTATTTCAGAGTAGCTTATTTGTTGCTCAAATTGCAAGTGAGCTAAAACTTTCTTTAGATCACTTTAGCATAAATACTAAGGATTTTGTCATTCCTTTTACAATTAAATCTTCAAAAAAAATTCCACTAGTAACCAATGTTAATATAGGTTATGCCAAGTCTTTTGCTAGTTATGTGGGACTTCAAATTGACCGAGATTCTATTAAAATTGCAGGTCCTACAGATGTGATTTCTGCTATTTCATCAATAGAAACTGAAGAAGTAACACTAGATGAACTAAGGAAGGATAAATCAGGAAAATTGAAGCTGATGAAACCATTTTCTGATGTAGTCATACTTGAGTTTGAAAATGTGAATTACAACATAGAGGTTGAAAAGTTTACAGAGCAAAGTTTCAGTCTGCCCATTGAATTGAAAAATACACCCGAAAATTACAATGTACTGCTCATTCCTGAACGAGTTACTGTAAAATTTCAGTCCAGTTTAGAAGATATGGAAAACATTAGTGAGGAAGATTTTCAAATAGAATGTGACTTTAATTCTGCTTTGAACGAAATTTCTTTGTTGATTCCTAAACTAGTGAACCAGCCTCAAAAAGCAATTCGCATTCAATTGGAGCCAAATCGCATAGAATATATTCTTCGTAAATAAATAAGTATGATTGTTCTTGGTATTACAGGCGGTATAGGGAGTGGGAAGACAACGGTGGCTAACTTTTTTAAAAAACTAGGTGTCCCTGTTTTTATTGCAGACGAACAAGCCAAACAACTCATGAATTCTTCTACTGAATTGCGACAAGGTATCGTTCAAACTTTTGGAGAAGATGCCTACCAAAACAATCAACTTAATCGGGAATACTTGGCCAAACAAGTTTTTAATGATTCAGAAGCTTTACAAAAATTGAATCAATTGGTTCATCCAATAGTTGCGGAAGCTTTTAGGAATTGGAAAAACAAACAAAATCTTCCTTTGGTCGCTTATGAAGCTGCTATTTTATTTGAACATAACAGACAAGAGATTTGCGATTATACCATTTTAGTCGTAGCCCCAATAGAAGTCAAAATAAAACGTATTCAAGAAAGAGATGACGCTTCTCGTTCTCAAATTGAAGCAAGAATGAAAAACCAATGGAGCGACGAACGAAAAATGAAACTAGCTGATTTTGTCATAAAAAATGAAGAATTATTAAAAACAGAAGAAAATATCCATAAAATTTATAAATATTTAAAGAATACTCATAATTTTTAAATTATTATGCAGTTAATGTTTTCTTAAACCATCAAATGTTAAAAGGCTTAAATTTTACATTTGGTGCATGAATAAAAAGCTATTTCGACTATTAATTATCCTGATGAGTATTTCTTTGATTGGGATAATTTTTGTTCAAGGATATTGGATAAAAAACTCTGTTGAAAGTAGTGAAGAACAATTTTCAATATCTGCAAAACAGATTTTAATAAATGTAGGTCGGACAGTTGAAAATGAAGAATTAGACAAATATTATTTTGAAGTTGCCGCTATGGCAGATTCAGTAGATGCTTTGCAAACGCAGCTAAGTGAACTTTTTCATTTAAAAGACAAAAACGAATCTAGCGAGTATTATGTATACTCCAATTCCATTCTTCAGGAAGACTATAAAGTATCTTCTCCTTTTTTGTTTGGGGATAAAGATAGCATTGAATTCAGAAAGTTAGTCAATAGAAAGGTTACTCGCGTAGTGCGTAAAGACGGTGTTGATAAAAATCAACTTTCTGCCATGGATCGTTACGAGCGAATTCAAAAGATGGATAAAGAAGAACGGTATTTAATGCGTGATGCTATTCAGGAAGGAGCAAGTATGTTGCCTATTCATCAACGTGTTGATGCTGAGCACTTAAATTTATTGATAGAAGAACAATTGAAACAACGCAATTTAACTTCACAATTTGAATATGGAATATACAGTAATGATTTACCTACCAAAGTACGATCAGATAATTTTGTATTGAATAGCCCTTCTACCTATGGAGTTCCTATCTTTCAGTCTAAAAACAAAAATGACAACTATAAATTTTTCATCAATTTTACAGATAAAAATAAAGCAATACTTTCTTCCATTTCAAAAATGGCTATCATTTCAATCATATTTACAATTATTATTGTATTGACTTTTTCTTCCGCTATTAGTCAATTATTTAGACAAAGACAAATTTCTGAAATCAAGACCGATTTCATCAATAATATGACGCATGAATTTAAAACACCTATTGCCACCATCAATTTGGCTTTAGATTCTATGAATAATCCAAAGGTTGGCGAAAACAAGGAAATGATGAGTCGTTATTTGAAGATGATTCGAGATGAAAATAAACGTATGCATGCTCAAGTTGAAAATGTACTTCGTATTTCAAAATTAGAGCGAAATGAATCGGATATTGATAAGGATAGACAGAAACTTCATGATCTTATTGATAGAGCCATTGGCCACGTTGACTTGATTGTGAAAAATAGAAGCGGCTACATCAAGAAGCAATTAGATGCTAACAAAAGCTCGATTTTAGCTAGTGAATCACACTTTACTAACGTGATTGTTAATGTGTTAGATAATGCCATAAAATATTCGCCAGACACACCAAAGATAGATATTGAAACAGAAAATGTGAAAAACTTCGTTATTCTTAAAATAACAGACCATGGCGCTGGCATGAGTAAAGCTGTGCAAAAGAAAATTTTTGATAAATTTTATAGAGAACATACCGGAGACGTACACAATGTAAAAGGCCATGGGCTTGGCTTAGCGTACGTAAAACGTATTGTAGAAGACCACCACGGTGAAATATCCGTTGAAAGCGAAAAAGGAGTAGGAAGCTCCTTCATTATTAAATTACCCTTAATATCATAAACATATGGAAACTGAAAACAAGAAAATTTTATTAGTAGAAGACGATCCAAATTTTGGAATCGTATTGAAAGATTACCTTAGCATGAACGAATATGACGTAACCCACGCCAAAAACGGAATGGAAGGTTTTGAAAAATTTAAAAAAGGAGATTACGATTTATGTATCTTAGATGTAATGATGCCTTACAAGGATGGTTTCACTTTAGCAAAAGAAATCCGAGAGAAAAACGAAGATGTTCCAATTATCTTTTTGACAGCAAAATCGATGAAAGAGGACGTGTTGAAAGGCTACAAAGTAGGAGCAGACGATTACCTAAACAAACCTTTTGATAGTGAAGTTTTACTCATGAAAATTAAAGCTATTATGCAACGCAAGTCTAGCGATAGTTTAGCAGATAGTAAGCAATTTGAATTCAATATTGGGAATTTCCATTTGAACTCAAAACTGCGATTTTTAACTTTCAAAGAAGACGAGCCTATTAAATTGTCTCCTAAAGAGAATGAGTTACTACGCATGCTAGCTTTACATGAAAACGATTTAATGCCCCGTGAGTTAGCGCTTACTAAAATTTGGAGAGACGATAATTACTTTACATCAAGAAGTATGGATGTATATATCGCCAAGTTAAGAAAGTATTTAAAAGTAGATGATTCGGTTGAAATCTTAAACATCCACGGAGAAGGTTTCCGTTTGGTGGTAAAAGGTTCCGACGGAAAAAGCGCGTAAGCAAATTGAAGTGTTTTATATTTGCTTTCAGTTTCAAGTATACACAGGTTAATTACTTTACACACCCTTAGCCTGTGTGTATTTATCTTCTATTTTTTGAATGATTTTTTCAACTGGAGTCTCATAATCAAACCAAAGTGCATCTTCCTGGTTCTTAAACCATGTGAGTTGTCGTTTTGCAAATCTTCTTGTGTTTTTTTTGATTTCGGACACGGCATGTTCTAAACTTGAATTTCCATCAAAATAAGTAAATAATTCTTTGTAACCTACTGTGTTTAGTGCGTTCAATTGTCTTTTAGGATAAAGTTTTTTGGCTTCTTCCAGCAAACCCATTTCCATCATAACATCTACTCTTTTTTCAATTCGATTGTAAATGATTTCCCTAGGAGCAGTCAAACCAATTTTTATGGAAGCAAAGTTTTTCTGTCTCTTTTTCTTTCCCAAAAACTGAGAATAAATTTGACCAGAAGACCTGTAGATTGCTAAAGCTCTAATAACACGTTTTGGATTATCTATTGTGATGTTTTCATAGGATTTTTCATCAATTTTTTTTAGCTCAGCTTGCAAATGTTGCAGCCCTTTCTCTTCAAGTTCAGTATTCAATTCTTGCCTTATATGTTCCGCTACCTTAGGAAAATCATCTAAGCCTTCGGTTGCCGCTTTTACGTATAAACCACTACCTCCAACCAATATCACTTTTTGGTTTTTTAGAAAAAGGCTATTCAGTTTTTTATCAGCATCAGCTTCAAATTTCCCTACGCTGTAATTCTCTTCAATGGAAATATGCTGAATGAAATGATGTTTTGCAGCAGCTAATTCTTCAGTAGAAGGAACCGCCGTACCAATGTTCATTTCTTTGTAAAATTGCCTAGAATCTGCTGAAATAATTTCAGTTGAAAAGTGCTTTGCAAGTTGAATAGATAAGGCAGTTTTTCCAATAGCGGTAGGACCTAAAACACAAATAAGTTGATAGTTAGGGCTTGACATTTATTCCTCTTCTTTTTTCTTATTTAAAGAATAACCACAAGCATGGCAATATTCCGAATGATTAGCATGACGTACTTCGCCGCAGTTGTAACAAGATTGTGTATTGGTATAATCCTTATCCTGTTTAACCATTTCTGCAGAAACTATTCCAGTAGGTACGGCAATAACACCATAACCCATAATCATAATAATGGATGCTATAAATTGTCCCAGCGGTGTAACAGGGTGAATGTCTCCATAACCAACAGTTGTTAAGGTAACAATAGTCCAATAAATGCTTCTAGGAATGGAAGTATAACCATGCTCTGGCCCTTCTACAATAAACATAATCGTTCCTGCAATAAACGAAACAATGATAACGCTGTATAAAAAGGTTAAAATTTTAGGCAGGGAGTTTTTAATAGCTACACTAATTCTAGCACCTGCTCCTGTAAATTTTGCTAGCTTTAAAACTCGGAAAACCCTTAATAATCGTAATGCTCTAAACGAAAGCAATGCTCCTGAGCCAGCAAATATTAATGAAAGATATAATGGGATTGTTGCTAAAAAGTCTACAATGCCATAAAAGCTAAAAATGTACTTAGTCGGTTTTTTGATACTAATTATTCTCAAAATATATTCAATAGTAAAAAAAATAGTGATTACCCACTCCGCAACAACGAACCAATCGTGGTAAGCTTCATTCAAATACCCAACGGAATCAAACATGACTAATGCAAGGCTAATAATAATGACAATGAGAAGTACAATGTCAAAGATTTTACCTGATTTGGTATCAGCCTCATAGATTACTTCGTGAACTTTTTCTTTCCAAGTCATACTTCCAAAATTACTGAAATCATTTTAATTGAATTAGCTTAATTCGCTTTTCATTTTTTCTGATATAGGTTTGTACGATATGTCGAGCATCTCTGTTATTTTCTAAAGGAGTAATAACTTGTTGAAGCACTTCAGGATTTTGAATCTGATAATTTAAATTGAAAAATCCTATTCCTTTCAATTTTCCATTCGCTATATACACTACAGATTTTTCTGATGAATTCCTTCCTCTGTCTACGACCAACATATTCTTATTTTCGAAGCTGTAACGTTCTATCACTTGCTGCGCTCTCACATTGTAATCTTCGGTAGTTTCCTCTCCCACACAAGCTCCTTTGCATTCCTTTATAGTGTAATTGAAACAAGATCCTTTGGTTTTGTGTAAACCACATAGGCGTTGGCATAAATCATACTCTTCAATAATGTAATTGAGTACAGATTTTGCTTGCATCGCATTGGTAAATGTAGTTATGGGTTCAGCTTTGAGATTGGCAGAACCAATTTTAAATTCAATATAGCCTTTTGCATTTACTTTGCTATATAAAGCATGCGTATATAATCTCTTTTTTAAAGCCCGATTATACTTCGGTTGAATTTCTTTAATTTCTTGGCTTTCTTTTAAAAGTGCAATCAATTCACTTCCTGTGACTTCTACATTTATTTGTTCAACTTCTAGCTGAATTTGCCTTGATTTGTGGTTGTCATTAGTAAAATGTTGATTTGCTCTTTTTTTGATATTTTTACTTTTACCGATGTATATTATTTTTCCTTTGGTGTTATGAAAATAATAAACGCCAGTTCGTGAAGGTAACTCCTCAATTAATCGAATTAACTTCTGGTCTTTCCTTTTCTTTGGTTTAATTTGTATGCTATTCGAAATTACTTCTTTTGAAGTATCCTTTTGCAAAAGCAACTTAAACAATTCCACAGTAGCCAAGGCGTCACCAGATGCTCGATGTCTGTTAGTAATAGGTATGCCTAAGTTTTTTACTAATTTACCTAAGGAATAGGAGGGTAAGTTTGGCATTAATTTTTGAGATAAGTCTACTGTGCAAATCGATTTTTTTTCATATTCAAATCCCAAGCGTCTGAACTCTGTACTTAAAATCCGGTAATCGAATTTGGCATTGTGAGCTACTAAAATGCAGTCTTCTGTGATTTCAACAATCCGTTTAGCTACTTCGTAAAATTTAGGTGCATTGCGAAGCATTTCGTTATTGATGCCAGTGAGACCAACTACAAAAGCTTGTATTTTTCGCTCTGGATTAATTAAGCTTATGAATTGGTCAACCACTTTTTCGCCATCAAATTTATAGATAGCAATTTCTGTTATTCCCTCTTCATTAAATTTTCCACCAGTGGATTCTATGTCTAAAATGGCAAACAAATGTTATTGTTTATTTTCGTTCTCCAAAGATAGCACTTCCTATTCTAATCATGGTGCTACCGTGTTTTATCCCTAACTTATAATCACCGCTCATACCCATAGAAAGAATTTGGAGTTGTTTGTGTTCCTGCTTCAACTCATCAAAAGTTTCTTTTAAATAGGCAAACTCGCGTTCTATTTGGTCTTTATTATCTGTAAACGTCGCCATTCCCATTAAGCCTACAATTTTTAAGTGCTCAAATTTTGAAACACCTTCATCTAGCAATAAATGAGTTAAATCTTCTTTGCTCATTCCAAATTTAGAATCTTCTTCAGCAATCTTAAGTTGCAGTAAACACCTAATTTCACGGTCATTTTGTTTAGCTCTTTTGTTTACTTCTTTTAGTAATTTGAGTTTATCTACTGCATGAATTAAGCTTACATAAGGCGCCATGTACTTCACTTTATTGGTTTGTACATGACCAATCATGTGCCACTCAATGTCTTTGGGCAGGGCTTCCCACTTATCAGTCATTTCCTG
>Ga0307966_1000838_pt1 | contig 25205 bp, 21 predicted proteins | sample OrgLakmetagen646_FD_203141 | JGI IMG/M metagenome (GOLD analysis project Ga0307966, IMG submission 203141) | Saline water microbial communities from Organic Lake, Antarctica - #646 | ecosystem: Environmental > Aquatic > Non-marine Saline and Alkaline > Saline | place: Antarctica: Organic Lake... | reverse complement strand
GACAGCAGCCCCACCCCATCTAAACGTGGCGAAACAGTGTCAGGTCGTTGGATGTATATAGTTCCGATATTTTTTTCCTCTCCCTGAATGACATCAACGAATTCACTGTGAAACGGTTGAGCTCTCTCCCGCTCCGGATTCCATCGTCTGTCTCTGTTCAAATCATCCACCCAGATTGCACTATACGTCCCTTCCCGGAGATATGAAAAATCGATCTGTCCACTTGTATCTGACTGCGTCACGTAATTTGCCTGAGCTTCATAATCAATCGGTTCCCTGTAGAGGAATACTTTCTCACCCGCATTCACGGATCCTTGATCAGCATCTCTGAGACGGGCGGTGATACGCCCTTCATCAATTACAGGCCCCGTTGAAAATGCCAGGTCAAATGAAGAACCCAATGTATTTCTGCGTGTATCGGAGACTTCAGATCCAAGCTTCACGAGAATGGTCGTGTTTTCAGGTAGCTCATCATTGAACTCAATTATCGCTGTTTTCCGGCTGAAGCCTACTTCAAACTGAATGCCGATATTGGGCTCTATTGTGACGTTCTCCCGGACTGAATTGCGGTCTGGAAATTCGGAAAAATCGAATTGTACTTCATCGCCTGAGAAATTCGTAGCGCCCACTTCGGGCGTTGTACGTACGATTTCGGGCGGAGTCGTATCACGTGGGCCGCCCGTCGGGCCAACAGGGGTTGCGCAGCTTCCCAACCAAATACAACAAACTGTGCAGAAAATTAAAACAGGGCGAAATTTTATCAAATCTAACGTTATGATGTGAAAAATCAGGGCGAAATATACTGAAGATTTTAGCTATATCTTAAACAGACCCGAAGCTATACCGTTTCTCTGACTTTACCCATGTTTATGACTTCCATATTTTTTATTTCTCCTGATACAATCTCAAATCTGACAGCTGTGCGATAAACATGAAATCCATACTTGCCGGCAGCACCGGGATTAACAAACAGCATTTTTCCATTAGACTGATCCCGACCGATTTTTAATATATGAGAGTGCCCGCAAATGAATATATTCGGGGTATTTTTTCCAATTTCATCCCGAATTGGAATACAGTAACGTCCGGGAATACCTCCAATATGAGTCATCCACACGTCAACGCCTTCACGGATGAATCGCTGATGCAGCGGGTATTCCTTTCGTATATCATCACCATCGATATTTCCATAGACACCGATAACGGGAGCAATCTTCCGCAATGATTCGGCAATTTTTATTGAGCCAAAATCTCCGGCGTGCCAGATTTCGTCACAATCACTAAAGTAATCCGAAAAATCTGGATCCAGATAATTATGAGTATCCGATAATAGCCCTATCTTCATATAGTATAACTTCTTTTTTCTGATAATATGAAACCCCGCAGAGGGGTGCAATCATAATCGACCAAATTATAACGACTTAATACTCCTTTATAATGCAGTATTTTTTCAGCGTTATTGTAGTTACCTGGAACGGACTGGATCACCTGAAAACTTTTCTCCCTTCTGTATTAGAGACAAACTACGACAGCTTTGAAGTTATCATCGCCGATAACGCGTCCACTGACGACACAAAAGAGTGGATTCGGGAGCATGCCCCGAAGTGCCGAATCGTCTCTTTCGACCAAAATCACGGATACTGCGGCGGGAACAACAAAGCGGTTCCTTTTGCAAAAGGTGATATTCTACTCTTCTTGAACAACGATGTGCGCGTGGAACCGGATTGGCTGGATCATTTGAACTCATCTTTTCAACGGCAGGAAACAGGAGTCGTACAGCCGAAACTTCGAAGCCATCTTGAACCGTCTTACTTTGAATATGCAGGGGCTGCCGGCGGTTTGATAGATTGGCTCGGATATCCCTTCTGTCGCGGGCGGCTATTTGAGCATGTTGAAAAAGATACCGGCCAGTATGATGATGAAGCCATTGTGTTCTGGGCGAGCGGCGCGGCTCTGGCAATCCGCAAACAAATTTTCATTGATCTTGATGGGTTTAACGAGGATTTTGAATTTCATATGGAAGAGATTGATCTGTGCTGGCGGGTCTGGCACAGCGGTCGGCAGGTTCTATATCAGCCAAAAAGCACTGTTTATCATTTGGGAGGAGGATCCCTGCCGATGGAATCGCCCCGCAAGGTATACTACAATTATCGGAACAGTCTGTTGATGCTCACCATCAACCTGGAGTCCTATCGGATTCCAAAAATATTTTTAAGACTATGTCTTGACGGAATTGCAGGAATTCGTTCCCTTTTGCAATTTAAACCAAAAGAGACATTGGCAATTATAAAAGCCCATTTCGGATTTTACAAAAGACTTCCATCTGCAATTCGCAGGCGCTCGCTTCAGGAGAAAAGGATAAACCGACCTCCTCAAGTAACGCCGCCGGTTTATAAAAATCTCATTATTATTGAGCGGTTTCTGAAAGGAAAGCGACATTATTCTGACCTTGACCACATTGGATAGTATCCGGCGTAATATAATTTCAGAATTTCTTTATTTTTTTTGAAAATGGAATTTTATTCTCTGCAGAACCTGTTACTTGCTCAACTTGGCTACACAATTATTTTCTGGAACTACAATGGCAGACGATTCTTCATATGATTTGATTATTGCCGGTGCGGGTGCTGCAGGATTAAGCCTGGTATGGAATCTAATGCGATCAGACACGCTCAGCCATAAAAAAATATTGCTGATCGATCTGTCTCTCGCCCCTTCGAACGATAAAACATGGTGTTTCTGGGACGATTCAAACCTTCCGGCAAGGGACTTGATTCATCACTCCTGGAAAATTCTCGAAGTACGAGCGTTTGGTAAGTTGTACAGCGAAAAGCTCAAAAATTACAGCTACCACTGCATGCGCAGCCACGATTATACGTCAACAATTCTGGAAAAAGCCGGTAATCACCCAAATATCACTCTCTTGGAAACACCCATAAACGATTTTTCGGAGGAAAATGGACTTGGAGTTGTACATACAGATAAAGGTGACTTTTCAGCAGACTGGATTTTCCAAAGTGCCATTCGCCCTCAGAGCTTCTACAATCAGACAGTTGACGTAAGTCTGAAGCAGCACTTTTTAGGGGCTGAGATTGAGACCACCCGACCGACTTTTGATCCTGAAAAAGTGATGCTGATGGACTTTGATACCTCCCAAAAACATGGGATCACCTTTTTTTACGTTCTGCCCTATTCCGAGACAAAAGCTCTCGTTGAGTACACATTTTTTACGGAGCATATTCTTTCAGATAAGGAGTATCAGGATGGTATTGAAGCTCATCTTGAACAGCGATATTCCCTGAAAACATCTGACTACGGCGTGACAAGAACTGAATCGGGCGCCATTCCCATGGAAGACAGGCGATACCCGGCATGGTATAATCCACGAGTGATGAACATCGGTACGGTTGGAGGACTCACGAAACCATCCACCGGGTATACATTTACCCGAATACAGAGTCACTGCAGAAAAATTGTTGCGGCGCTTGAAGAGAATCAACCTCCTCCCGTTTCTAACAGGTCACCCTACCGATTTCGCGTATACGACATGATGCTGCTATACCTTCTCGAAGCTGAACCGAAAGTTTGTAAGAAGATTTTTCACGACCTGTTCAAGCGAAATAAGTTCGACACAGTACTGCAGTTCCTCGAGGAAGACACACGCCTCTGGCAGGAAATCTCCATATTTGCCTCGCTGCCCTATATTCCGTTTTTCAAAGCGATCTATAAAATGAAGCACAGGATACTTACAGGAGCTTAAGCACATGCGACATTCAGACCGCTTATTGAATCTGATTACCAGCATCACCGCATTACTGTTTATTTTGGGAGCCCTCTTTTTCCCGTCCACAGTAGATTCTGCCGCTCTATGGATAGTTGTTTTATCAGTAGTCATCATCGGAATTCCGCATGGGGCAATTGATCATATCATGGCAGCCGAACTCTATCATTTGAATCAAACCCTGAAAGATCACCTGCTTTTTTACGCAAGCTACCTGCTTGTCATGATTGTTTTGGGTGCGCTTTGGATATTACTCCCTGAGATGGGGATGGCATTGTTTCTTGTCATCTCAATTTATCATTTTGGCCAGGCAGACATGGAGGATTTTCTGACCCAGCGGGAACCTATCAACCGTATATTTTACGTAAACCGCGGTTTACTTATCATTGGATTGATTGTTTTTTCTGATCCACTAACGACCTACCCAATCATGGCCGATGCAATGCGATTGGATACCGTCTTTTTCTCTGAGCTGATGCCGCCAGCTAACATTTCGTTGATGGTTATAATTGGCTCATATTTTTTGGTTGCCGTCCCCGGAATTATTTCAGGCCGCATTGAAAATACTGTCACCTTTATCGTTGATAGTCTGTTGCTTACACTGTTTTTGCTGGTTACGGGTCCGCTTATCGGGTTTGCTATCTACTTTGCACTATGGCACTCCGCGGGACATATCAACGAGATGCGGGAATTTTTCGAAAGTCGCGGAAAATCACTGTCTGTAAGCCAGTTTTATAAAAAAGCGACGCCTTTTACCCTTGTTTCTATAGTTGGAATGGCTCTGCTGCTTTTAATTAACGTGCAGCTCAACCTGGAAAACCAATTTTTATCGCTGATGTTTATCCTGATCAGTGTGTTGACCCTCCCCCACATGCTTATTGTTGAGAAGATGTATGATGAAAAGGCATGATTGAAATGATCAATTTTTAAAGGACAATCATTATAAAATGAATCTCGAATTATAAAACTGAGGATAAATAGTGTATAAAAAAGTGGCGTCAATTTGCGGAGAAGGCTTGTAGAATATAGTAAGATTCAGAGATCAATTCTGCATTTTCAAATTGTAAACAACCTTAGGGATTATGGAAAATTTCTCAGCAGAATTCAGATAGGCCCGCTGATCAAATACATTGTAGTCGTTCTCTTCTATCTTATCCAGAATACGGCTATAGTTTTCTCTGGCCAACAATACCGGAAGCCGGCTATCTAAATCCAGCATTGTTATTCCTTTATCTGCTTCATCATAATAGCGCCGTGCCCTTTCAATCTGAAAACTCATAAACTCACAAAATTCGGGCGTTTTTTCCATATTCGTAAATGATTGATGGCGTATTCCATAATTCTCGAGCTCATCGGCAGGCAGATAAATCCTATCTCTGCGCAGGTCCTCACCCACATCACGCAGGATATTTGTCAGCTGCATTGCAATGCCGAGATCGACCGCATAATCCAGTGCCCTTTTATCTGTATATCCAAACACTTCACTTGTCATCAAGCCAACCACAGAGGCTACCTTATACGAGTAGTCATACAATTCATCAAATGTATTGTAGCGCGTTTTCTGGAGATCCATTTTCACGCCTTCAAGAAGCAATAGCGGCAGTTCCAGCGAAATATCGTATCTTTTAAGGGTATCTGAGAAGGCGATAAGTATGGGGTCATTTTGCATCACCCCTCTGTAACTGTCAATTAGGTTGCTTTTGAACGTGTCCAGCCGCTCGTAAATCTCAAGATGGCTTATTTCGTGATGTTCAATGAGATCCTCAGCCTCATCAACCAAATCATCCAGGTAGCGGCAAAGTCCGTAAATTGCAAAAATGCTCCGCTGTTTATGGTTCGGCAGGAATCGGGTTGCCATGTAGAATGTCTTTGCATGGATCCGCGTTATGGATCTGCAGTGTGAATATGCAGACTGAAGCGCCTGATCATCCAATTCCGTAATAACTCCTTTATGAAAATGAGTTTTTTCATATATGGGTCTGAAGAGAGATATTGGCAAGCGTAAGAGGCTGTTCATTGAGGTGGCTGACTATCTATTCTAATGCATTTTAACATAAACTGTGCAATTAGAATGTTTTGAAATAAACGTTTCGTTCCTTAACTAACAATTTAAAATGTTTATCTTGTGAATTATTCACTATTTTTTGTCAATTAATTAAATTATTTATTTTACGTTATCAGTTCTCCAAAAGATACCTATAGTCACATGTCACGTCAGAAAAAAATTACAATCTATCAGGTTGCACAGCGAGCCGGAGTAGCCATTTCTACAGTTTCCCGGGTTCTTAATAATTCACCCAACGTCTCTCAGTCGACCAAGGATAAAGTAAATGAAGCTATAAAGGCTCTTAATTTCCGCCCCCAGGTTAGCGCACGTAACCTTGCGAGCCGAAAACCACAGATGCTGGCCATTGCGGTTCCATCCTTTACAACACCCTATTATACAGAGGTATTAAAGGGCGTTAAAGATGAGATTAAAGATCTCGATCTGGACATCGTTATATACAATACGGGCTCTAAAAATCCCGAAGAGGGCGTGGAAAATTTTTTTAACCGTGGAACTGCAGATACCGTGATCACTATCAGTATTGACATAACGGATAATGTGCATCAGCAGCTTCAATCATCGGAAATTCCCATTGTGCTAATAGGAAGCTCTCACCCCCTGTACAACTACTTTGAGCTGAACAACAAGAAAGGTGGTTTCATGGCCGGTGAGCATGTTGTAAAGCAGGGGTTCAAATCCATGGGAATGATCCTTCCGGCAGTGAAAACAAAAGCAGCGTCACTGCGCCATCAAGGATATGTAGATGCTCTCAGAGAATTCAAAATGCCTGTTGAAGAAAAATTCTTTATACGGGGTGAAAGCACGAAGCATGCCGGTTTTACCGAAGAGGCCGGGTTTGAAGCGATTTATGAATTTGATAAGATGGGTGAATTTCCTGAAGTCATCTTTTGTGCAAACGACACGCTCGCCATTGGAGCTTTTCATGCCATAAACAAACTCGGGATGAGCATTCCGGATGATATTGCCCTGATGGGTTATGACAATATTAAATTCACAAAGTATCTCGACCTTACAACGATCGATCAAAAAATGTACAGCGTAGGCGTTGAGGCAACCAAACGGCTGGCTCAGATCATTCGCAACGATGACAACCATAAAATTCAGAAAACGATTGATCCTGTTTTGATACCCCGGGGTTCAACCAAGCGTGATAAATGATTTCAGACAATGATAAGCAGCACCATCTAAATAATTGCATTCATTCTACCGATTGCAGCGGATTCGATGACCCCTACCACGGTAAAGTTCGAGATGTCTATACGCTGAATGATACCACTCTGGGAATAGTAGTTACCGACAGGATCAGTGCGTTCGATCATGTAATGGCGGAAGCTATTCCGTTTAAAGGGCAAATTTTAAACCTGCTGTCAAAATTTCAGTTTGATGCTGTGTCCGATATTCTGCCCACACATGTTATCGATGTTCCTCACCAAAATGTGATGATTGCTAAAAAATGCGACCCTGTACCAATAGAGGTAGTGATCAGAGGATATCTTACAGGACACGCTTGGCGGGAATACAAAGCAGGGAGACGAACGCTTTGCGGAGCGGATATGCCTGCCGGTATGAGAGAGCATGAAGCATTTCCCGAGCCCATTATTACACCAGCAACCAAAGCGAAAGAAGGGCATGATGAAGATATCTCGCCTCAGAAAATACTCGATAAAGGTATCGTATCTGACACGCTGTGGAATGATATAGAAACTAAAGCGTTTGCTCTTTTTAACCGCGGCTCAGAAATAGCCCGCAAACAGGGCCTTCTTTTGGTAGATACAAAATATGAATTCGGCTTATCCAGTGGTGAGCTTACCCTGATTGATGAAGTACACACCACAGACTCATCCCGCTATTTTTACAGGGAGGGGTACCTTAAGCGCCTTGAGGCCGGAGAGTCTCAGAAACAGCTCTCGAAAGAGTTTCTAAGGGAGTGGCTAATGGAGAAGGGGTTTAAAGGAGAAGATGGTCAAACTCCTCCATGCCTGCCCGATTCCTTTCGCTGGAGTGTTTATAAACGATACAAGGAACTTTACGAGGTACTGACAGGCGAAACATTTCATCCTGTATGTACTATTGAATTTGATGATGAATTATCACACATTTTTAGCAAATACAAATAAAAAATCCCTCCCGATCAAGGGAAGGATCTTACTGTGCTCTAAAATTTTTTTTGATGATCCGATCCACCTAACGTTACATCATTTCGTGAAGTTTTCAACTCACGAAAAAATAAGTTTGAAAAAATCTCTCCCGGTCAGGAGAGAGATCTTACTGTGTTATCAAATACACTTTTTCAAGTGCAGCTATCCGATCCATCAATCGGATATTCTTCCAATACTATTATTAATACGTACTTTCCGTATTGTTTCACCAGAGAAGTATCGAAACGATCTGCCCTCTGATAAATACGAACGATCATCCGTACGTGCTTATACTTGCAAGCGATGTGCCAAAACAGGTACTTTTACTATCAATTATGTGTGAGTTTCTTCAAAATTATATTTTATACCGTCATCAACCAGATGTATCAGCTCGAATATTAGCAGAAATCGCTATTTTGAGCCAATAAGCTACTTTTCTTTTAAAGAACTGTTACTTGCACCTGTCTATGTCTGACAATATTTATTTATTCACTTTTTCAGTCAGAATCTGTAATTATTATAAGCGAGGAAAATTATACTGATGAATGGACGGAAAAATGATCTGTACATTGACAATATTTTCCTCATAAGGTGTACAAAAACTTGACGTTAAAGTAGAATATTCCTGATCACTAAAAGATTGCCCCGCAAACTCAAAGATATCTTTAATCAGGCGTATACGAGCTCACCAAATTAACTGTCTGAGGAGTGTATAAAATAGTTACAAGAAGTAATCTACATCGGATCTACGCGCCCATGTTGTGGCTGAATTGTAATCTCTTCAACAAGCGTCCTGGGTGAGAGCTGTGTCATCTGTACGATGAGTGCAGATACATCCGACGGATTGATAAGCTTTTGAGGACTCATGGTTGAATCTTCCCATGAGGGAGAATGCGTCTGACCAAGATTTATGGCGGTCACCCCTATGTCTGTACTCTTAAGTTCATCGCGAAGAGATCGCGTGTAACCCAGAAGGGCGTGTTTTGCAGATGAGTAGGCTCCGCTTTCACCAAGTCCCTGAAGCGAACCTACAGAGCAAATATTCAGGATAAGACTTCTGTCAAATTTTCTGAGATTGGGAAGAAAACGGTTTGTGACATTTACAGCCGTGAAAAGGTTCAGATTAATTTGTTTTAGAAATTCTTCAGCCGACGTTTCGCTCACTTTCTTATACAGATAGCTTCCGGCGTTATTAACAATAATTCCCGGTTCAGGTATATCATCCGGAATCTGCAGAGCAACCAGCTGATCTTCGTCAGTAGCGTCGCAAATAAGACAGGCTGCGCTTGTGGCTCCAGCTTTTTCGCACAGTTCTTGAGTTTCTTTAAGTTTGTCCTCGCTTCGTGCCAGGAGCAGAAGCGGCCGTGTTGTGGTTGCTGCGAATGTAATGGCAATGCTTCGCCCGATTCCCTGGCTGGCGCCGGTAATCAGAACAGATGAATGTTTATAAATCATCAGGGTACATCTATAAATTTATGAGTTTGGAGACTTATCCCCCACTCGGGGTTTTGTTTAACATAGTCTACAATCAATTTTATAGATGATGGCGTTTCCCATTCGGGCTGTAAAAGCAATCGCGTGTTTGACGGGCATTTTTTCGCATTTTCTTCAGCCCATTCGATATCCTTATTTTTCAGAACAACCACTTTCAACTCATCAACGTACGGAAAGTTTTCATCCAGCGGCTTTTTAAATCGTTTGGGTGAAAGCGTTACCCAGTCCAGCTGGCCCGACAGCGGAGACGAACCGCTTGTTTCGATGTGAACTTCCAGTCCTTCTTGCTTCAGTCGAACGGACAGCGCCTCGAGATTATGAAGCAACGGCTCACCACCGGTGATAACCGCAAACTTCGCACCGCTGTCAGCAGCGCGCTGTACAATATCTCCGGTTCTGGTACTTGGATGCTTCTCTTCATCCCAGCTCTCCTTTACATCGCACCACCAGCAGTTAACATCACAACCGGCCGTGCGAATAAAATAAGCGGGACGTCCGGTATGGGCGCCTTCACCCTGAATGGTATAGAAATCTTCCACCAGCGGATATTCGATATCGTTTAGTTGTTTAATCTCACTATCGGTCTGTACTGCTTTTTGTTCAATTCTATACATAGTCATCAGTGTATTCTACCCAGCTGCTCTCTGTTTCCCAAACTGTTACTACCAGCGAGATACCATCGGGTATTCGTCGTGTTGTTTCTTTGTGAATATATTCTGCAATTCGCTCTGCAGTTGTTACCACCGGAAGTTCATCATTCAAAACAGAGTGATCGAACCCGCCTTTTTTTGAATCTGAGGCGGCCCATTTCAACTCCTTAAAATCACACACCATATCAGGAGACTCCAGATATTGCGAGGGGTTCAGCTTATGTGATTTTGCCTTGATGTGTACTTTATAAGTATGACCGTGCATGCGACCGCACTTTCCGTCATACCCCTCAATAAAGTGAGCGGCATCAAATTTAAATTCAGTATTTAAAATCCAGGTTGGCATAATAAAAATGTAAACTCAGAAAAAATAAACCCTCTTCAAACGCAACATAATAACTACTCGCTAATGAAAAGAAGTGACTGTATAGCTTGGAAAAATAATCAATTTACGCGTGTAAATCACGTTTCATTAGCAGTTATCCTGCTGATGTAATGCTGCAGGTCATGGACGCAGGCGGCCCAGCATACGCGGAAACGGAATCGTCTCTCGCACATGCGTTAAACCGCAAACCCACGAGACCGTTCGCTCCAGGCCTAATCCGTATCCGCTGTGCGGTACCGATCCGTATTTACGTAGATCAAGGTACCAGTCAAACGCTTCTTCAGGTAGGTCGTGCGCTTTTATTCTGTCCAAAAGCACATCAAGGCTCTCTTCACGCTCACTGCCACCAATGATCTCGCCATACCCTTCCGGGGCCAAAACATCAAGGGCGAGGGCCAGCTTATCGTCTTCCGGATCACGTTTCATATAGAATGCCTTTACCGCTGCCGGATACCGGTGAACCATCACCGGCGTATCGTACTGCATGGTTAATATGGTTTCATCACTTCCGCCAAAATCATTGCCCCACTCAAAGTTTGCCGCGGACTCTTTCCAGACAGGAATGTTTCTGAGATCTTCATCAATCTGATCAATACGAGAATGAATCTCTTTTATACGCTCGTCAATCTGGGCTTTCCGCCACTTCTTCGCAGAGCCGTGTTCTTTTTTAATCTCTTTCAGTTCCTGTTTGATCTCTTTCTGCTCAGTCTCCCGGTCCTCCTCCATCTGATCGAGTACTGCAGCAGTTTCATCGCTTTTCAGCTGATCGACTGCTTCAGTGTAGGATATCTTTTTGAATGGCTCAGCTGCTGCTTTCTTCAGGAATGAGGTATCTCTTTCAAGGATTTCGAGCTCTGCATCATGCTTCTCAAGTACGGACGTGATAATGAATTTCAGCATTTTTTCAGCCAGCTCCATGTTCATCTCAAGATCATAGAATGCCATTTCAGGTTCTATCATCCAGAATTCCGTGAGGTGCCGCCGAGTTTTACTTTTCTCAGCACGAAACGTTGGGCCAAACGTGTAAACTTTACCGTGAGCCATCGCCATCGCCTCGGCATAGAGCTGACCGGATTGTGTTAGGTAGGCTTTCTCATCAAAATAATCCGTTTCAAAAAGCGTGGTGGTTCCTTCAGCTGCATTACCCGTAAATACCGGGGCGTCCATCTGGATAAACCCTTCGCCCTGGAAGAATTGGTGAATCGAAAATATGATGGTATTCCGAACCTGCATAGCCGCCCACTGCCGCTGACTTCGAAGCCACAGATGCCTGTTTTCCATCAAAAATTCTACGCCGTGGTCTTTTGGAGTGATCGGATAATTTTCTGCGACCTGGTAGACCTTCAAATCCGTAGCGTGCAGTTCATAGCCGCCAACGCTTCTGTCATCCTTAATCACCTTGCCCGAGATAGAGAGTGAACTCTCCTGCTTCAGCGTTCCGGCGGCTTCAAACACCTCTTCGGACACTTCTTGCTCGGATACAATACACTGGCAAAGTCCGGTTCCGTCCCGCACTTCCAAAAAGTGCAGTCCTTTGCTACTCCGGCTGTTATAGATCCAGCCGTTCAGGGTTACAATCTCGTCTTCGTGATTCGAAAGTTGTTTTATAGTCGTCATAAAATCTGTAACTATCGGTCGTTAAATGTTCAAGCTTTTTGAAAGGTCCGGTTGCTATGAATTAAAGCCGGCCTTCCTGCATCATTACTTTTTGTTTTCCGGGAGCAGCACAGTTTCGGAAAACACGGTTGGGTCGAAAAACGATTCGCTAAATTTCAACAAATCGGCCGATGTCACCGTATTGATATTGGAAACAAGTTCATCAAGAGTGACAAACCGGCCAAAGTAGATTTCACTTTTTGCCAGTCGGGTCATTCTGTTGCTCGTGCTTTCCTGTGAGAGCAACAACTTGCCTTTGAGCTGCGCTTTTGCTTCTTCCAGCTCCTGTTTCGGTATTTTCTCCTCACGAATCTGTTCAAATTCGCGCGCAATAAGTTCCCGAACATGATCAACATACTCCTTATCAGTTCCAATATAGACACCGAAGAGTCCGGAATCTGTATAGGACTGATTGAATGTCCCAATGGAGTAGCAGTACCCATATTTTTCACGAATGTTTTGATGCAGTCTTGAACTCATCCCTCCGCCGAGCACTGTATTTGCTAGTAACAGCAAATACTTATCCGGGTGATCGTAGAACAATCCGCGCCTTCCGGTTATCATGTGTGTCTGTTCAATCGGCTTTGTAATCGTAGACTTGAATGGCGAGTAGTCGGTCAGAGGCTGATCCATCGGTTCAGGTTCTCCATCGGATTCTATATCCATCACCTTAGAGACAAGCTCAACAACCTCTTCATGATCGATATTACCTGCAACGGCAATCAGCAGATTTGAAGGCTTATAACGTTCTTCCATATAGTCAAACAGATCCTGTCTGCTAAAAGCGGAGACTGTCTTTTCATAGCCAATTACAGGCCGGCCAATCGGGTGCTTGTTAAACGTTTGTTTGCTGAACTCCTCAAACAGCGTATCCTCAGGGCTATCCCGGTACATTTTCATCTCCTCAATGACCACCTTTTTCTCCTTCTCCATCTCCTCTTCCGGAAACGTAGAGTTTTTCACCATATCAGTAAGCACATCCAGAGCCACAGGAAGCTTTGTATCGAGGCAGCGGGCGTAATAGCAGGTATATTCTGTAGATGTAAACGCATTCAGATAGCCACCAACCGATTCCATGCTCAGAGCAATATCATACGATGTGCGGTTTTCAGTTCCCTTGAAGAGCATATGCTCCAGAAAATGGGTAATTCCGGCCTGGCTTTCAGTTTCATTGCGGCTTCCGGTTTTTGCCCATATGCCGACGGTAACACTTTTTACACTTTCAATTTTTTCAGATACAATCTGCATGCCGTTTGGCAGCACAGTTTTTGATATGGAGTTGAGTTCGCTGACTTTGTTCATATGTAGTTGATTTATCCGCCCGATAAATTGTTCAAGGTTTCAATCAGGCGTGTGAAAGAGAGTGTGTTAATAAACAGAAATAAAAATAGCGCCTTCTGTTCAAAGGCGCTATTTTGAATCTAAGTTGCTGTCAAACGATTAATCATCTTCCGGTTTAGGAAGCAGAGCCTTTCTGGAAAGACGAAGCTTTCCACCATGCTCAACTTTCAGAAGCTTCACTTCAATCTCATCACCAACAGATAAAACATCTTCCACGTTTTTAACGTGACTGTGGTTGAGTTCTGAAATATGAAGCAGTCCTTCTTTTCCGGGTACGATTTCAACAAATGCCCCGTACTCTTTAATCGCCTTCACGGTTCCTTTGTAAGTAGTGCCTTCATCAAGCTGTCCTGCGACGGCCTGAATTCGCTTCTTGGCTGCTTCTGCTTTTTCAAGAGAATCAGCGGTAATGGTGATTTGTCCTTTACCTTCATCATCTTCTTCAATCCAGATTTCCGTGTCGGTCTCTTTCTGAAGCGTTTGAATCACTTTACCACCTGGACCAATCACTGCGCCAATGCTGTCGCCATCAATTGTCATGTTGATAAACTGAGGCGCGTATTGAGAAATACTCTCACTTTTTTCTGATATCGTCTTCGCCATCTCACCCAGAATGTGCATGCGTCCACCATGCGCCTGATTGAGTGCTTCCTCAAGGATTTCAAATGAAATTCCTTTCACTTTCATGTCCATTTGAGTAGCGGTAATACCATCGGCAGTACCGGCAGTTTTAAAGTCCATGTCGCCCATGAAGTCTTCTTCACCGCGAATATCGGATAGAACAACCGTATTGTTCTCGCCTACAATCATTCCCATCGCAATACCTGCAACAGGTTTTTTGAGGGGAACACCGGCATTCATCAGAGCCATTGAGCCACCGCATACGCTAGCCATTGAAGATGATCCGTTGGATTCCGTAATGTCGGATCGGACACGCACTACGTATCCAAAGTCTTCCCATTCAGGCATCAGCATTTTCAATGCTCTTTCTGCAAGGTGACCATGACCAATTTCACGCCGGCCGGGACCTCTTAAAAATCCGGCCTCACCTACACAGTAAGGAGGAAAATTATAATGGAGCATAAATGTTTTCTCTTCTTCGTAGAAAAGAGTATCCACACTTTGAGCATCACGTTTTGTACCGAGGGCAATTGAAACAAGTGCCTGAGTTTCTCCACGCGTGAAAATTGAAGATCCGTGGGCTCTTGGCAGATAACCAACTTCAGTCCAGATGTCACGGATATCTTCAGGAGAACGTCCGTCAATACGGCGTTTTTTCTCCAGAATCATGTTCCGCAGTTCTCTTTTTTCAATATCTCCAAAGAAGTCGGAAATATCTCCGGATGCATTTTCATACTCTTCTTCAGAAGTAATTTCTTCAATAATCTTGTTTTTCAGCTCGCTGAGCTGACCGGTGTACTCCTCTTTTCCGAGGCCGGTAGCAATAATTTCTTTCAGTTTTTCACCAGCATGTTCTTCAACTTTGGCTTTCAGCGCTTCATTGACCGGTTCCGGCACGTACTCGCGCTTATCAACTCCGCACTCCTCACGCAGTTCTTCCTGGAACTGGCAAAGCTTAGCAATTGATTTGTGGCCTTCTTTAATGGCCTCAAGCATCTCGGCTTCAGTAATCTCTTTCATCTCGCCCTCGATCATGAGAACGCTGTCGGCTGTACCGGCAACGATGATATCAATGTCGCTGTTTTCCAGCTCGTCCAGTGTAGGATTGATAATAAATTCACCATCAACACGTCCAACTCTTACCTGAGACATTGGCCCGTCGAAGGGGATGTCTGAAATATGAGTAGCAGCAGATGCACCAAAAGCACCGATAACGTCAGGTAGATTTTGACCATCCGATGAATACACCTGGCAAATATACTGAGTTTCGTTCAGGTACCCACTTGGATAGAGAGGTCGCAAGCTTCTGTCAATCAGTCGGCTGGACAATGTTTCACCATCCGAAGGCCGTCCTTCCCTTTTCATAAAACCGCCGGGAAATTTTCCACCGGCTGTGAAGCTTTCTCTTAAATCAACCACCATCGGGAAAAATCCCTGTCCTGGTTTCGGCCTCTTTGCACTAACTACAGTGCAAAGCACCATAGTGTCGCCCATCGTTACCATTACTGCACCGTCTGCAAGTTTTGCAAGCTTGCCGGTCTCTGCAGTTAACGTTTTGCCTGGAGCAAATTCTATACTTTTCTTAATTGGATTCATAAATGTTTTTAAGTTCTTTTCTCGGTTTACAACTATTCTATGGATAGGATTCTCAGAGCGAAGAGAATAGCCAAACTTCGTTCTAAAAAAAAAGCACGCCGTTGACTGCGTGCTTGATTATTTTATTTTCTTATACCGAGCTTTTGAATCAGCTCGCGGTACCCTTCAATATCCGTGTTTTTCAGGTAAGTAAGCTGTCTTTTACGCTTACCTACAAGCATGAGAAGACCACGACGTGATGCGTGATCAAGTTTGTTTTCTTTCAGGTGTTCCGTCAGGTGGTTGATTCGCGCCGTAAATAGCGCAATTTGTGCTTCGGTAGATCCTGTATTCTCTTCTGATCCACCATATTCCGTAATAACTTCTTGTATTCTATCTTTACTTATGCTCATTTGAAAATTGTAAAATGTTCTATTAGTTAACAGCTTATGAAAATAAGCTTATTTATTTTGTTTTGCAATATTTGGGCGGTTAGTTTTCAGGATCGTTTCAGCATCTGTCTTATCCTTATTGAGCTGGTCTTTTAACTCGTCTATGCCGCTGAATTTTTTCTCGTCACGAAGGCGTTTTACAAACTGGGTCTGCACCTCTTTTCCGTAAATATCCGCGTCGAAATTAAAAATGTGAACCTCCATGGTTATATCTTCACCATCAAACGTTGGGCGTTTGCCAATATTCATCATTGCCGGGTGGTATGTTTTATCAACCCGGATCCAGACCGCGTATACGCCTATTTTCGGGATGATTTTCTTAGCCTGATCAGTATGGATATTAGCCGTGGGAAAGCCAATTTTCGCACCCCGCTTTTCGCCGTGCACAACTGTACCGTTTAAAATATAATACCTACCCAGGAATTTCGCAGCTTTTCCGGTATCTCCCTCATCTTGCAGCGCTTTCCGGATTGATGTACTGCTTACGGTTTGATTCTCCACTTCCTGGCGGGAAATCACATTTGCCGCAAACCCAAGTTCATCTCCGAGAGAACGAACAGTTTCAATGGTTCCTTCCCTGTCTTTTCCGAACTGATGATCGTAACCGATAATAAATTCCTTTACGCCGATTTTCTTGTAGATCACATCGCGAATAAATTCTTCCGAACTGAGAAGTGAAAAATCGCGATCAAACGGAATGACAACCATCTCATCAATTCCCAGATCAGCAAGCAGTTCGCACCGTTCGGGAAGCGTACTCAATAGGTGAATTCCACTATATCCCGGATTGATAATATCTCTGGGATGCGGATCAAATGTTACAATTACGCTGCGCGCAGATAGATCTTTCGCCCGTTCAACCACAGCTTTAATCAGAACTTTATGCCCTTCATGCACGCCGTCGAATGTGCCTACCGTAAGCACTGTATTTAAGTTGCGGGCTGCATCATCAAGCATAACTAATTCAGACATAGCTCTCTATCGGTTTAGGTGTGCATTAAATTCAGCGGGAGTCAACGCGTCTTCAACACTGAAGTCGCCTATTCGCGTTCTCCTGAGAGATGTAATATGAGCAAGACTTCCGGCAGCCTGCCCGAGTTCATGAGCAATAGATCGTATATAAGTCCCCTTTCCACATGTGATCTTCAGATCCATCTCCGGAAACCGTTCATCCAGTATATCTATGCTGTTTACCGTGATCTGGCGCGGAGGCAGGGTAACCTTTTCGCCTCGTCTTGCTTTTTTATAGAGACGTTCGCCCTCCACACGAATCGCTGAGTAGATGGGAGGTAGTTGTGTAATAGTGCCCAAAAACTGTTGTTCAATAATTTCTTCAATTTGTAAGCGGGTAATATGCTCCCACCGAGCGGTTTCGTCAACAGGCAATGCGGCGTCGTAGCTCGGTGTTGACTCTCCAAATTTCAGAGTGGTCACATATTCTTTCTCTCCATCCTGTATTTGGGAAATCGTGCGAGTTGCTTTTCCGCTGCATAGTACGAGCAGACCTGTAGCAAGTGGATCGAGAGTACCGGCGTGGCCTACTTTTTTGGGTGGTATCCGCTTTCTGACATATCGAACCGCATCAAAACTAGACCACTCTAATGGTTTGTCGATCAAAATAGCTGCTCCCGTTGTAAAGCTATCACGCGGAAAATCAGATATCGTGTGCTTTGTTACCAGAGGTAAATCGGAAAGCGGTATGGCTTGTTTTGCCATTACGGCTAAGAGTCGGAGTTATCGCCTTCGCCACGCTGTTTGCGAACTTTTGCGAAAAGCTGTTCCATTTTATTTACGTATTCAGCGGTATCGTCTTCAAAGAAAAGAAGTTCGGGAATACGACGAACCTGGTTCTTAATTTTGCTGGCGAGTTCATAGCGGATCTGATCCTGATTGTCATCTATATATTGATAAATGGTCTGAGGATCACGATTTTGGGCAAAGACACTAATATACACTTTTGCAATGGACAGATCATCCGTCATGCGAACCTGTGTTACCGTGATAAAAGTGCCCGTCGGCTGATAATTCTGCTGTAAAATTCTTCCAAGGTCTCTCTGTATTACAGATGCGAGCCTTTTAGTTCGAATGCTCATAAGTCTCCTATTGCGCGTCTTCTAATTTACGCTTCTCTTCTTTGATTGTGTAGCTTTCAAACTCGTCGCCAACTTTAATATCGTTAAAGTTTACAATGCTGATTCCGCATTCGTAACCAGTCTGAACTTCTTTTGCGTCATCTTTGAAACGCTTCAGCGAATCAATTTCTCCGTCCCAGATCACGACCCCATCCCTGATAATTCGAATTGGATTGTTTCTGCTGACTTTTCCTTCAGTGACGTAGCAGCCGGCAATGGTTCCTACTTTCGATACTTTGAAGACCTCTCGGACTTCAACCATACCCATGAGTTCTTCTGAAATCTCAGGACTAAGCATACCTTCAAGAGCATCGTGAACTTCATCAACAGCATCGTAGATAACGCTGAACAAGCGGACATCAATACTCTCTGCTTCGGCAAGTTTACGTGCAGTTGCGCTTGGCCGGACCTGGAATCCTATAATAATTGCCTCGGATGCAGATGCCAGCAGAACATCAGATTCTGTTATAGCACCTGACCCTGTGTGAATGATGTTCACCGAAACCTCTTCCGTACTAAGTTTCTGCAGTGCACCGGCAAGTGCTTCAATCGAGCCATCCACATCAGCTTTAATAATGATGTTAAGCTCGGATACTTCACCAAGTGCCATTCTGCGCGACAAGTCATCAAGTGTAAGATGTTTTCTTCGACGGAGCGACTGTTCACGCCTTATTTGCTGACGCTGATTGGCCACATCTTTTGCGGTTTTTTCATCCATTGGAACCACCAGTCTGTCACCAGCCTGAGGCACAGTATCAAATCCTGTTAACTGAACCGGTGTGGATGGGCCCGCCTCTTTCAGCCGAATACCATGTTCGTTCTCCATTGCCCGGACACGTCCGAAGCACGGACCTGCAACAAAAGGATCGCCAACTTTGAGCGTACCATTCTGTACAAGAATATTTGCAACAGTACCTTTTCCTTTATCAATACGTGACTCAAGTACAATTCCCTGTGCAAGACGATCAGGGTTGGCCTGTAGTTCAAGAAGTTCAGCCTCAATAAGCACTTTTTCAAGCAGCTCGTCGATTCCGTCTCCTGTTTCAGCAGATACTTCAGCTACCTGTGTATTACCGCCATACTCCTCAACAATAACCTGATGGTCAGAAAGCTGTTGCTTAATTTTATCAGGATTAGCACCGGCCTTATCCATTTTATTAATCGCAACAACAATCGAAACTCCGGCTGCCTTCGAGTGATTTATCGCCTCGATGGTCTGTGGCATCACGGCGTCATCGGCTGCAACAACAAGAATCACAATATCTGTAGCTTGAGCACCACGGCTACGCATAGCGGTAAACGCTTCGTGACCAGGTGTATCAAGGAATGTAATTTTCTTTCCTTCGTCGGTTTTTACTTCATATGCACCCACGTGCTGTGTAATTCCGCCGGCCTCACCCGCTGCAACTTTTGCTTTCCTTATGTAATCAAGAAGAGATGTTTTACCGTGGTCAACATGCCCCATAACGGTAATGATAGGTGAGCGGGGTTTCAGATCTTCAGGATCATCCTCTTCCTCAACCATGATCTCTTCAACAACCTCATCGGCATCCACAAAATTGACTTCATAATCAAACTCTTCAGCGAGAAGCTCAATGGTGGACGCGTCCAGCCTCTGGTTGATGGACACCATCATACCGAGATTCATACAGGTTGTAATAACATCGGTAGGTTTAACATCCAGCAGATCAGCAAGATCACTTACCGTAATAAATTCGGTGACGTCAAGAATCTCGTTTTCAAGTTCTGACATCTCTTCCTGCATCTGTTGCTCCTCTTCACGTTCTTCACGGCGTTGCTTCCGTCGTTTCTGACGTTTGCTGCCAACGGTATCAGAATCCTTCATGCGCTGCATGGTCTCGCGCATTTTCTTCTCTACATCCTCTTCATCAACACTTGATGATTTCGACCGTTTTTTAGATTTCTTGGGTTTTTTGGACGATTTAGAATCAGTTTTACTACTCCGCGACGTTTTATCATCATCGTCTTTGCGGTCTTTTCGCCGCTTCCGCTTCTTAACTTTCTTGGATTTATCGGATGTAAAAGAGACTTTCCCAACTACATTGGTCCCCTTCAGTCGGCCTGCCGACCCACGAATAATTTCTTCATCCTCTCCATCATCGGTATCATCCTCTACTTCTTCATCGGCTTCATCTTCTTCCTCATCATCCTCCTCCTCGTCATCAGCATCGTGTTCATCATCCTCAGCGTCTGAAGAATCAGAATCATCATCTTTTTCAGCTGCAGCAGCATTGTCCTTCTCCTCAACCTCGGAGTCTGCTTTAACTGTTTCTTCATCCTGTGCCTCTTCAACTTCGGCAACAGGTTCTTCTTCTTTTTCAGACTCTTCGGCAATTGGTTCGTCTGCAGATTCTTCCTCAGCTTCATCAGAAACCTCTTTTTCTTCGGGTGCCTTATCTTTGGCAACAGTTTCCTCGGGTTCTTCTTTAATTTCTTTCTCTTCTTCCTCATCAACCGTTTCAGGAACTACTTCCTCTTCAGACTCCTCTTCCTGCGGAGGAGTTTCCTGAGGCTCAAGAGATAACTCTGGCGATTCGACCGGTTTCTTCTCCTCTTTTTCTTTCTTCTCATCCTTGACCGGCTCTTCCTCTTTCGGTTCCAGATCATCCATCGGCTCTAAAAAGCTGTCAACTGTGACGCTTTCATTCCGATTAGACATGATCTGACTTCTACGGTTTTCGTACTCTTCCCGTGCCTCAGCATGCTCTCTTCGCTTGGCCTTATCATCGCCATAAATTGACGAAAGCACCTCGTACATTTCAGGGGTGATTTTTGTATTTGGACGATTTGCGACATCAAAATCATGTTCCCCCAATGAATCTACGATAGATTGGGTTGCAACATTGAATTCTGATGCAACTTTAAATAATTTTTTTGGCTTTTGGTCCGTCATAAAGTAATTAGTGAAATGTGTCAAATAACCGCATTCGAAAATTAAAGATCCCGAAAGTTACGATCAATCTTGTTCGTCCTCAAATTCGTAGGCAATGATATCGATAATACGTTCTGCCTCTTCTTCATCAATTTTGCCTTCCGTTCGCCGTATCAGCTCTTCTTCATCCAGTTCTAAAACTGCACGGGCAGTGTCGCAACCGATATCATGCAATATAGCAATTGTTTCGGGTCCGAAATCAACCTCAAACTCATCGATATCAATATCGTCCTCTTCTTCAACTTCCCGGAAGACATCAATTTCGCATTCCGTCAGTTTTGAAGCGAGTCGAATGTTTACGCCACCTTTACCAATCGCTTTTGAAACCTCATCGGCAGGTACCAGAACATTGGCGTGCTTACCGTCATCAAGAAGCTCTACTTTCAGAACCCTTGCAGGCTGAAGCGCACGCTTGATAAATTCAAACTTATCAGGTGTCCAGTTAATAACATCGATGTTTTCATTCTGCAATTCGCGTACAACTGCATGTATCCGAATTCCTTTCATGCCTACACACGCTCCAACAGGATCTACACGTTCATCGTGCGACATTACCGCAACTTTTGACCGATCACCCGGTTCCCGTGCAATTCTCATAAGGTCGATGATTCCGTCAAAAACTTCAGGAATTTCATTTTCGAACAGCCGCTCCAGAAACATTGGTGAAGTTCTTGAGATTATAACCGTTGGATTTCCGCCAATTCGTTTCACCTCTACAACTACCGCACGGATTGTATCACCTTTCCTATAGCGGTCTTTAAAGATCTGCTCGTTTCTTGGAAGCAATAGCTCAACGCCATTGTGATTGACCAGAATGTCTTTATTATTTCTCACCTGATAAACATCACCGAGAACTATATCCCCGACACGTTCGGAGTAATCTTCAAATATATTATCCTTCTCAATTTCCCGAATTCTCTGGGCAAGCTGCTGGCGCGCCATTGTTACGGCCCGACGTCCAAAATCTGTAATTGAAATTTCCTGAGCATATTCATCATAAAGTTCCAGATCCGGATCCTGTTTCTGAGCTTCCTCCAATGAAATTTCCGTAACCTCGTTGGTAAGCTCTTCCTCAGGTACAACCTCACGGATATGCAGAATCTGAATCTCTCCCCGATCTGCATTCAAGATCACCTCAAATGCTTCATCTGAGTCGTATTTTTTTCGAATCATTGATCGGAAAACATCCTCCAGAATTGACAAAAGAAGATCTTTATCGATCCCCTTGTCTTTTGCAATCTCAGCGAAGGACTGAATAATTAATTTTGAAACGTCGTTTTGCATCGGTAATGATGGTTTATAGTGTTCGGTACCGGCTATATTTTTGGGACAATCTTAGTCTCAACCAAATCATCAAATTCAATGGTCACCGCTTGGCCGCTTTTATCTTCAATCGTAACGAAATCGTCCGAAACATCTTTTAAAATACCTTCAATTTTTTCGTACTCGCCATTCTGTTTATATTTCGTTTTTACAGTACGGCCTTTATTCTTACCAAACTGACGCTTATCGCTCAACGGCCGACTCAGCCCTGGCGATGATACATTCAGACGATAAGATTTCGCAAAAATATCTTCAGTTTCTACCTGAAAAGAGAGCTCACGACTAATCTTTGAGCACACATCAAGATTTACTCCCCCATTTTCTGAATCCACATAGACCCAAACAACATTCATATCCTGCTGTTTAAGTTCTACGTCAACAAGAAACATACCTTCATGCTCTACAAGCGATAACGCGAGTTCTTCAATACGTTTCAAAGGGTCTGTGATCATTAAAATATTGGCTGTTACTACAAAAAAAAGTGAGATCCTCCCGGAACTCACTTAAGAAACATAAAATATGCTAATATCCGCTAAAAACCAACCCATAACGCTATCCGATTTAGCAACTAAGTTTCAGCTTAACATCAAAAATTAATCTGCGATAGCATTCACTCTAATGATATTTGTAGAGGGCTTTGTCCCAACGGGATGCCTGCGGCACAAAACCGTGCTTTTGCCACATTTCGTCGTTATCACTGCGTGGGAATCGCTTCGGTGCTTGACATTGAAGTCCTCACGTCCGCCGGCTGGCGGACGCTCCGGTTCCATCCACCGGCTGGCGGACTGGCCTTGAACTATGACAATATCACTGGTTCTGCAAAGCCCTCTTGTATATGATTTACGTCATCTCATTAAATCTAAATATCATATTCGATTTGATTGATTATATTAGTTTGAAATTATCACGGATAGTAAACAGTGCACCTTATGCTTCAGTCTGATTGTTATAATACCATTTTAAGTTTCCTATTTATCCTCGCGCTTTCACTTCTACTGACAGGTTGTTCCGGTACAGATCGACAGGAAGAGCCGAATACCCAGCAAAACGAGCGTGTTCTTAACTACGAGTCCGAAGTCGCCTTTATTTCTGCTGCCGGCGACACTCTCGCTTCTATTACAGCTGCAGTAGCTGATGACCAGTCGTCCAGAACTGAAGGGTTGATGAATGTGCGTTCAATGCCGGAAGACGCCGGAATGATATTTATTTTTGAGGAGAATCAGCCCCGGAGTTTTTGGATGGCAAGCACGCCGCTCTCCCTCGACCTGATTTTTGCAAATGAAGGTTTTGAAATCGTTCGTATTCACAGAAATGCCTCTCCCTATTCACAAGACAGTATACAGTCCGGTCAGCCTGCAAAATATGTTGTAGAGGTTAATGCGGGCTACACCCTGCGGCACGATATCAATGAAGGTGCCTTCATACGAATCCTTGAGTAACTTATGTTCTGTTTGCAGTGCAAAAGTTCAGGCGTTGGTATTAAGTCCGTCAAGATAATTTGGTTCTCTGCCTGAGGTTTGCCAAAAAAGATCTTTCAGCCCGACAGTATTGTGGTCACTTTTGAGTTTTGGATTCAAATTTTTACACCTCTAAAGTTGCCCTCCAAAAAAGCCAAACTATATTGAAAGGCTTTGCCCAAAGGATGACTTCGGCTCAAAACCGTGCATTTGCCACATTTCGTCGTTTTTGTGACATTGAAATCCTCACGAGGCTGTCCAAAAAGGAACATAATAAGTTGCTAAGCTTTAATAATTTAGACTTTAAATCCCTCTCTATTTGATAGAGAGGGAGAAAGGGTGAGTCAGAAGAAGATTACTAAATTATTTAAGCGGATTCCGGGGCAAAATACTTTTTGAACAGTCTCATTTTCTATAACTTGATTTATAAATAGAACTCAGGTTATGACAAAATCCCTGGTTATGCAAAGCCCTCTATTGGTTAGGTTCTCAGCAATCAAACCCATGATTACCACTCACCCAAACACTATACCATTCATTATGGATTTACTTTTTTCATCTCAAAAAATACCCGGCCTTCTGCTATTGTTAGTTCTGACCTCTTTAACTGTTTCAAAAGCATCACATGCTCAGCACCTGCAGCTCTCACCGGATACTACCGTCACAACTGAAGCATCTGTAACCATCAACGGTGAATCTGTATCTTATACAGCTACAGCTGGTACTCAGCCGGTTTGGAACGATGATGGAGAAATGGATGCCTCTCTGTTTTATGTCTATTACGAAAGAAGTGATGTCGAAGATAAAGCTACCCGCCCGCTTGTTTTCTCATTCAATGGTGGTCCCGGCTCCGCGTCCGTTTGGATGCATATCGGGTATACCGGTCCCCGCTTTTTGAATATTAATGATGAGGGATATCCCATCCAGCCGTATGGCGTTACTGAAAACAATCAATCAATTCTGGATGTTGCCGACATCGTTTATATAGATCCTGTAAACACAGGCTTTTCCCGGATAGTGAATGAGGATGCCGATCGATCTGATTTTTTTGGCGTAAATGAAGACATCGCCTACTTGTCTGACTGGATTAACACGTTTCTTTCAAGAACAGGCCGTTGGGCATCTCCAAAATACCTGATCGGGGAAAGTTACGGCACCACCCGTGTAGCAGGTCTTGCA
>Ga0307966_1000834_pt1 | contig 25231 bp, 28 predicted proteins | sample OrgLakmetagen646_FD_203141 | JGI IMG/M metagenome (GOLD analysis project Ga0307966, IMG submission 203141) | Saline water microbial communities from Organic Lake, Antarctica - #646 | ecosystem: Environmental > Aquatic > Non-marine Saline and Alkaline > Saline | place: Antarctica: Organic Lake... | reverse complement strand
GTGATTAAGTTAATAACCACATTAAATCAATAAAAAAACAATTATTAGATCACCGTATAATAATTATATCGCTATATTTAAAATTACATAAATTATCCCTGAATGGCATTCACACAAAAAAAATGAATATCATTGTAAGAAAAAACTGATGGAAAAATTCGTTGTCTTTCTCGGGACCTGTCTTGTGCTTTTTTCGGGAAGTGATTGCAACACACTATAAAACGTATATTGTATATTTCGGGTTAAATTATGTCCTTAGAAATATTTACACCTTTTGGGATTTGCTCGATACCTCGCGGATTTTATCAAAATAAGGAGTTCTCCTTTCTTCTACACACTGGCAGGCATACAGGTAAAGAGAAGCACTCCAGGTTTGCCAGTCTTGCCCCATAGGATAACCAGTCTGGGCTTTGATCCATTCATTAAAGCCAAACAAGACTGTTCCGGTTCGGGATTTTTTGATTAGTCTGGTAAGAACAAGAAGTTTTTTTTCAGCCAATTCATATTTTTTGGCGGCCACCAATGCGGCAATATAAAGCCCACAAATAAATGGCCAAACGCCACCGTTGTGATAATTGCCAGGTTGGTTATAGATGGCATCCCTGTCATGCCAGTCAGCGTCGGTAGGTTGAGCAAAAGGGAAGAAGTTTGGTGGTAAATCTACTTTAAGCAACCCGCTTTTTAACATCGCCAGACACTCTTCTTCTATCCAGGAAATCATTTCAATTGAACGGGTCGGAGAAGCAACACCTGTAAGGATTGCCAGGCTATTGCCAAGAAGGTCAAATCGCTCACTACTCAGCACCTTGTAAGACCAACAGGCATAATAGGGTTTGTTCTTTAGTACAAGACCTTCATGAACATGGTTGTGCATCACGTCTGAGGTAATGGTAAAATGAGCCATTTCCTTCCGAAGTTTTCCGGCTCTTTCTGATTGCCCAAAAAGACATAAATACCCATGCACCAGCGTATTGACAAACAAACCATAACCTAAAACCCATTGCTCATCCCGCCAGTCACTTGTGGGTTGTTGAGCAACCAAATATTGATCCTCAGGGCTTTGGTATTCCATCCAAAGCATGGCTTTCTCAGCTTCCACCCTTAAAAAATCAGGTTCATTCACTTTCAACCTGAAAATGCCAAGACCAAGTAAAAAAAGAGGGGTAGTATCACTTGCCCCCAGATCCTCTTTGTCATGGACCAGGGAAGGAATAAGGCCTTTTTGTGTCTGATTTTTGGCAAGTGTCACCAAAACTTTCCTTACACTACCGAGGAGCACCTTATTTTCTGTTGAAACGATTCCCAAAATAGAAAACATCAGATCCCTGGTATAGGGTTCAGGATAGCCCCATCCTGCTGTACGCGGAAGTCCCTGATAGGGCCCTTTGGCATTGTGCAGAAGCACCTCCAATGCAGCTTTCCTGGCTTTTTCTATCTCTTCATGATCTGATTTTTGCATGGCTATTAAAACTTTTGATTTTACCTGTCTTATTTAAACCTTATTCCCGGGAGCATCTGTAAGTGCTTCTAATGGCAAAAATTCCGGAAGGTCAAGTCGTGCCACTCCAATGCTACTGTCCGCCATTCCATAATAAATATCAAACCTATCCGGTAATCCAAGATCGTCTCTTCGATCGATTCCAGTTGGAAAAACAACATTGGAAACCGTCCCATAAATTTCCTGAGGCATCTCAGGCTTTAATACCGGCTCAAGGGACCGATAATGAATATGGTGTGGGTGATCGGTAGAAAGTATCATCACCCCGGCTGCATAGCATAATTTCATGGCTTGTTTTTCATTTTGTTCTATATTGCTTACTCCATGGTAGATGATCAGCCAGCCATGCCTGGTCAGGATGGGTGGCGTACCACCTCCTATTTTCAAACGCTCCCATGAAGAAACCGGACTAGCCAGCCTGTGGTGCGAATTAAAAAGGCCGGTGTGATCCGGTTCATACCCATCCAAAGGCATCGGGCAGTAAGAAATCCAGATACTTTCATGGTATATATCTACTTTCCGCAAATCGGGTTGAAACATTGTCTCATCCGGCCGGGTACCTTTGAAAAGTGGCCGGTGTAAAATAGCCATTTGAAGTTTATTAGCGTGATTTGGTATGGCAACAGGGAAGAGAACAGCGTCTTTATTGTCTACATTCACAAAATCAATGCCTCTAAAAGGACAGAAGGTTGCCAAACCAAGTCGTTTCCACTGAAACAAATCCTTGGAAATCGCTAAAGCTATTCTCGGGCCTTTGGGAGAAAGTGCTGTATAGGTCATCATATATTGTTTGATCGCCTCTACATAAGTGATTCGTGGATCTTCACATCCTCCACTGCCATCAGATCTCAACTCGTAATCTGCTTCTGGCTCCAAAGCAATGCCTAGCCGTTCAACGCCAGTAGGGTCCCCAGCTTGGTTGAAAAGTACCTTGGCTATACCAATTCGGGAATAATTTCCCTTTGCAACCAATCTTGGAAAAAGATACAATTGACCATCAGGCCCACGTATGGCAGCCGGATTCAAAACACCTTCTACCTCCATAGGGTTGCCCGGTTCTGGCTCCATGATCTGCCCCAAACGAAATAATTTTAAACTGCTCATTTTATATACTTGGTTCGTTTGTACTTTCCAGACAGGCTATCATCCCTTCAATTACTCGTTTCGTCTCATTCTGATCCCGTACCTGCACAGATACAACTCCGGCTTCTTTGACCGGATAATCATTCCCTCCGGGAAATAGGGCATCACCAATAAAAATCATGTCCTGAAGAGCAATTCCAAGTGTTTCTTTTAGTTTTGAAATCCCATAGGATTTATCAATACCTGCCTTCGAAATATCCACCGAAGTGGTGCCTCCCAAATTCACGGAAAAACCGGGAATAGAGGCATCAAGGATTGATTTAATCTTTTTTCGTTTTGAGAAATCAGGATCCCACTTAACCTTTTCTTCTAGTGGTGCATTCTGACCTAATCCTGAATAAGTAATTTGACTTCCTCTATCCTCGATGAGTTCTCCCCATATTTTTCCTTCTTTTAAGACAGTTTCTTGAATTGCTTTGGTCAATGAATCGGTAATTTTATTTCTTTCTCGATCGGTGAAATCTTCTGAATAGCTCTTCTCCCATTGCCCTGCAGTGTATTTGTATAATTTTGTGCCACAAGTCGGGAGCATGAATAGATTTTCTAACCCAGCCTCATGAGGAAGTTGGTAAAGCACCTGCTTTTCAAATTGTGGCCAATCCCCACCCGAAATCACCGCCACTTTGATGATATTAAGAAGTTTATGTAATAGGAAGGACATTTCCGTATCAAGAGGAGATTTACTCCTCACCAAGATGCCGTCTAGATCAAATACGATGAGTTTTTTCATATTATATACTTATTTTCGATAGCGGCATAGTGTTTCTTTGGACCACATAAAATAAAACAGTTAACTAATGGGCGTTTTTTTTCGCAGAAAAAGCAATTTTTGAAAAAATCATTTACTTGGTCCACTTGTATTTATCAACTTTAAAGGGTTTATGTTGGCATGAAAAATTGTATACAAAGTTGTTTTTTTTATCGCTAAATGAATTACACAATCAAGGTGAAGGTTTACATATATCTCACATTGGGTTTTATGTACGTTAATCCCTTTGAAAAGCAACTATTTCGAATTTTTAGCTAGAAAAGGTCATCTTTATTTTAAAAAATAATTCCTTATTCCAAAATTATTCGAAAATTCGACATCGCCGACTCCATAGTGGTTATTTTGGTAAGAAATTGTACATTTCAATGAACACAATTTGAAAAGAAAATAACAAGTTTAATTTCCAGCATTTTTTCTTAAATTACTAATAGAGATTCAAGCAATTTTCATCTTAATTAAAACATTCTTTCGCTTGACCAAAATAAAATCGAATGTTTATATACATTAAATATATGGTGAGTCTAAGGTGTAAGATGGTAGCAAAACAAGAATTACAAAACATTGGCTTACATTATGTCGACGTAAACCTTGGGACAGTCGAAATTCTAGAAAATATCACCGGTTCTCAAAAAGAACAACCAGACAAAAACCTGAAGAAATATGGTTTGGAGCTGTTGGATGATAAACGGAAAATTATCATCGAAAAAATCAAGTCCGTAATTATTGAAATGATCCATTATTCAGATAAAATACCAAAAGAGAACTATTCAGATTACATCAGTGACAAATTGGGTTACGATTATACCAATTTGGCCAATGCATTTTCCGAAGTAAAAGGAATCACACATCCAGAAATTGTCCGGGTTAATAAGTGTACATTCACCTAAGTCATGAAAACACCCTTGACCCTCGCTGGTATTGACAGCTCTTTCAGCGTCAAATTTTTACTGCTTGAACAGTACATAAAATTGGAAAAAGACATTAAACACGAGACCTCCCTGAGGCAGTCCAGCTAAGCCGATGAATATCAAATATCCTCTTGAAAATATCCAAACATTGTCTGTCAAGGAGATTGCAACTTCTTTTCAAACTGATTTCGATAATGGACTCACCATTTTCGAAGCAACAAAACGGACAAAAGTATTTGGAGCCAATATTTACCAGGTTCAAAAAGAAAAGAGCATTTGGCACATACTTTTGCAACAATTTGTAAGCCCTATCGTCTACCTGCTGGTTTTCGCTGCCGCTGTTTCTTTTTTCTTTAAAGATTATCTGGATGCTATTGCAATTGGGGCTGTCATTTTCATTAATGCGCTGATCGGCTTTTTGATGGAAATGCAGGCACGAAGTTCTATGCATGCCTTGCGGGAGATGGATGTCATCAAATCTAAAGTGATACGGGATGGAAAAGTCATGGATATTCCTGCTGAGAAGTTAACGCCCGGAGATATCGTCCTGCTGGAGGCAGGCGATGTCATTCCTGCCGATGGCAGACTTATCGAAGCAAATCAATTACAGTGCGATGAATCTTCCCTTACCGGAGAATCCCTTCCTACCATAAAAAGTACGGATACGCTTACCAAGGATGTCCCATTAGGAGACCGGATCAATATGGTTTTCAAAGGAGCATCAGTAATGAATGGCAATGGCAAAGCCGTCATCACCGGCATAGCGCAAAATACAGAATTGGGAACGATCACTTCATTGGTAGAAAGCTCGGATTCTACAGCCACACCACTCGATAGGAAACTCAACTCGCTAAGCAAAAAGTTGATTTGGGTTACCTTGGGGATGACATTGATCTTTGCGTCCACAGGGATTATTCAGGGAAAGGATTGGAAATCGATTTTGGAGACATCCATTGCATTGGCAGTGGCAGCTATTCCGGAAGGACTACCTATCGTGGCAACCATTGCGCTTGCCTATGGAATGTTGCTGATGGCCAAACGTAATGCCATTGTAAAAAAACTTTCTTCAGTTGAAACGCTGGGCAGCACGAGTGTGATCTTAACCGATAAAACAGGAACCTTAACAGAGAATAAGATTTCTGTTGAAATGCTTTCTTTTCCCGGAGAGCAGGTGCAGGTAAAGATTGAAAATAGTGAACTGCGCTTCGATGAAGGACAAATTGACCGAAGTAAAGAAAATTTTGAAAAGCTGTTACTAATCGGAACGTTGTGTAATAATGCTTCCTATGAAACCGAAAAAAAGAAAGCAACAGGTGACCCCATAGAAATTGCGCTTCTTCACCTCACTTCGGCCTCCGAAGCAAGTGCCGAAGCATTAAAAACAGCATACGGACGCCTGGACGAGGTACCCTTTAATTCAGTCAATAAAATAATGGGAACGCTGCATCAAGGCCCCGATAAAAATTTTGTTGCTGCGAAAGGTTCTGTAGAAGATTTGCTTACTAAATGCAGTAAGATGCAATCTGGCACATCCATTAAGGAATGTACTTCGAATGAAAAAAGTACCATACTTGCTGAATCCGAAAAGATGTCTGCAAATGGTCTTCGTGTATTGGCCTTCGCCTATAAGGAAGGAACATTTCAAAACGAAAACTATTTGTCCGATCTGATTTACGTGGGTATGATTGGATTTTTAGATCCGCCCCGTCTGGACATTAAAGAGACGATTCTTAGTTGCAGAATGGCGGGGATACGGGTCGTGATGATTACAGGTGACCATCCCCTCACGGCTCTCAACATCGCCAAGAGGACAGGGTTGGTGGATCAGGATGAAGAGAAAGTAATAACCGGTAAAGACCTTCCTGCTATGGATAAGCTAACCCAAGAATGGAAGAAAAAAATTCTTGACACTTCTGTATTTGCAAGAACTACTCCAAAGCAAAAACTAGAAATAGAAGACGTCTATCAAAAGGCCGGAAACATCGTAGCGATGACAGGAGATGGAGTTAATGACGCTCCAGCACTAAAGAAAGCGGACGTTGGCATTGCCATGGGATTGAGAGGCACAGCGGTAGCCAAAGAGACTGCCAGCATTGTCCTAAAAGATGATTCATTCATTTCGATCACCGCAGCCATAGCACATGGGCGTGAAATTTTTCAAAACATTCAAAAGTTCGTTATCTATCTGGTCTCTTGTAATATGAGTGAGATTTTGATTGTGACTGCCCTTGGTTTGTTTGTTCCTGCCGCTACCTTGATACCCTTACAAATTCTTTTTCTGAACATTGTCACTGATGTATTTCCCGCACTGGCATTGGGGTTAGGCCGGGGAGACATTACTGTGATGCAACGGCCTCCAAGGAGTTACAAGAAAGACATAATCTCTAATAGAGACTGGTTTGTTATCTCAGCCTATGCATTAACCCTCACGCTGTCTGTGATACTTGCTGTTTTGTATACTAAGTATTATATAACGGACGATGATACGGTTTTAAACAATATTGCTTTTATCACATTAACGTTTGCGCAGCTCTTTCATGTATTCAATATGTCTTCGCTTCATTCAAAATTGATCGTAAACGAAATTACAACCAACAAATTTATATGGTTTGCCTTGCTGCTTTGTGTTGGTTTGTTAGCGTTGGTTTTTATGGTGCCTGAGCTACGCTTGGTTTTAAAGCTAAATGTACTCTCTCCTCAGCTATGGATTGTTGCCATCATAGCAGGGGTGCTTCCTTTAATTGGAATTCAGACTTACGTATCGATCTGGAAAAAAATGCAAAGTCGTAAAGTTTCTACCTAGCTAAAAGTTTTAGCATGTCTATTTATATAAGGTTTTCCGTTTTCTGAATTGGATTGATAAATATATTTTTCGAAAAGAAGTAGGATTACAATGGGCGGATACTAGTCTTTCTTCCTCAATCATCTCACCAGCTGCGGTTCTATTCTGAATATCTCTCCATCAATCTAAGGTATTTCTTAACCTCGTTTAAATTGTGTCGCTTTTCAGAATCGTTTTTTGCAGACATGGCGCGCAGCGCATTGACCTTGGCCCTGATATTTGCTCGGTAGGCTTTATAGTAGATGAACAGTTTTAATTCGTCCTCTGTTTGTGCACAGGGAAACAACGAAAAATACTTATCAAGAAATACTTGGCTAAGTGTATCGTTACCAAACGCCTCCAAGTCCATACAAAAAAATGCAATCTCATTGAGTACATCAATCCGCCTGAAATGGTCATTAAATTCGATACAGTCGAAAATTACAGGGTTTTTGTACAAAAAGATATTCCGAGAATGAAGGTCACCGTGACATTCACGAACATATCCTTCGCGAGCTCTCTTTTTTACTAAAGCGCTATGTTCTTTCAAAAATTTGCTATTCTGAGTTACGGCATTCTCGATCATATCCACAAAGTCGGAACCCAAATTTTCAGAAACAAAGTCTTCCACATTAATCAAATCGCTGAAGTCTCTTTCCATTACGCTAAGGTCCGGATCGGTTTTAATCACCTTGGCTCTTATGTGAAATGCTGCGATTTTTTCCGCTAAAGCATAAAGGTTGTTTGTATCAACTTGTCCTTTCTCCAACAAAATATTCATCTGCTTCGCAATGCTCATGCGCTTCATCCTCACAGCATAATCAACTATCATTCCTTGATTTCCTCCAATTTCTAAATGGTGATCTACTCGTCTGATAGGTAATATATCCAGATACATATCTCCAGCGAGAGACTTGTTCAGTTCCAACTCACGTTTACAATAGAATTTTCGCTTCTTCAAAGTCGAAAAATCAAGAAACGAATATTGCATGGGCTTTTTTATTTTAAAGGCATAGGCTCGGGTAAGGATAACCCATGAAATATGAGTTTCGATAAGCCGACCCTTGATAGGGCTATCCTCAAACCAGCCATGTTTTAATAGCTCCGTTATTTGCTGTTTATTCATTCTTTTTGTTGATATAGTTAAGTCCACTTTCCAGCATATCTTCTATGTCGTCATCTGAGCTGAGTGCCAGATGGTTTTGCCGGAGTGGTTCGAAACTCTTTTTTAGTGAAAGATATATGCTGTAATCTGCATCGCTATGTTCACGTTTTTTGGATAGTCTTTTTTTGATCGTTTCAGTTTTAGCGGTAACCTCTATAAACAAGGCAGTTTGCCCCAATTCGGTTGCCTTTTGGATAAAACAGTTACGGATACTGTTTCGGTAGAAAGTCGCATCAAGAACAATACTCTTACCGTCCTTTATTGCTATTTCCATCAGCTCAAACATCCTGTCATATACCATCATTTTTTCCGAGAACGTGTACTTTCTTTGGCTGATCAGTTTTTTACGCTCAATATCGCTGCTTACATATATTGCATCGAGTGACTTAGCTAATCGACCTGCAAAGTAACTTTTCCCAGAACCGGGCAATCCGAATACAATAATGACCATTTTATTTTTAATTATTTATAGCATTCCAGCAATTATAAACACCGCCTAAAATGAGTGATGATATTACCCATTTAAAATAAATCGCTCAGCAATAGATAGCTTTCTGAAAAGTCGACTATTTTTGAAATTATTTTTACGGCTCCTGCTCAGTATATCATGCAATGTTTTAAGCACTTCAATAGTATGCCCTCCTTTATTAATCATTACACAATCTGCTTCTGCAGCGTGCGCAGCATCCGTTATTTCGCTTCTCGTGGCCAAACCATCCTTATTCCTATTTTCCAGTACCTGGGTAGCCCATATCACTGGTGTTTGTGCGGCTTCACAAATCCATAGTATCTCATCCTGTATCTCACTCATCCTTTCAAAACCAATTTCCACAGCCAGATCTCCCCTGGCTATCATAATGCCCATTAAGTTATGCTTCATCCCCTGTAAAATAATGGCCGGAAGATTGTTAACAGCTTGATTAATTTCAATTTTTCCTAATTGACCTTACAGTATTCTTTTTAAAAGAAAATAACAAGTTTAATTTCCAGCATTTTTTCTTAAATTACTAATAGAGAATCTAGCAATTTTCATCTTAATTAAAACATTCTTTCGCTTGACCAAAATAAAATCGAATGTTTATATACATCAAATATATGGCGAGTCTACGGTGTAAGATGGTGGTAAAGCAAGAATTGCAAAATATTGGCCTACACTATGTTACCGTAGACCTTGGGACAGTCGAAATCCTAGAAAACATCACCGATTCTCAAAAAGAACAACTAGGCAAAAACCTGAAGAAATATGGATTGGAACTTTTACACATTTTCTTTAATCAGTTGTAGATACCACATATCTAACCCTGACATTAGAAAATCACTATTCCAGTTTTATATAAAAAGTTATAAGTACCTGATCTTCAAATCTCTGCTTTGTGCTGACAAACTCGTTAGTATTATGTAAAAGAATTCTATTGCATAATTTCGGTTTTATTACTTATCAATCATTCTATGCTTGGAGGCAGTTTATTTGCATCAGAACCGTTAAAATCACTCTTATTAATTTTTTAGTGATGACAATATCGCTCTGGATGCGATATTTACTTAACGAAATGAAGCATGTCCTGAGGGTTACTCAACATAGCTATTTTATCGCCCTTTATCAGAATAGGACCCTTTAATATTTCAGGATTCTGCACTAATAATGTAAGCCAATCATTCTCTAATAAGTTGACCACCGATTCAAACTTTTGCGAAAAATCAGGATGTTCAGTATTCACCAAGTCCTTTACATTAATCCGCATTTTAGATGCCAATTCTGCCCAATGTGTAGGAGTTAACTTCACATGAGCCAAATCTATGTCATGAATGGGAATATTTTCGGCTTGTGTATAAGCCAAAACTTGACGACCTATGTGCTCTTCAGAATGATAAATCAAGGTTAGTTGTTTATCAGAGTTAGCTAATGTCATAAAATTACTTTGTGTCATAGTGTGAATTATAAACCAGATCCAGTAAATATCTAAAATTTAGAGTTTCTGGATTCCAACAGTTGCCGTTAATTGTTTTGTTTTAAAATGTCAATCCCCTTGAAATCAATTTCATAAATATTAGCCGTCGAAGCAGGTAAAAAGACAATGCTCTTATGAAGCAAGAGCATTACCTATTCACTTAGAAAGCTTACATAAAACGCACATAGTATATTATTGATTAAATGATTCCGTCAATCAGCACAGCATTTCATGTAATTACTCAGGAGACGCTTAGTTGTGAATGGCCGCCTATACGATTGTAGACAGTTTCATATTCATCCATGTTCAGGATTTTCGAATTCCCAACGCTTTCCATCATCCCATTCTTTACGAGAATTTCCGTAACTAGGATAACCATTATTTGTCTTCAACATAGATGCCAAGTGGAGTAAATTATAGGTCATAAAGGTGGTATTCCTATTGGTGAAATCGCTTTCAAAACCAATAGGGTTTTTTAATTTTTTACCCTTCCATTCCTTGTCTCCATAACTTGGACCTGGCCCAACTTTGCCTAACCACCCGCAATCTGCTTGGGGAGGAATAGAATAACCTACATGTTGAAGCGAATACAATATACCCATTGCACAATGCTTTACGCCATCCTCATTTCCGGTAATTATACATCCACCTACTTTACCATAAAAGAGGTACTGCCCCTTATCATTCATTTTTCCACTCATAGCGTAAAGTCTTTCAATTAATTTTTGAGCTACTGAAGACTTTTCGCCAAGCCAAATGGGTGTTCCCACAATAAGTATATCCGCTTCTATAATTCTCTTAAACAAGGAAGGCCATTCGTCTACCTTCCAGCCATGTTCAGTCATGTCTGGATATACTCCACTTGCTACTTCATGGTCAATTAACCTAATTTCATCAATCTTAACTTTTTCTTTCATCATTATTGCTTTGGAAACGTCCATTAAGGAGCCGGTATGACTATTTTCTGGCGATTTTTTCAAAGTACAGTTCACGTAAACAACATTTAAAAGACTAAAATCTAAATTTTTCATATGTATTATAATTTATTGTTTTTACCGCTTGGTATATACTGGTGTTTTAAGTGGGCCATGCTTAAACTATTATTCTTTAAAATATGTACTCTTATTCGATTTAGGTATTTCTCAAAGTTATTCGATAGCTGTAGCATTAACTGCCCGTTTTAATATAAATAAACCAATAACAGCGGATAAGGCAGAGGCTATGAGAATACTCAATTTAGCTCCGTTCAATACCTCTCCATCATAAGCTGAATTTGCCACAACGATAGACATAGTAAAACCAACACCAGCTAAACATGCTGCTCCAATCAATTGAGGCCAACTAATTTCACTTGATAAAGTGGCTAAATTAAACTTAGAAGCTAACCAACAGAAGCCTACAATCCCAAGAGGCTTTCCAATACATAGGCCAATTACGATACCGAAATTAATTGAGGTAAATACATTAAAATGGACTCCCACAAATAATATTCCAGCATTAAAAAAAGCAAATAAGGGTAATATCATGTAATTAACGGCCCCTTCTAACGAATGCTCTAATTGTTCTCCAGGTCCGGTTAGTCTATTAATCGCATTATAAATCGATTGTAAAGAACTGTGCCGAATGCTTTCTTGACTATTGTCTGAATCTTTAATATTTACTATTTCTTGCTTAAAAATCACGGTAGCTTGAGTTGCAATACCAACTAAATTTCCTTTTCGCCTTGATGGAATTAAAACTGCAGTAATAACACCTGCAAGGGTTGCATGTAATCCACTTTGATAAATGAAGAACCAAAGAAAAACACCCAAAACAATGTAGATGGTTTTAGAATAAACTTTAGAATAGTTCAGGAATCCCATTATCGCTACAATGACCAATGCCGCAATAAATGCAGTGACGTGAAAACCGTGCCCGTAAAATAATGCAATAATAAGAATAGCACCTAAGTCATCAAAAACTGCTAGTGCAGAGATAAATGCCTTTAATGCCCAAGGCACTTTACTTCCCAGCAAAGCCATCAATCCCAATGTGAAGGCAATATCGGTGGCCATTGGAACTCCCCAACCATGAGCGCCTTCTCCTTTGTAGTTGATTAACAAATACAATAAAGCTGGAATTATCATACCGCCAAGGGCTCCAATAACAGGCATAGTCGCCTTTTTTATGTCCGATAATTCTCCGGAAATGATTTCTCTTTTTATCTCTAATCCAATTAACAGAAAGAAAATTGCCATCAATCCATCATTAATCCATGTTTCTAGCGGTAGAAAGAATTTTGAATCGCCTGCAGTAAAGCCCAATTCAAAATGACGCAAAAATTCGTATTCTTCACTAAAACCAATGTTGACAAAAATCAGAGCAGCAATGGAAGCAATCAATAGCACTGTCGCAGCAGCAGCTCCCCATTTCACAAAACTTTCCATTGCATGTCCAACAGGTCTATTTTTGATGGATTCAATATATTCTATAAGCGCGTGTTCATCCCAGGCTCCAGTGTATAACTTACCGTTAACAGTAATTGCTGGCACTAAATTTATTTTGTTCTCTTTAGCCAGACTAATGCTGTCTTCTAATCTTTTGGTGATTTCATCCGAAGTATAGTCCTCTTTAAATTTGAGAGTATCGATCCCTAAAATTTCCACCATACGATAAATGGCCTCTTCGGTATAATTGCCTTCATGATTAAAAAGTAATTGGTGCATTTCGTTAAGCTTACCATATAATTCAGCGGTCAACACCGCCTTTGCTGTCAGTTTAAATTCAGGATTATCTCTGTCATCGGAAAAATATTGAAATTGCACATTAATCTTGTCACCGTAATGCTCGATAACCTTGATTAATATCGGGCGGCCATCACGGGCGATATTCTTTGTGTAGTCTAAAAACACAACTAGTTCTATATGGATGTCTTTATTCATCAATTATTTTTTGAAAGAATCAAATTCCATCAGTATCCTGTATTTTTATTTAAAAATATTACGAAAAAACCCTTCACTGCCTTTATTAACTTTTCTATGTTTAATTGATCTGATAACGATTTCAATTAAAAATGACAGTGCAAGTATCCCCAAAAACAAATAAAGTATAGTGTACGAGTCTTCGATAGAATATATTAAAAACAACACAATTACTGCCAGTGTAGCAAGCAAGGCAGAAACAACCAAAAATTTGGATGCTTTAGTTTGTCGAATAACTTTAAGATGGCCTAAATGCGTTACTGCGTGAATAAACAATACAATAATAGAACCAACTGCCGCTATTTGTAATAAATTCATAAAGATTATAAATAGTGCTGTTATAACTACAGTTACTACTAATCCCTCTCTGGTTTGTCCGATTGGTTTGGCAAAGAATCCGGGTAACTGACCATCTTTTGCCATTTGATAAGAAATATTAGTTGCAGCGTACAATACGGCATTGATAGAAGATGATGTAGCAAACAATGCTGCAATTGAAATAATAGTAAACCCAATTGCTCCAAAAATAGGCTTAGCAGTTTCCGCCAAAGCGAAATCTTTAGCTTCAATCACCTTGTCCACTTCCAAGTTGCCAAAAACAGCAACTGCCAATGCAGTATACAGCACCATTGTAATAGCAATTGAAATAAAAATTGCTCTAATTAAGTTCTTTTCCGGATTAACAATATCTTCAGCGGTATTTGTAATTATTCTAAATCCTTCGTACGAAAAGAAGGTTATAGCAAGGCTAAAAAGTATTTTATTGGATGAAGGATATAAGGCAGGTGCCATTAATTCCGGTTTCATATTGATTAAACCTGCAGTGGCAAATGCGACTAATATTGTAATGGTAATTATTATCGCTACGTTCTGAAATTTGACTATCTTTTTTATTCCGAAGTATTGTACTATTCCAAGTAATGCCATTATCGATAGCGCAAATAGATTGGTATATAGCAAAGACCCTTCAAAATTTGATAAAGCTGCTCCGTAGCTTCCAAAAGCCTTCGCCAATAATGCCAGTGACATTATGGTCGCTAAATACAACATAACACTTATCCCACCGGTAAAAATGTTTACTCCGAACGCCTTAACTACATATTCCACTATACCACCAGCAGCAGGGTAACGTGCTCCTAATTTTGCTAAGGAATACCCACTAATTGCAGCTACAACTCCTCCTAAAATAAATGAGATGTAAACAGCTTTGCCCGCAATTGCTCCAGCCTGTCCCATAAGTGCAAATATTCCTGCCCCAATCATAGCTCCAACGCCTATTCCAACTGCCGACCATAAACTTATTTTTTTTGTAGCGCTATTCAATTTTTAAGTACTTATTTATTTTTTAAGGTTATTATAATTGGCCAAAACTTTACTAAATGTCCAAAGATGAAAATACGACTATGAGGCTTAGGTAAGTAAAGTTATATTATCATAAAAAAGATAAAACTCATTTTATGTTCCAATGGAGAAGTTAAATACCACTTTTGAGCCATCGGGAGCAAAAGCATATATTTGAATCATACCATTTTGGGCAGACAGAATGGCCATACCAATATCTTGGGGGTTGCTAACGGGGCTGCCATTGATAAAAGCGATAATAGTCCCCGGTAGAATGCCGGTCTGGTCAAAAAAACCATCCTTGAACACCTTAGTTACCAAAACACCCGCATTTAGATTAAAGTATTGTTTGATATCAGAAGTAAGCGGGGCGAATGTGGCTCCAATCCTGTTGTATATTTCCTCAAACGCTCTTTCATTGTTAGGTTCAGGTTTTTCAGTTTTTGCTACACCTTCACTGTTCAGTGTAGCAGAGGTTTTACCGATAGCACCTTTGCGCAGGTAAGTTAAATTGATAGTGTCACCAGGTTTTTGTCTTGCTATTCTTTCAGAAAACTCCGTTGACGAGTTCAGTAGAATGCCATCTATGCTTTGAATAATGTCACCTTCTTTAAGACCGGCCACAGCAGCGGCACTTTCATTTTGCACACCAATTATATAAACACCTTTTACCAAAGCAGGATTTAGACCTTGTTGTATCAGGTACTTGTCTTCGACAGCTGGTGGTGGAAAAGAAACACCCAACACACCTCGCTTCACCACTCCAAAGTTTTTTAGATCATCCAAAATCTTTTTTGCCAAGTTTACAGGTATGGCAAAGGCATAACCTGCATAACTGCCAGTTTGCGATGCTATGGCTGAATTAATGCCTATCAATTCTCCCTCGGTGTTAACAAGTGCACCTCCGCTATTGCCAGCATTAATAGCAGCATCGGTTTGAATAAATGATTCAACAGCCATATTACCTTGAGGGGCTCCATTATTTTGCATGGAATTGCTACCTGACTGGTTTATGATTCCGATGCTTCTGGCTTTGGCGCTTACGATGCCGGCAGTTACGGTTGTATTAAGTGAAAGAGGGAAGCCTACAGCTAAGACCCATTCGCCTATCTGTACCTTATCAGAGTTTCCTAATTTAACCACAGGAAGATTTTCAGCCTCTATTTTTAAAAGGGCTAAATCCGTATTAGGATCACGGCCTATCAACTTTGCGGAAAAGGTTCTTTTGTCAGGAAGAGTAACGTCAATAGCCGATGCATTTTCAACCACATGATTATTTGTAGCTATAAATCCATCAGGACTTAAAATTACCCCTGATCCTGACGCGCCGTATTCCGAGGATGCATTGAATTGAATTTCAATATGGACTACAGCGGGCATCACCAGCTTCGACGCTGTTACAAAATCCACATTGCAGTTTGAAGAGTTTGTAGCTACAGCATTTTCTGTTGGTGATGCTAAAGTATCTCCCGCACTGCGTTCATTATTTGGACCTTGAAAATTGGGACAACCAATGGCTACACTTTGCAGTAGCATAAATAAAATTGAAATTAAGGTGGCGTGTGACTTATGCATAGTTGTCATGATTAGTAGTGTTAGAAAATTACTTACTTATGGAAATAAATGGATCATAATAGTTATTAAGAATACACTCGTACTCTGTGTTTAGCAGTTTTGAAACATCATATTCCGGACTGTTTTTAACCTGTTCAAGTGAGGCATTTACAGTGACTTCTGAAGTTTCCCAATTTAATTCTTTTATCCAATCAGGCGATATAATTACCTTCTTGCCGGGAAACCACCGTATAATGTATTACCCAGTTGCTGTCATCTACTATAAAATCCTCTACATCACCAATCGTATCATCCAATGCATAAATAGTATAGCTTTGCGCTTTTGTAGCGCTTCGTAAATGCAGGTCGCCTTCTGCTTTAGCGTCTGGGGTATTTTTACCATTTTTCACTGCCTCGTCCAAAGGCACTTTTGGAATGGGCATCATCATTCCCGTAGTACCCATACCAGCACCCCAAATGCTGCCCCCAGTAATTTGTCCAGGGATAATGTGTATACAGTTCCATTTCTTGCTGCCGCAATACCGGTTCGTCAGTGTCTATAGCCTGGCTTTTTTTAATTTGTTCTTTTGTGAGGTTAACAGAGAATGTTTCATTTGCCCAATGCTTATTTTTGCATTAACACATGTTTCTCCTATCTTTAATTCACCTTTTTTAATAACTAAGTTTAGGGCACTATCGAAACAAGCTGAATAACCTGCTGCAAAAAGCATTTCAGGATTGGCGTAATCGTCACTTGCTCCGCCCATTGCTTTTGGCGTTCTTACTTCTAAGTCCAAAACGTCATTTTCACTTTTTACATGGCCATTTCGACCACCCGTCGCTGTTGCTTCTGCTGTGTACATTGCTTTTATTGTTGTCATGCTAAAAATGTTGTTTATTAATGAGTAATGGCTTTTTCAATGGTCGTTTCCCCTTCTAATATTTCGAAAACCTGATTTTGCATTACATCACCCTCCAATACTTCTACGAGCGTTTTGGCAACATCTGCTCTGGTAATCTTCCCAAAGCTTTCTAATTTTTCCCTTAGCTGAATTTTGCCCGTACCTTCTTCATTTGTTAGTGAGCCAGGTCTGACAATAGTGTAGTCCAAACCACTCGCTTTTAGATACTCATCGGCATTTTGTTTTGCCTTTAAATAGTCTCCCATTTCTTCACTCACAGAAGGGTTGTCGGCTCCCATGGTGCTTAACATCACAAACTTTTTAATGCCAGCATCTTTTGCAGCATCAATCAGTCGTTTTGCCCCATCTTGATCTACACCTATCACATTTTTGCCTTTAGACCCAGCAGCAAAAATTACTTTATCCGCATTTTTTACGGCATGGCTTAAATTCTTTTCCAGATCGGCTAGTACCACTGAAACATTCTCTTGTTCAAAGCGGTCTTTCTGCTCCTTTTTTCGAACCATGGCAATCGGTCGATAAACGTCTGAATCTTTCAGTAACTCAACAATAAGTCTTCCTGTGGTGCCGTTCGCACCGGCTATTAATATATTTTGTTTTTCGTTAGTCATATTATCTTCTTATTAGAAATTAACAATTTGGTCAAACCTATTAAACCGCTTAGGACAAGTTAATAATTACTTTCCCTTTGGCTCTTCCTGTGGCTAAGTATAAGTAGGCTTCAATGCCATCTTCGAAAGCATATACCTTATCAATTATAGGTTTGATTTTCTCGTCTTTCACTATCGCTGAGATAGCATCTAGCTGCTCGCCATTGGGCTGCATCCAAGTGAATTTATAATTGGCTGACTTTGCATCAATCAGTTTGGAGAGGTTTTTAGGCAGTTGATAGCCTTTCATACCCATCATAGCCGCTGTTTCCTCATCGGGAACACTGGCAATGCTTGTTACTTTACCACCCTCTTTTATAATTTGAAATGCTTCCAGCGTGTAGTCGTCTCCGAGCGTGTCAAACACAATGTCTAAATCCGATACTATGGACTTGTAATCTTCCTTTTTGTAGTCGATGACACGGTCAGCACCAAGCGCTTTAACCCATTCCACATTTTTGGTGCTGGTGGTTGTATAAACATAGGCTCCTTTGGTCTTGGCATATTGTATAGCGAAGCTGCCTACTCCACCTGATCCAGCATGGATAAGCACACGGTCACCTTCCTTGAGACCAACACGCTCCAAAGCTTGAATAGAGGTAAGACCGATCAATGGCAAACCAGCCGCTTCTTCAAACGAAATGTTCTCTGGCTTTTTAGAAACGACTGTAAAATCAACAGCAACAAATTCTGCTACTGTGCCCATCTGATTTTGAGGTACTCGGGCATATACCGCATCACCTACTTCAAAGCCGTTAACGTCTGCGCCCTTCTCTAGAATCACCCCACTTACGTCAAATCCAATGGTGCTAGGTAGATCCAATGGAACCATATCTTTTAGGCCGCCACTCACCAGTTTATAATCGATAGGATTGAGTCCTGTCGCCTTGGTTTCAATAAGAATATCCGTAGCGTTAATTGATGGTTTTGCGGTTTCGCTGAAAGACAATCCGTCTTTGAGTTCTCCGTATTTTACTATTTGCAATACTTTCATATCAATTGTTGTTTTCTGATGATATTCCTTTTTTGGACTTTCTCCATGATTGCCAGGCGCCTGATGACCAAAGAGCCCAAGCTATAAGAACAGGTTGAAAGAAAAGTCTGATCAATCGTGCCCCATCGGAATCTAAAGCACCAAAAGCATCTTTTCCATCAAGATATTGGGCAATATTTCCAGGAAAGACCAAAATGAAAAAGAGCGCCAGCACCCAACCAAATCTCACCCGTTGATTTTTCCAAAGCGCTAATCCTAGTCCCAGCGTGATTTCTACAATACCTGATAAAATCACTACCAAGTCTTTACTGAGCGGAACCCAGTCTGGAACTTGTGCCTGAAAGTCAATCCTGTTAAAAGTGAGGTGACTAAAACCTGCATAGATCATAAATAGCACCAATAAAATGCGGAATATGTTCTGAGTTGTTGTTGCTTTTATATTTTCTTTCATAAATTTTTGAAAATTTTTCCCGAGCAAATCTTTTAAAGATTCCTAACTAAAAAGTTCATGTTACTTCATTCAAATGATTATTTTATTTTTCATAATAATCATTGAGTGCATGCTCATATGAATCATTTATTGGTTGCGTAGAATCATATTCTGGGCTATTTTTCACTTCGTCCTTTGAGTGATTTATAGTAACTTTCTGTTCCTCCCATTTTACATTTTTAATCCATCGTGGAGAAATAAGTACTTTTTTTCCCGAAAACCAGTTGCCGGTTTCCACAACCAGAAAATTGATCTTCCATGTTGTATCTTCAATTATAAAATCTTCCACTTCGCCTATGTCACCATCCGTTGCATGAATAGTATAACCCGTTACTTCGTTAGTGCTTCGCAGATGCGAATTGTCGCCTGCATGTACTTTCACTTTCAACTTTTGAATTTCCTTTTCTTGTTCACTAACTGCTGTATATCCCCACATACCTAGCCCCCAATATCCGTTAATCCCGTAACCGTAATAGCCCGGCCAGGAGTAGTATAATCGCATCAACTCTTCCTGTTGTTGTGAAAAAGGTTTTTCTGTGTCGATATTGGGACTATTTTCTATTTTTTTCTGCGTAAGATTTACAGATAATGTTTTTGATTCCCAATCAGCTTTTTGAAATGCTTCGGGTGAAATCAAAACTTTTTTTCCCGAAAACCATCCCCCTGTTTTTACAACCATGTATCGAATGGTAGAGGTACGGTCATCAAAATAGAATTCTTCGACTTTTCCAATTTCCCCATCAGTTCCTTTAATGGTATAGCCTAATAAACTGTTTAGTCTGCGTTTCAAATTATTTTATTTTTAATTGTTTGAAGTATTAATTGTTTTGTTTGATTACAATTATAAATAGTGCTATAATTCCAATCGGTGATAAGAATCAACAGTAATCCGATTTGTCCTCCTGAACACTAGTAATCAGATTCCAATTTACATCACGTACGTTGGTTGTTGTCATGATATGGATAAGTCTGTTGGAGGCTATAATTGCTCCATTCGCATTTTTAAATCAGTTAATCCAATATTCAAATTTTATCAAGACCGTTCAAAAATGTTTGATTGTGTCTTAAACAATTCAAAATTCAAATCAATCATTTACTATAAATGCGTGTATCACACCAGGTATCCAGCCGATAATAGTCAGTATTAGGCTAATTAAAAATGTTGAGCCTAAACCGTGTTTCATAAAAACCGCTAACGGGGGCAAAAGTATGTTGAGTATAATAGTGAGTATTGACATATTATTATAGGTTTTAAGATTAGTCAAATTTCTCTTCTCTTCTTTCTTCTGATACCGTTAGCAAAGGTGAACCAGTTGCCCCACCAAAAAATGCTGCTAAAGCACCCAAAAAGAATATTATGAATGCACCGATACTTACGGTTGCAATAGCGTCGGCAGCTTTATCGCTATATTTAATAGCTTTTTGCTTTGCTTTTGCATAATACATTTCTGCTTTGTCCACAGCTATTTCAATATTTTTGTTCCACTTATTGATTAGTCCGTTGATGTCGGCTTCATTAAGTTCCGTGTTCTCTGCCAAATAGTTCTTTAACTCTTCTTTATTCAAAAAATCTACTTCGCCATCAACGCTAATTTGTAAATCTCCGTTATCATCTAAATCAAAAGAGAGGTCGTTGAAAAATTCATCAATGTTTTCGTCGAGGTTTAAATCATTAAAGGCTTGCTTTACATCTTTTTCAGCTTCATTAACTGTCTGTCGCGTATTTTCCGAGGCATCTTCTGGAAGTATATTGTATTTTTCTGCTTTGTTAATTAATTGAAATGCTTCTTTCTTAATTTTTTCATAAGAAAGTGCAGTATTGTCTTCTCCTTTTTTTGTGCCTTGTCTAATATCACCGTGACATTATCATTGTGTGAACCACCAAACAAGCCAGATACTGCACTTGACATTCCATTGACCATTGTGCCAACGGCAGATGTTATTAGGAAAAAAGATACCAAAGCAAATAATGCCCACGATAAAAATCCGTGTAGGCCTCCGTCCGATTTAGAGGGAAAACCTGACATGCGCCCAGCTACCATACCTCCTACAAAAAGGGCGGCAAGGTTTGAAACTCCTAACCAAATGAGTGTACCCGTTCCTAGCCCGCTTAGTGGGTCATTTTCAGTCATAGGGTCTATTGTAGAGAAACCAACTCCCAGACCAAGTAAATTGAGCATCGAAACAACTGCCAAAGCAGTCAAAGTTCCAGCGAGTATAGCTCCCCAAGAAATTCTTGAAACTTTGGCAGCCATATTTTCGAAATTTGTGTCTTGTTTTTTCATATTATTTGAAGTATTATTTAGGAATCTAATTACTAGAAATTACAGTTTTACTTTAAGTCAAGTTCGCGTGTTAAATTCTTTGCGATTATAAAACTCATTGTCTGAACCACTTTCTTCATCAAAGTTATTACCAGGGAAATAATGCGGCAAAATCATTAGCTCATAAGACCTTTCTAAATCAACACCATTTTTAAATCTTTTTGTTTTTGCAAAAGTTGAATAATCTATTTGTTTAGAATGCACTTTCTTATTGTCTTCATCAAGTGTTACCATGCCTATTGGTATAATAAGGTGGTTTTCGCCATCTGCATTTAAAAATTCGTGCACACCCTTATTTGCAGGAGCTGCATAAGTTTCGTGACCGGCTTTAATTAAAGAGGCATCAACTTCTATACCGAGGTAAACAACGCGCTCTGCCTCTTTGCTTACGAGCAGCCCATCCACTTTGCCTATGGTTCTATTGTCTGCATCTATTACTTCCCAATCTCTCACATCAGCATAATCATCAGCTACTTTGTAATCTGATAACTCATGTAAATAATAGAGGTTTTTATTTTTGTCTTTCATAATTGTGAATTTAAATTCAGTTGATTAATTCATTTTATTAAGTAGGTCTGCGGCCTTTCTGAAAAAAGATTTAACAGCATCCCGCTGGTCAAGCGTTAATGTTTCAGGGTTGATTGCCGAAGCGGCACTTTTTACATCAGCAGCTTCAGCACTCAAGCCAGGATATTTTGCCTGTTGTATATTCTGTATGCAAGTGCTTAACAAATCAGCACCGCTCCTTATTTTATCAGCATGGACAGTTGCCATCGGGTCATTTGTTATTTCATCTGCAAGCTGTTTTGCCTTGGCTATATCGGCTTTCACATCATAGCCAGCTTCCGTAGCCATAGCATCTACAGCATTAGTTAGCTTTGTAAATGCCTCACTGGTAAATACATGGTCGAGACCCATTGTAGCGGTGTCAGCATCAATGAACGTAACATAGGCAGTAACTATGTTATTATTTTCATGAACATCTATAAGTGCTGTTTCATCTGCTGTTTCATCTGCTGTTGCTACAGGCTCAGCGTTATCGTTGCGAATAAAGAAGAACCAAGCAGCAAAGACAGCAACAAGCAAACCAAGCACTAATAAAATCCAAGTCCATACAGGCTTTTTCTTTTCTATTTTAATTTCTGTCATGATGAAAATTTTATTTGATTGTAAATTATTTTGTTGTAGTAATGGATGAGCTATCTGGTAATGAATATCCTGCGGCAAAAAGCATTTCAGGATTTGCATAATCGTCACTAAATCCGCAAAGTGCTTTAGGAGAACCTTACTTGTAAGTCCAAGATGTCATTGTGGCTTTTTACATGGCCATTTCGACCACCTCTTGCAGTTGCTTCTGCTGTGTACATTGCTTTCATTATTCTAATATTTAAAGTGTTATTTATTAAGGATTCTCAGTTGTTACTTCCTGCGCTAATCTTGCATCATCCGGAGTGCTTTCTAAGTCTTTATCGAATAAATACAGCGCATCTCTTGTGGCCTTTTCCCCGCCTGCCATTTTAATTTTATCCAATAAACTGATGGCGAGATTTTCTTCTTCTGTTTGCTCTTTCACAAACCATTGCAAGAAATTCCATGTAGCCCAATCTTCTTCATCGTGGGACAACTTTACTAAGCTATAAATGGCTTTAGTATTACTTACTTCATGCTCAAATACTTTCTCAAAACAATTATTTACGCTTACAGGGTCGGCTGTGGGAGCGGGGATAGCAGCTACTTTTACTTTTGCACCTCTTTTTAAAATGTATTCAAACAACTTCATCATGTGGTCTCGCTCTTCAGCTGCATGACGGAAAAGAAAATTTGCAATGCCTTCATATCCCTGATTATCTGCCCAGGCACCATAGGATAAATAAATTTGAGAAGCATGTGCTTCTTTGGTCATTTGCTCATTCAATGCGACTGTGAGCTTGTCCGAAAGGCGGTTAGTTTTCATAAGAAACAAATTTAATTTTTTTAATAGTTTGATTTTAATAGCGAAATGTAGCTGCAAGACCTGTCTGCGTAGGCATATGCTCTTTGGGTATAATGACTACAGCACCACCCATTTTAACTACCAACTCCCCTACATCATCCAGTTTGTCGTCTAGCACCGGTTGTGTTGTGTCGTTGGTTTTAAATCTACCAGTATCCTTGTTTCTTAACCTACTCGCCATCACACGATGCGCTTCAACGTAGAGGGTATCCACTCGGCCTGCTTGCGCTGCTTCGATCACCTCATCAATGTCATCGCTTCCTAAGCCATTGGCTTTTGCCTGATTAAATTCTCCTACCATTATATCAAGTTTTTCTAAATACATGGGCTCCATGATTTTCCAAGACAATTTCGCCAGCTCATCCGTTGAAACCGCTTGCGGGTTAATCTCTATTCCTTCTGCTAATACGAGCGGATTTTTATTTACATCATGAAAAAGATGATGGTGCTCTGGCAGTGCTGCCAGTAATAGCGGCAAGGCATCATGCTTAGAATAGCGGTCATAAACCGAATCGGCAACCACACGAAAAAATCGTTCAGCATCAATATCCATTTCATCTTTTTTTCCTCCCTGCCCATGATGCATGTTCTTACTATCAACACCTAATCCGCCATACGATGCAACGGTCGAATGTTTGTCGGTCAACTCTTTCCCCATCGCTTCATCCATTGAGTTTGGAAAATCATCGGGAAGTTCTATTTCAGAAAGTGAATGACGATTGCCCTCATAAAGATGTACACTATCCAGCGTCAACGCCAGCAACTGGTAGCGATCTTTTGATTGTAGAATACGGAGAAGCGGTCGGATGTGGAAGCTATCCGACACAATCACCAGCTCCTCAACAGGCACGTGTAAACGAATCACTTCGAAAAGTTCGGGAGAACCCAGAACACCAAGGCCATCGCTCGTATTTTTCCAGAATTCATTATCACTGGCAAGCGTTTCAAAAGGTTCCAGTAATTTATGAATTTCAGCTGTAGAATATTTTTCTAGTAAAGATTCCTTCACTTGTTTAACAAGATTTTTGTATCGAATTGTATCCTGTTTATTTTCAGGGTGACTGCGGTGCGTGGGCATGTAAAGAGAGATGCAGGGTGCTTCCTCCACTGACAGCAATTCGTTAATCAATTTTTGGGTAAGCAATTTTTCTGTCATATTAATTGGTGTTTATAATTGTTTATAATTTAAAAGATGACAATAGCCAACACATAGGATAGCCAGCCTGGTCAAAACCAACAACATGGTATTTTTCAGCAAGCTTGTGAATTAAGGCCGAGCCTATCATTCCACTGTTTCCAGTTACAATTATTACTTCGGTTTATTTTTCATATTCTTCTTCTGAATTTTACAAAATAGAGCGTTATTACAATGAAAAGGAGTGGTATATTTCACATCCCTCATCCCATTAATTTGTACTTTCTTCTTTGCTTACTCCATTCATATTCAATTCCATTTGGGAGAGTTTTTGCCCCCCTTTAATTCCAAAGTCCAATGTTCGAATTGGAAAAGGAATAGTAATATCTTGTTCATCAAATGCTCTTTTAATCGCTTTGATGGCTTTGTTTCTCATCTTCAAGTAGCCGGGTTCTCCTGGGTATTCTATCCAAAACCGAATATTAAAATTGATTGAACTGGAGTCGAATTCAGAATAGTCAAAACCTATTTGATCCTTATCTATCACCCCTTCCAATTTTTTAATTGTGCTCAGCACAACATCTTCAACTTTCTCAAGATCATCTGCGTAAGAA
>Ga0307966_1000830_pt1 | contig 25254 bp, 21 predicted proteins | sample OrgLakmetagen646_FD_203141 | JGI IMG/M metagenome (GOLD analysis project Ga0307966, IMG submission 203141) | Saline water microbial communities from Organic Lake, Antarctica - #646 | ecosystem: Environmental > Aquatic > Non-marine Saline and Alkaline > Saline | place: Antarctica: Organic Lake... | reverse complement strand
GAACGCCGGGCGGGACATGGGTGTGTCGCTTTTCCATCTGGCTGGTATAGATATAACAACACCAGAATATTTTAGATTGGCAAGCCGCGCCGCACTACATCATGTACTGCCGGATCAAAGGGGATAAGCCCTCTAATTCTGTCTCTGCTACACAAATCAGCTTGAGGTGGGGCGTCCCTTTCTCTTCAAAAAAGCTGATCCCATGCGCCTAATGTGCGGCGTTCTGGGAGCAGTGAAGCATTTCTGGATCGTAGCCCTAGTCTGCAGATCAGCGATCTGCCTGTCTAAGTCACGCGCCATGAAGCTCTGCGGGCGTAGAAGTACCTCGACCGAGCGATATCGCGAGACCTGAGCGGATACCAACGACGAAGCTGTGTGGAGCCAACCCTCTCATCGATTGCTGTCATTAGACTGCCGGGTGGACTATGATGACGGACTTCGACCGCCAAGTCGCGGAGGTCAATGTCTGCGTTTCCATCATGAACGGCGATACTGCGCTTGGCGTCCGTGTCACAGAGCCCCCGGAATAAACCTGTCAGGGGAAAGGGCAGCCTCGGGCATCAAAGGCTTTGTGCAACAGAGCCTCCTCGACTTATAGTACCCATAAAAGTCGCGAGAGCAGGATTAATATGGCCGGGCAGCCCGAAACACCGCAGAATTTCAACGTGATGATCGTGGGCCAAGCCGGGCGTCTGCAATACGAGGCGCTGTTATTCTGCCTCAGTCTGCGCAGCTATTGTCCCAATTTCGCCGGCCGCCTACTGATAGCCGAGCCGCAGTCCGGACCGCTATGGCAGGGAGATCCACGCATCCGCGGCGCCGAGACGCGTGATATGCTGGAGGAGCTGGGCGCCGAGATCATCCCATTCGACAGCGTGCATTTTGGCCAAAGCTATCCCTATGGCAACAAGATCGAGGCGCTTGCCGCGATGCCCGAGGGCGAGCCCTTCGTTTTCTTTGACACCGACACGCTGATTACCGGTGATCTGGCTGCTGTCCCGTTTGATTTTTCGCGCCCGTCGGCGTCCTTGCGCCGCGAAGGCACATGGCCCAAGCCCGAGTTGTATGGCCCCGGCTACAGTGCGATCTGGAAATCGCTCTATGACAAATTCGGGCTGGAGTATGACGCCTCGCTCGATCTTGGCCAGCCGGATGAGTACTGGAAGCGCTACCTCTATTTCAACGCTGGCTATTTCTACTATGAGTGCCCCAGTGCGTTCGGCAAACGCTTTCTCGACTATGCCTTAGCAATTCGCGACGATGCCCCCGAGGAATTGATCTGCCAAGAGCTGGACCCCTGGCTGGATCAGGTGGCGCTGCCGCTGGTCATCCACTCCCTGGGTGGCGGGCGCGACACGCTGCCGCAAGGCTATCTGGATGGCGCGGTCAGCTGTCACTACCGCCTGCTGCCGCTGCTCTACGCGCGTGAGGACGATCACGTGGTGGACGCGCTGCATTATGTGACGTCGCACAACCGTGTCAAAAAGGTGCTTAAGGAATACGAGCCTATCAAACGCATGGTGTATCAGGGCCGTGGTATGAAAGTGCGCGCTTTGTTCGATCAAAGCGACCTGCCCCGGCGTGAGCAGGCAATCCGCAATACGATCAAGCGGAACGGGTTCTGGATGCGGTAAAACGCGCTGCGCCTGTCGCCCGCAATCAAGGGCGCAGTCCGCCAGCCATGCATCCCAAACGTTGGTTGCGGCAACCTGACGAGACAGCTTTGGTAGGTGGCGAACCACCTGGCACCGCACTGCAGCCCGCCTTCCGCCACAGCATGACCGTTGCTCAGCCCGTGCGTATCCCCTACAAACCCGCAAAGCATATCTTTAGGAGGGCATCGCCCATGGCACTTGGTTTCGAGACACAGCAGGTTCACGCGGGTGCACGCCCCGATCCGGCCACCGGCGCGCGGCAGGTGCCCATCTATCAGACCACAGCATACGCCTTTCGCGATGCCGAGCATGCAGCCAAGCTCTTTAACCTTCAGGAAGTCGGCTACATCTATTCGCGTCTGACCAACCCCACCGTGTCAGCCCTGCAGGAACGCGTCGCGACGCTTGAGGGCGGCGCGGGCGCGGTCTGCTGCTCGTCGGGGCACGCAGCCCAGATCATGGCGCTGTTTCCGCTGATGGCACCGGGCAGGAACGTAGTAGTTTCGACACGCCTATATGGCGGGTCGATCACGCAGTTCAGCCAGACGATCAAGCGCTTTGGCTGGTCCGCCAAGTTCGTCGATATCGACGACATGGACGCGATCGCAAACGCCATCGACGAGGACACCCGCGCGGTGTTCTGCGAATCCATCGCCAATCCGGGCGGGCATATCGCCGATCTGCGCGCCGTCGCGGACGTGGCCGATAACGCGGGGGTACCGCTGATCGTGGATAACACGACCGCCACGCCCTATTTGTGCCGCCCGATCGAGCATGGTGCGACGCTGGTCGTGCATTCGCTGACCAAGTATCTGACCGGCAACGGCACCGTCACCGGCGGCTGCGTGGTGGATTCGGGCACGTTCGACTGGTCCGCATCGGACAAGTTCCCGTCGCTGAGCGCGCCCGAGCCTGCCTATCATGGCACAATATTCCACGAAACGTTCGGCGCGCTGGCCTTTACCTTCCACGGTATCGCGATCGGCCTGCGCGACTTGGGTATGACGCTGAATCCGCAGGCAGCCCATTACACGCTGATGGGCATCGAAACGCTGTCCCTTAGAATGGACCGCCACTGCGAAAATGCGCAGAAGATCGCCGAATGGCTGGAGGGGCATGATGCCGTCGCGGCCGTCACATATGCCGGTCTCGACAGCTCGCCCTACAAGGCGCGCATGACGCAGGTCTGCCCCAAGGGTGCCAGCGGGCTTTTCACCGTATCGCTCAAGGGCGGCTATGATGCATGCGTCAAGTTCGTCGATGCGCTTGAGCTGTTCAGCCATGTCGCCAATCTAGGCGACACCCGCAGCCTCGTAATCCACCCCGCCTCGACCACCCATCGCCAGCTAAGCGCAGAGCAGCAGACCGCGTCGGGCGCAGGCCCGGAGGTCGTTCGCATCTCCATCGGGATCGAAACGGCCGCGGACCTGATCGCCGATCTGGACAGTGCCCTCACCAAGGTAGGCTGAACGGGCCACCTTGATCATGGCGGCCCAGTCCTGCCAACACACTTGATGCGCCCCGCCATCCGCAATCCACCAATAGGATGGATGGCGGGGCTTTTCCTTCCACTAGGCATGAAGCTGCTATAGAATTGCACTGCAGAGCGGCCAGACTCCCGCCGCAAGCCTTTGGGTGCTAGAGACGTGTGATGAAACCTAATTTTGCTCTTATATTTTCCGCCGGTGGAATCTGCCTGCTGCACCGGACCTTTTCGGGCTGGGCACGCGTTGGTGGTGTCCCGTTCGACACCCCTGATCTGGATAGCGCATTGGCAAATCTGCGCGCCAGCGCCAGCCACCTGCCGGGCGATCGCACCTGCAAGTTGGTAATCCCGGGCGATCAGATCAAATACTTGACGGTAGAAACCAGCGGCGACCCTGATCAGGCCGTCCGCACCGCGCTTGAGGGTGCTACACCCTACAAGGTGGACCAGCTGGAATACGACTGGACCGCCGAAGGTGGCACGATCAGCGTCGCTGCTGTCGCGTTGGAAACACTGGCCGAGGCCGAAGATTTCGCTGTACAACACGGGTTTGAGTCGGTCAGCTTTGCCGCAATTCCAGGCAAGGCCAGTTTCCGCGGTGAGCCGTTCTTTGGCGTCACCGAATGGGCTGGCAGCGCCCTACCCGAGGGCACCACGGTAGAGCGCGATGACACCCAGATCCAGATCACCGGCGCGGCCCAAGCGCCCGCGCCCAGCGACGATGGCCGTGACATGGATGCAAGCCCCGATCCAGTCGCCGCCGCCGCCACTCGTGCAGTGGCCGAAGCCGGACCCGCGCCCAAGCACGAAACCAGGCTAGATAACGATGCTGGCGCAGATCACAAGGCAGGTACGGAAAACGATGCTGATGCAGCCCTTGGAGCGGCTCCGAAACAGGACGTGCAAGCCAGCGCCACAAGCGAAGCCGCTCCAGCGTCCTTGCCCGTGTCCGAAGCAACCCAAAACGGCAAAAGCCCGCCCAAGGTAACCCCGCCGCCCAGCGTGGCGACTGCGTTCACATCTATCCGTGCCAGCCGCAGAAATGACGGCGCAGGCGCGCCGCCCGTCGCGGGCCCATCCCGCCAAAGCCAACTTGGCGGAGCCGATAAAAGCACAGATTCTGCAACGGCAAGCAGCCCTGCCATGTCCTCCCTACCCAGCCCGGCCTCGGATGATGTCACAAATCCCGTCCGCATTGCGGAGCTAGCCGCAAGCCTTCAGCCAAATCCCCAGCAGCGGCTGGACCACGACGCCGAAGCGGCTGGCGCACGCGATCCAGACGGGGCAGCAGGCAAGATGCGCGACCGCACACCCGGCCTCTTTACCCGCCGCGACCCGCGCCCGGCCAAGGCTCCCAAACCGGCAAAGGCCAAAGGGCCAAGCCATGAGGATGAAAAGCAGCGCATGACCGTCTTCGGCGCCCGCCAAAGCGCCGTGCGAGGCAAGCCGCGCTTTCTGGGTCTGATTCTTACGGCGATCCTGCTGCTTTTCCTGGTGGGTGTGGCGGCATGGGCTTCGGTCTTTCTTGATGATGGACTCGCGCGCTTCTTTCGCGGCGGTGGTGATATCAAACTGGCCGATGTGCCCGCAATGAACGAGGCCGCAGATGAAAGTAGCACTGAGCCGGATGCCGCGAGCAACACCATCGCGCCCCTGCCCAGCGACGACGCGCCGCGCATCGCCGCCCTGCCCCGCGATGCCGCGCCAGATCTGAACGTTGGCGGCACAGATGCAAGCAGCGTAGGCACAGCCAGCTCTGTCACGGGCCGCGACGTCACGGCCCTGCCGGACCGCCCATCATCGTTAGCACCCAGCGAGGCGATGGCCAGCTATGCCGCAACTGGGATTTGGCAGATGGCACCGGCCCCGCCCGAAATTCCCGGCGCCGGCGCGCCAGTTGACGACATCTACCGCGTCTCCATCGATCCAAGCGTCACCTTCGCTCCGCCGGCCAGCCTGCCGCGCAGCCTACCTGACGCGCGCGATATCCGCCCCGAAAAACCCACCGATCCGCCGCCTGCCGGGATGCGCTTCGACTTCGATGCCCGCGGCCTTGTCCGCGCAACGCCCCAGGGCGCCATGACGCCTGAGGGCGTTCGTATTGTTGCGGGCAGTCCCGCGCTGACGCCGCCAGCCAACATGGCACAGACGGTCAGCGTGACGGTGGGCACAATAGATATTGGGGCGGGCGCCACCACAGCGCAGGATATTCAGCCCCAAGTCTTTACTGGCGATCCGGCGCTAGCGGGCGTTCGCCCGCGCGTGCGGCCGCAGACGGCTCTGCCCAGCGGCACCGGCAGCGAAGCCACCAGCCCGGACGCACCACAGCAAGATGGCGAAAACCTGCTGGCCCCAAGCGAGGACGCAACCCGTATCGCCAACGCCGCTGGCGCCGCTGCCTTCACGGGTAATTCATCGCTGGCCGCATTGCGCCCGCGCCTGCGACCCGCCTCAGCAGTGAATGGCGCGATATTGCAAAGCGCATCCGGCGCAGCTGTCACGCCCCTGATCGCGGGCACGGCCCTGACGCTCGCCAGCGCGGCGGCCCAAGCGGACAACAGCAGCACCGATGCTGAGGTGCTGGACGATGCGGCATTTGAAAGCGCGACCCCGCAAGCCGTGACCGCCTCGCTTACCCCCCTGCGCCGCCCCAAAGACTTCGAAACGACGGTAGAGCGCACGCGTGAGCAGATCGCATCGACGCCGGAGCCAACCTCGCAACGGATGCAGCCCAAACTGCCATCCAGCGCGTCGGTGGCCAAGCAGGCAACAGACAAAAACGTGTTAAACTTGCGCGAAGTCAACCTGATCGGCGTCTATGGCTCAAGCGCCAGCCGCCGAGCATTGGTGCGGCTCGGAAATGGTCACTACCAGAAAGTGCGCGTCGGCGACACCTTGGATGGTGGGCAGGTCGCCGCTATCGGCGATGGTGAACTGCGCTACGTCAAACGGGGCCGCAACGTCCTGTTGCGGATGCCTCAAGGCTAATCCGGTGCCGCGCGGGCCATGGGCCAATGCCCGATGCGTCGGCATTTTCCGAATAATCACCTAAATTCGCGCATAAAGCCGTGATGGCCGCCCCTTGGGCGTTGCGACATTTGCATCTGCCCGTATGCTTAATCAGACTTCAGCTTCAGGCCCCGCACGCGCACTGGCGCCTCGACGCGCGTCCGCTCCATTTTATTCGGGATCCAGCCGCAGGTCTCACATCAGGCCGCGCGCACAAATCCCCCGAAAGGACACCCGCGATGGAAGGTTTCCTCTATCAGGCCTCAATATACCTTGCCGCCGCAGTGATCGCGGTGCCAATCGCCGCGCGCCTCGGCCTTGGCTCCGTGCTGGGCTATCTGGCAGCAGGAATAATGATTGGCCCACTCTTGGGACTCGTTGGCCAGGAAACGGCCAATTTGCAGCATTTCGCAGAATTCGGCATCGTAATGATGCTGTTCCTGATCGGGCTAGAGCTTGAGCCGCGCGCGCTGTGGGATATGCGCCACCGCCTGCTAGGCCTTGGTGGGATGCAGATTTTACTGACCACTTTGCTCATCATGGTCGGCGTCATGACGCTGGGATATGATTGGGGGGTCTCGCTGGCCGTGGGCTTGATATTCGCGCTGTCATCGACCGCTATCGTGCTGCAGACCCTGTCGGAAAAGGGCTTGATGCAAACCAAAGGTGGGCGCTCGGCCTTTTCCGTTCTGCTGACGCAGGATATTTCGGTGATCCCGATGCTGGCGCTTCTGCCATTGCTGGCCATGCGCCAAACACCTGAGATGGTGCTCGAGGACGCGCTGCACCGGCAGATGGGCGCCGCCACCGAAACCGGCATCGCGACGGTGCATCACGACGCCGGACTGTCCCTCGTCGCGGGATTGCCGGGATGGGGCGTGACATTGGTTACACTGGCCGTGGTCGGTGGCATCATCCTGACAGGCGTCTACCTGACGCGGCCTGTCTTTCGCTTTATCCATGCCGCCCGCCTACGCGAAATGTATACAGCGCTGGCATTGCTGATTGTCTGCGGAATCAGCCTTATCATGTATCTGATCGGCCTGTCGCCTGCCCTTGGGGCGTTCCTCGCCGGTGTCGTTCTGGCCAGCAGCGAATTCCGGCACGAGCTGGAAAGCGACATCGAGCCGTTCAAGGGACTGCTGCTGGGCCTTTTCTTCATCACTGTGGGCGCAGGCATCAATTTTGCGCTGCTATTCGGCGCACCATTCGTTGTGCTGGGCTTTGCGCTGATGGTAATCGCCATAAAGGGCACTGTCCTTTACATTCTTGGCCGTATTTTTGATCTGCAGGGGCGCGATCTGTGGCTCTTTACCCTGTCACTGGCACAAGCGGGCGAATTCGGCTTTGTACTGATATCCTTCTCCGGACAGCAAAACGTCATACCGTCCGATATGACCGAAATGCTGCTGCTAGTCGTCGCCATTTCGATGCTGGTTACGCCCCTTCTCTTCATTTTCTATGACTGGTTATCGAACCGGATGGAGGAGGCGGGCGAGGATTTGGAGCATGATAACGTTGACGAGCAGGCCCGAATTATCATCGTCGGCATCGGCCGCTTTGGCCAGATCGTCAATCGGCTGGTGCGCTCATCGGGCTATGAGACAGTCGTGCTGTATCACGATTTGGGCGCGATCCAGAGGATGCGCCGCTTTGGAGTCAAAGGGTTCTTTGGCGACCCGACCCGGCCCGAGATGCTTCATGCTGCCGGGCTCAAGGATGCGCGCGTGCTGGTCGCCGCGCTAGACGATCCAGATGCCGCGGTTCGCCTCGTCACGTTTGCACGGCGCGAGCGGCCCGATCTCCACATCGTCGCACGGGCGCGAGACCGCAATCACGTATTTCGCCTTTACCAGGCCGGCGCCAACGATATCGTGCGCGAGATGTTCGACGCCTCCCTGCGTGCGGGGCGTTATGTGCTGGAGAACATGGGCGTGTCCGAATTCGAGGCAGCCGAGTTAGAGACGATGTTCTATCACCATGACCGCCATTCGGTGCGCGAATTGGCGGCGCTGTGGGATCCGGACGTGCCCACTATTGAAAACGAAGAATACATCGCCCGCGCCCGCGAACTGGAGGACGAGCTGGAGACAATGTTGCTATCTCAGTTGGAAGAAACCACCGAAGGCACCCCCAAGAAGCGAGCCTGACTGTAGCCTAGGCCGCCCTACCCGCCTGCTACGCCCGCCTCTGCGAACGTCGCCATGCCAGAATGGCACGCAAGCGCGCCTTGCACGATTCCAATCGCCAATGCAGCGCCCGACCCTTCGCCAAGACGCATGCCCAACGACAGCACCGGCTCCTTGCCCAGCTGCTCCAGCAGGCGCTGGTGCGCGGCCTCGGCGCTGACATGGCCCGCGATGCAATGATCCAGCCCGCCCGGTGCCTCGGCGAACAGGCAGGCCGCAGCGGCGCAGCAGATAAACCCATCGAGAATGACGGGAATCCTCAGATGCTGCGCACGCAATATCGCGCCTGCCATCGCAGCTAATTCGCGCCCACCAAGACAGCGCAGCACTTCCAGCGGGGCAGCGCGCGCGACCTCGTTGCAGCGCACGCCATCCGCCACCACGCGCGCCTTGGCCGCAAGCGACTCTACGCCCAGGCCGGTGCCACGGCCCGTCCAATCTGCCGCCTGCCCCCCGAACAGCGCATGAGCGATGGCGGATGCCGATGTGGTGTTACCGATCCCCATCTCACCCACAACCAGCAGGTCTGAGCGGAGATCGACCGCCTCCCAACCGGTGCGAATCGCTTTCAGGAACTCGGTCTCGTCCATCGCAGGCCCTGAGGTGAAATCACGCGTGGGGCGGTCCAGATCCAGCGCGTGCACATCTAGCCGCGCCCCGAACTGGCGCGCAAGCTGGTTGATGGCCGCGCCGCCTGCCTTGAAATTAGCGACCATCTGCGCCGTCACTTCGGGCGGGTAGGCCGACACGCCCCGCGCGGTGACGCCGTGATTGCCAGCAAAGACGATGATCTGCGGCGCGGTCACCGTGGCGCGCGCGTCCCCACGCCAGCCGCAATACCAAATTGCAATATCTTCTAGCCGGCCCAGTGCGCCGGGCGGCTTGGTCAAGACCGCGTCACGGGTGCGCGCCGCCGCCTCTGCCGCTGGGTTTGGCAAAGGGCCACCGCGCACCAGCGCCAGCAGCTCTGGCATCGTTCCGAATTCAGCGTCCATGACCCACCCCCGTTGCAACTGCGTTCCGCCCCGGTGTATCGCAAGGTCGACCCCTCCCTGCATCCTCAAAAGGTCCGTCTCATGCGTAAAAACGACGCTATGTCCTACTATCTCGGTGACGTGCGCGCCGCGCTGTCGCTGCTAAGCCGCCTGCCCCTGCCACAAGGGCAGCATCGCGGCGCAGCGGCGGCTTGGGCCTACCCGCTGGCCGGGACGATTATTGGCGGATTGGCCGGGCTGATCGGGCTGGTCGCGCTTTGGTGCGGTCTGCCCTCGCCGTTGGCGGCACTGGCCGCGCTGGCGGCGCAAATAATCGTGACAGGCGCCATGCATGAGGACGGGCTGGCCGATAGCGCAGACGGTCTTTGGGGCGGCTGGACCCGCGCGCGGCGACTGGAGATTATGAAGGATAGCCATATCGGCGCGTTCGGTGTGATCGCCCTAATCCTTTCGCTATTAGCCCGCTGGGCCGCGCTTTGGCTGCTGTTTCAAATGGATGGCGGCTGGGCATGGGCGGCGCTCGTTACTGCGGCGGCTGTGTCGCGCGCATCACTGCCGGCGGTGATGCACGTCTTACCCCACGCGCGCGACGCGGGCCTATCGCACAGCACCGGGCGCCCTGATGTGCGCATATGCATTGGCGCGGCGGGCCTCGCTACGTTAATCGCGCTCGCGTTGGTCGGTTGGTCCGTCTTTGGCGTTCTCATCTGGGCCCTGCTGGCCACCTTGGCCATCATGTGGATTGCCAAGAAAAAAATTGGCGGGCAGACCGGCGATATCTTGGGTGCAACGCAGCAACTGGTCGAAATTGCCGTTCTGCTATCGATCGTCGTATAAGACCTGACCACGAAAAAGGGCCGCGCCCAATTAGGCGCGGCCCTGTCTTTCAGGTCAACAGCGCGTTACGCGGCCGCAGGTGCGCGCGCGATCAACACATCACCTACTTGCTTGGCAGCTAGCACTTCACCGTCGCCATGCACGGCGGCCACTTCGCGGGTCAGACGCTCAAGTGCCGCCTCATAGAGTTGGCGCTCGGAATAGCTCTGCTCGCGCTGGTCATCGGTGCGGTGCAAGTCACGAACCACTTCCGCAATAGCGATCAGATCGCCCGAGTTAATCTTTTGCTCGTATTCCTGTGCGCGGCGCGACCACATAGCCTTTTTGGCCTTGGCCTTGCCCTTGAGCGTGGTGAGCGCCTTCGCCACGATATCCATGCTGCTCAGCGACCGCATCCCGATCTCAGTCGCCTTGTGGGTCGGCACCCGCAGCGTCATCTTGTCCTTCTCGAACGAGATTACGAACAGCTCCAGCTCGATACCGGCAATTTCCTGGCTTTCGATCGACACGATCTTGCCGACGCCATGCGCTGGATAAACAACGAAGTCATTGGGACTGAAGTCGGGTTTTCTGGCTTTACTCATTTTATCTTCCTTTTCCCGGCCGGGCCTGACGTGTCATCGACAGCTAAATGATGCCAGCAGCGCGAAGCCACAGGCATTATCGAACGGCGTCGCAGCACAGAAAAATCCTTACCCGAGCAGCAGCAGGGGTGGTTGGATATCAAGCATAGCATTGCATTTGAAATGAGTATACCACAAAAACCAGCACGACGGAAGTCTGCGCTTGCATGGGCAGGCGAAGGGGCCGCTTTGCCAGTAATTTATGATGCTATCATGATGCGATGCGTAAGCATCCAGCGGTAATTACGCGCGAATCAGTAACAATTTACAGCAAAATAATCCCGTGGCGTTCAACCACCTTCGCCGGGCTTCTCTGAGAAATACTTCTCCAACTTGCCACTCTCACCGTCCCGCTCTTTCGCGGTTGGCAGTTCTTCTTTCTTCGTGATGATCACTGGCCACAATTCAGAATACTTGCGATTGAACTCAACCCATTTTTCCATATCTGGCTCAGTATCCGGGCGGATTGCGTCGGCTGGGCATTCCGGCTCGCAGACACCACAATCAATGCACTCATCGGGATGGATAACCAGCATGTTTTCACCCTCGTAGAAACAATCCACGGGGCATACTTCGACGCAGTCGGTGTATTTGCACGAGATGCAGGCATCGTTGACAATATAGGTCATATTGGCCTCTCAAGGTCTATCGGCGGTTAACTAGTCCAGCACCCCAAATCATTCAAGCGCTCCGGGGATATTGAGATCTATCTTGCGTCGATCGCGTTTGGTTGGGCGCCCTTTTCCCTCGTAGCGGGGATTTGGTGAAACAAATGTTTTGTCTTGCGGCTCAGGTGCGGGGGTCAGATCGTCATAGAGCGTCTGCGCCTCGCTCGCCGGGCCGCGCCGCGATCCAAGCGTTGTGATACGCACCACACGAATCGTGCGCGCCTGCGCAAAAGTCAGCACGTCGCCCAGCTTAACAACTTGGGCCGGCTTGCTGACCCGATTGCCGTTCACGCGCACATGTCCGCCCTTGACGGTGGCGGCAGCCAAACCACGCGTCTTAAAGAAACGCGCCTGCCAGAGCCACTTGTCGAGGCGGACTTTTTCCGCCTCGACAGTGTCTCCCAGCGCAGCGTTCACTTATCAGTCTTGAGGCCCATTAGGGCAGCAGCAAAGGGATTATCGGGATCGATACGGTCCTTCTTGGGCGTCGGCTTGGCCGAGAATGACTGCGTGTCAGTGCTCTTGGCCGGACGATCGCCACCTTTCGGCTTGCCCTTGCCGCGCGGTTTTCCGCGACCTTCCTGAGGTTTACCGCGCGCATCCTGCGGCTTGACGCGACCTGCGCCGTCGGCGCGCGCGCCCGCGCCCGCAGGCGGGCCACTGCGCCGCGCACGAGGGGCCCACGTAAAGGTGTAATATACCTCCGGCTCAACGGGTGGCACGCTCGCAGCGGCGGGAGTTCCAGGCGCGACCTCGGTCTCGCTCATCTCAGGAATATCTGCAGGAACTGCGAGGTCCGGATCTGCCGACTCGGCAATGGGCGCGATGCAATCCGCTTCGATCGTCTCGACCGCGTCCTCAACAGTCTCAACCACAGGCTCCGCGCTAGGCGCGTCTTTTATGATCTGGTCGACCGGCTTGATCTTTGCCCGCTCGCCGCGTTCAGCCTTGTAGCCGAGGCCAGCCATCAGGTCGGAAAACTGCTCCAGTGTCATACCTGTGATCGACAGCATGTCGGCCTTTGCCTCAAATCCGCCACGGCTGTCCTCGCCGCGCAGCATGTCGGCCAGACGCTCCAGCATGTCGATGCGAATCGCGCGGGTGCCTGCAGCGCGGTAGCCCGCCATCGTGTAGTACCCGTGCGGCATGTTGGCGGCAGGAACCGTCACCAGACCGGGGGGCGGCGCTTCGGGAAAATCATCCATTCCGCCCGCAAGTGCCCAAAGAGTAAGCCGCAGACGCGTCGCGGCTGGCTTGAGCAGCAACGGCATAAAGATAGTGAACTGGCCGAACCGAACCCCATGCTTGCGCAGGGCTCCACGGGCATCCTGCTCCAGCGATTTGACCTCGTCGACAACGTCGCCGCGCAGCAAAATACCCATATTCTCGACCATCCGAAAACCAAATCCCCGCGCGAGGCCGGTCAGCGTCTCGTCCCGGCTCACATTCAGCAACGGCTCGAACAGAGTCGCGATCTTGCGGTCGATAAAATGCTGCAGGCGGCGCTCAACCTTCTGGATGACGTCCACGCCTGCCTCTTCGTCGACAAACGCTTTCACGCTCGGCTTCATTGGGTCAGCGCCGGGAACAAGCTTGCCCACGGCGTCTTTGCCCCACATCAGGCCGCCCTGCTCGGTAAAGTCGATCTCAGTATCGGGAGCATTGTAGAAGCGGTCGGCGCGCAAATTGAAATGCGGCGCCAACGCTTGCAGGCTGGCCTGAGACAGCGTCTTGGCCTCCTGCCCGCTCGCAGATTTGTCCTGAACAAACCTGAACCCGTCAAGACGCCCGACGAATTCGCCCTCGACCGTCACATCACCCGTATCGTTAACCTCTGCCACGATGGCTTCCTTCTGCTTGAGTCGGCGCAAAAGCACGGATGTGCGCCGATCCACAAATCTCTGCGTCAGCGCCCCATGCAGCGCGTCCGACAACCTGTCTTCTACAGCGCGCGTCGCCCCGCGCCAATGCGTTTCGTCATCTACCCACCCTTTTCGCTGGGCTACATAAGTCCAAGTGCGGATGTAGGCCAGACGTTTGGACAACGTATCAATGTCGCCATCAGTTCGGTCGATCCGATTTATTTGTTGCCCCAGCCAATCGTCAGGAATGCGGCCCAACTCGTGCATGTCACAAAATATGGTTTCCAACAGGCTGGCATGTTCAGACTGGCTGATACCCCGAAAATCGGGGATTCGGCAGACATCCCACAGCAACCTGACCGATTGGACGTCCGTGACGCGGGCCCGCACGTCCGGCACCTCGGACAGGCTCCGCAGGGCCGTCAGGTCATCGGCGTCGCGCGCGCGCGCCAGCAATTGATGCTCGGGCTTTCGCTCAAGCGATGCAATCAGCGCGCCGGTAGATCCCATTTGCAGCGCTGGATTGCGCCACTCCAGCTTACGAATTGGGGCGAAGCGGTGATCCATGATCGCATCCGCGACCTCCGGCAGCAAATCGGGCGCTTCTCCGGTAACGCCAAAGGTGCCATGGCTCATCCCGCGGCCGGCACGGCCGGCGATCTGCGCCAGCTCGTTTGGCATCAAATGGCGCATCCGGCGACCGTCAAACTTGGTCAGAGATGAGAACGCAACATGGTCGATGTCGAGGTTCAGACCCATCCCGATGGCATCCGTCGCCACAAGATAATCGACATCCCCGTTCTGGTAGAGTTCGACTTGCGCATTACGGGTCCGAGGGCTGAGCGCACCCATCACAACCGCCGCACCACCTTTTTGGCGCCGCAGCACTTCGGCGATGGCATAGACATTATCGACCGAAAATCCAACAATAGCGCTACGCGTAGGCATCTTACTTATCTTTTTAGAACCTGAATAGGTCAGATCGGACAACCGGCTACGCGGCACGAATTCCGCCTCGGGCACCAGCTCAGCGATGGTATTTCGCATCGTAGACGCACCCAAAAACTGCGTCTCGCGCAGGCCGCGCATCCGCAAGAGGCGGTCAGTAAAGACATGCCCACGCTCCGGATCAGCGCACAGCTGGATCTCATCTATTGCCACGAAATCGGCACCGATCCCCTCGGGCATCGCCTCGACCGTGCAGACCCAATATTTCACGCGCGGCGGCACGATCCGCTCTTCCCCGGTAACGAGCGCGACGACGGACGGGCCGCGTACGCCTACGATCTTGTCATAGACCTCCCGCGCCAGCAGGCGCAGCGGCAAGCCGATGACGCCCGTACGGTAGCCAAGCATGCGTTCAATTGCGAAATGCGTCTTGCCGGTATTTGTAGGACCCAGAACCGCGAGGATCCGTGCGTAATCGGCCATAGCCTCGTCTCCGGTTCTTCAGAATTGCGTCAGAGTTCGCTGCCTTGGGTCTCGCCCTCCAACCGGGCGAGTAGGGCAGCAACATCGTCAAAATACGGGTGGATCGCGGTGACGCGAGAATATGCCTCGTAAGCAAGGGACGGCTGACCGATCTCCTCCAGCAAAGCACCAAGACTGTAGATCGCGGCGAAATTACGCGGCTCCAGCGCCAGCGCCTGCTCAAGATCGGCCATAGCGGGACCCATCATCCCGGCCCGTGCATACGCAACAGAACGAGCGTGCCACCCTTCGGCAAATTCTGGCGCATGGTCGGTGAGCGCACTCAGCAGTTCGATCCCGAGGGCGGTATTGTCCGCCGCCAGAGCAGCGCGCCCCCGCTTGAGCAGCAAATTCATCGCGGGCGAGTCCGATTTCGACATCTCCAACATGATCTCGCGGCCTAGCCTCTCGGCCTCCGGCGGGGGGGCGTCCTGCAACGCCTCATACAGATCATCGAGGCGCACGACCTTTTCCCCACCTGCCGAGGCAGGTGCGATCAGTGCCAAAATGAGTGCCCCGAGACACGCAATGGCAGGATTGAGATTGAATCGAAGAGCGGCCATACTGATCCAGAGTTTAGCGCCGCGCATGAGAAAGCAACCCCCCGGGCGCATCGAATGGCACATCAAATAAAAAGGAACGGCGGATGAGCGACACAGTGACCGAGGCAGTGAATGCCCTCAACGCCCGTATGACCGGCACCCAAATGGAGGGCACGGCCAAATTCGTAATCGCCGGCGAAGGCGCTGTGATGATCGACGCGGCAGGTGCGCGCGCGTCGGATGACCCTGCTGACGTGACCCTTAGTGCGGATGCAGCCACCTTTCGCGCAATCGTCAAAGGCGACATGGATCCGGCGGCGGCCTTCATGACCGGCAAACTCGGGGTCGAGGGCGACATGAGCGTCGCGATGCAACTGGGCCGCGTGCTGGGCTGATGCAGGACGCGCCGCTACTGGACAATATCGCAGGCGGCCCGCCGGACGGGCGCGCGGTCTGGAGGACGACGCAGGACGGGGTGCGCGTGCGCATCGTGCATTGGCCCAGCCGCGCGTCAAAAGGCACTGTGCTGCTCTTTCCTGGGCGCACCGAGTTTGCCGAGAAATATGGCCGCGCGGCCCAAGACCTGAGCGCGCGCGGTTATGGCACGCTGACCATCGACTGGCGCGGTCAGGGCTTGTCGGATCGGCTTGCGGACGACGCGATGTCCGGCCATGTCGCCCATTTTGCAGATTATCAGGCCGATGTGGCAGCGCTCTTAGAGGTTGCGGAGGCGATAGAGGCGCCGCGCCCTTGGCATCTACTGGCTCATTCGATGGGCGGCGCCATTGGCCTGCGAGCCGCTATTGAGGGACTGCCCGTTGCGACATGCGCCTTTTCCGCCCCGATGTGGGGCATCCGCATAAAGGCCGCCCTGCGCCCGCTGGCTTGGTCGCTGGGATGGGGCAGCCGCCATGTTGGCCTTGGGCATTACTATGCTCCCAGCACCAGCCGCGACAGCTATGTGCTAAGTGCGCCGTTCAAGACAAACGATCTGACCCGCGACGCAGAAATGTATGCTCACATGCGCGCACAGCTGGCCGCACATCCTGAGCTAGCCCTTGGCGGGCCCAGCCTTCATTGGCTGTTCGAGGGCTTGCGCGAATGCCGCCGTCTGCATGCCCTGCCCTCGCCCATGTTGCCATGCCTCACATTTTTCGGCACCAATGAGGCAATCGTCGATATCGCTCACATCGAGGCGCGGATGGCCCGCTGGCCCGGCGCCCAGTTGGAGCATGTTCATGGCGCACTGCACGAGCCAATAATGGACACGCCCCAGACGCGACATCACGTCTGGGACATGCTGGCCGGTTTCTGGGGCGCGCCTTAGCGCTTATCTGTCCTGCCGCACCTCTTGGCGCTGCGTGCCAAGACCGGCGATCGACAGCGTCATCACGTCGCCCTCCGCCAAATAGCGTGGCGGCTTCATCCCCATGCCTACGCCCGGCGGCGTGCCCGTGGCGATCACATCCCCCGGATGCAGCGTCATCATCTGGCTGAGATACGCGATCACATGCGCCACCCCGAAAATCATCGAGGCCGTGCTGCCGCGCTGCGTGGGCTGGCCGTTCAGGTCCAGCACGAGATCCAGTGCCTGAACGTCGCCCACCTCGTCTGGTGTCACCAGCCAAGGGCCAATGGGCCCAAAACTGTCACAACTTTTGCCTTTGGTCCATTGGCCGCCCCGCTCTGTCTGATAGGCGCGCTCAGACACGTCGTTCACGATAGTGTAGCCAGCCACATAGTTTAGCGCGTCCGCTTCGCTCACGTATTTTGCGCGGCGCCCAATGACGATGCCCAGCTCCACCTCCCAGTCTGACTTTTGCGAACCGCGCGGCAGATAGACAAAATCGTTCGGCCCAGTGATCGATGATGTCGCCTTCATGAAAACAATCGGCTCCTCCGGTGGGGGGAGCCCCACCTCGGCGGCGTGATCGTAATAATTCAGGCCGATCGCAACCAACTTGCCCACGCGCCCGATAGGCGGGCCAAAGCGCGGCGCACCCGGCACCTTTGGCAGGACTTCGGGTTCGATATCAGACAGTTCAGCTAGAACCTCGCCCGCGATGTCATCAACGACACCTGAAAGATCGCGCAGCGCACCCGCACTGTCCAGAACACCGGGACGCTCTGCCCCGACTTCGCCGTATCGCACAAATCTCATTGCTTGCCCTCTCGCCATTGCAAGCAAGCAACCTACCCATCCAAGCAGCGTAGGCAAGGGCTGGCCAAGCACCACGCAAGGACTATTGTTAACGTCATGGTTCTCCAGTTCAAACCCCAAGGCATCTATTGCCCCGCAGGCGATTTCTACATCGATCCGTGGCGGCCCGTGGACCGCGCATTGATCACGCACGGTCACGCAGATCACGCGCGCCCCGGGCATCGCCGCTACCTGGCAACCGACATCGCCGGGCCTGTCATGCGCCACCGATTGGGCCAGATTGCCCTCGATTCGATAACATATGGTGAAGACCGCCGTATGGGCGGCGCAAACGTGTCTTTTCACCCCGCGGGCCATATCCCCGGCTCGGCGCAGGTTAGGGTCGAGGTCGGCGGCGAGGTCTGGGTCGTATCGGGCGACTACAAAACCACGCCCGACGCCCTGTCGACCCCGTTCGAGCCATTGAAATGCCACAGCTTTATTACCGAATGCACCTTTGGCCTGCCCGTGTTCAAATGGCCGGATGAGGCAGTGGCCGCCCGCCAGATCAACGACTGGTGGGCCACCAATGCCGCAGAGGGTAAATTCAGCCTGCTGGGCGCCTATTCGCTGGGTAAGGCGCAGCGCGTCATGTCGCTGCTAGACCCCGAAATCGCACCGATTCTGACCCACAGCGCTGTCGAAAACACCAATGCAATTCTACGTGGTCAAGGATTCGATTTACCACCGACGATCCGGGTTACTCCAGATCTCGCGCCCAAGGACCACCCCGGCGCCATGATTATAGCGCCCCCCGGCGCCATGGGCAGCAATTGGGCTCGCCGGTTTCGCCCCGCCGCGACCGGGTTTGCCAGCGGCTGGATGCGGATGCGCGGCGTGCGGCGGCGGCACTCCGTCGATCGCGGCTTCGTCGTGTCTGACCATGCTGACTGGACCGGCCTCAATGAGGCGATAAAATCAACAGGCGCTGAAAATATATACACAACACATGGTTACACCGATATCTTCGCGCGATGGTTGAAGGGCGAAGGCTATAACGCTGAGGCGCTGACCACCGAATTCACCGGCGATTCACTGGACAGTGACGTGCTGGATACGGAGGACGCGGAATGAAACGATTCACCGCGCTCTATGCAACCATCGACCAGACCACCAAGACAAGGAGCAAGGTCGCCGCCCTTGCCGCCTATTTCAGAGATGCGCCCGAAGAGGACCGGCTGTGGACCATCGCGCTCTTTTCGGGCCGCCGACCGCGCCGCGCAATTACCACAACCAAGCTGCGTGAATGGGCAGCCCAGCGGGCGGGTATCCCCCTGTGGCTGTTCGAGGAAAGCTATCCCATAGTCGGCGATCTGGCCGAGACGATCGCGCTGGTTTTGCCACCCCCGACCCGCAGCCAGGACAGCAGCCTGACAGACTGGATCGCCTTCCTACGCGGGCTGGGCGCCGAGGAAGAGAATGCGCGCCGCACCGGCGTTCTGGACGCCTGGGACCAGATGGATGCGGCCGAGCGACTCGTCTTCAACAAGCTGCTGACCGGGGGGTTTCGCGTTGGGATTAGCCGCAAGCTGATGACGCGCGCATTGGCGCAGGCCACCGGCCATGACGAGGCCGAACTAGCCCACCGCTTGATGGGCGACTGGACGCCAGACAGCACCACATACACCGCGTTGATCGAAGCGCCAGACCCAGAAGCGGCACTGTCGCGGCCCTATCCCTTCTGCCTCGCCCATGGCCTCGACGGGGATACACCGGGCAGCCTTGGCGCACCCGAGAACTGGTGCGCTGAGTGGAAATGGGACGGAATTCGTGGCCAGCTAATCGCACGCGGGACGGCGAAAGGCGCTGCGCATTTCGTCTGGTCGCGCGGCGAGGAGTTGATAACCGACCGCTTTCCCGAATTCGCCCAAGCGGCAGATTTCCTACCCCAAGGCACCGTGTTAGACGGTGAGATCGTGGCATGGGACGGCACCGCGCCCCTGCCCTTCAACGACCTGCAAAAACGTATCGGGCGCAAGACCGTGCCAAAGGCGCTGCTGAAAAGCGCGCCGGTGATCCTACTCGCCTACGACTTGCTGGAGGACGGCGGCACAGACCTGCGCGCGCTGCCCTTTGCGCAGCGGCGCGCCCGGCTGGACACACTTGTCGCCGCACTGCCGCAGGATGCGCCGGTGCGGTCATCAAAGTTGATCGCATTCGACGACTGGAACGCCCTCGCCCAGATCCGCAGCACCGCACGGGACAACAGGGCCGAGGGTGTGATGCTGAAATCCAAGCTCAGCCCCTATCATGCGGGCCGCAAGAAGGGAGATTGGTGGAAATGGAAACTCGACCCGCTGACCATCGACGCCGTGATGATCTATGCACAGCAGGGATCGGGGCGGCGCGCGAACCTGTTTACCGACTTCACATTCGCGGTGCGCAGCGGCAATGATCTGGTCCCCTTCACCAAGGCGTATTCGGGCCTGACCGACGCCGAATTTCGCAAGATTACCGCATGGGTGCGCAAGAACACGCTAGAGCGATACGGCCCCGTGCGGCAGGTCAAGGCTGAGCATGTCTTCGAGATCGCGTTTGAAGGAATCGCGCCCTCACCCCGCCATAAGTCGGGCGTCGCGCTGCGGTTTCCGCGCATGAAACGTTGGCGCCACGATAAGCCGCTGGATGAGGCCAATACCTTGGACGACCTGCACGAAATGCTGCGTCAATTCGGCTGAAACGGCAGGCGCCCTTGAGCGAACCGCGCCCGCCGCCTATGTCATGTGAAACATAGCATAGGAGCAGCATCCATGATCCACCTTCCCGAGCCCGCCCATGACGCAAACGCAAATGCCAAGGGGGGGGATCTGGGCAAACTGCCAGAATGGGATCTGAGCGATCTATATACCGCACCAGATGCGCCAGAACTGGCTCGCGACTTGGCATGGTTGGAGGGCGAATGCGCCGCCTTTGCCGCCGATTTCGAAAACAAGCTGGACAGCCTTGATGCAGCGGGCCTGCTGAAATGTATCCACCGCGATGAGGCGATCAGCAACATCGCCGGTCGCATCATGTCCTATGCCGGCCTGCGATATCAGCAGCTGACCACCGATGCCTCGCGCACAAAGTTCCTGTCGGATGCGCAGGAAAAGATTACCACTTTCACCACGCCGCTCGTGTTCTTCACGCTAGAACTGAACAAGCTGGACGAGGATCATCTGTCGGGCCTCTTGGCGCAAAACGTCGACTTGGCGCGCTATAAACCCGTGCTGGATCGCATCCGCGCGATGAAACCTTACCAGCTATCCGACGAGATAGAGAAGTTTCTGCACGATATGGGCGTCGTTGGCGATGCGTGGGAGCGTTTGTTCGACGAGACTATTGCCGGGCTCACTTTTACCGTGGACGGCGAGGAGTTGGGAATTGAGGGCACGCTGAACCTGCTAACCGAGCAGGACCGCAGCCAACGCGAGGCGGCAAGCCGCGAGTTGGCCCGCGTGTTTGGCGCCAATATACGCACATTTTCGCGGGTGCATAATACCTCTGCCAAAGAAAAAGAGGTCATCGACCGCTGGCGCGGCATGCCGACAGCACAGGCGGGCCGCCACCTCAGCAACGATGTGGAGCCGGAGGTCGTTGAGGCGCTACGCAATGCTGTCGTCGCCGCCTACCCCAAGCTAAGCCACCGATATTACGCGCTAAAAGCTAAGTGGTTGGGCCTTGAGCGGATGCAGGTCTGGGATCGCAACGCGCCCTTGCCAATGGAGGAAACAAAGGTCGTCAATTGGGACGAGGCACGCGAGACGGTGATGAACGCCTATACCGCGTTCGACCCGCGCATGGGCGAGCTGGCGCAGCCGTTCTTCGACAAGGGTTGGATCGACGCGGGCGTCAAAAAGGGCAAAGCGCCCGGCGCCTTCGCCCACCCCACGGTGACGAACGTGCATCCCTACGTCATGCTGAACTACCTCGGCAAACCGCGCGACGTGATGACGCTGGCGCATGAGTTGGGTCACGGCGTGCATCAGGTGCTGGCGGCGGGCCAAGGCGAGCTGTTGTCGTCCACGCCGCTGACGCTGGCCGAAACCGCCAGCGTGTTCGGAGAAATGCTGACGTTCCGCCGGATGTTGGATGGCGCGCAGAGCCAAGCGGAGCGCAAGGTGATGCTGGCCGGCAAGGTGGAGGACATGATCAACACGGTCGTGCGCCAGATCGCGTTCTACGATTTCGAGTGCAAGCTGCACGCCGCCCGCCGAGAGGGCGAGCTGACGCCGGACGATATCAACGCGCTCTGGATGTCGGTGCAGGGCGAAAGCCTCGGCCCCGTGTTCGACTTCATGGACGGGTACGAGACGTTTTGGGCCTACATACCCCACTTCGTCCACTCGCCCTTCTATGTCTATGCCTACGCCTTTGGCGACGGCTTGGTGAATGCGCTTTATGCGGTCTACGAAGAACAGCCTGACGGATTTCAGGATAAGTATTTCGACATGCTGAAGGCCGGCGGATCCATGCACCATTCCGAATTGCTCAAACCGTTCGGCCTTGATGCCAGCGATCCCGCGTTCTGGGACAAGGGACTGAACATGATCTCGGGCATGATCGACGAGCTGGAAGCAATGGAAGAGTGACAGTCTAGGGCGACGGCAGAGTGAGCCACGCAAGCTAAAAATTTGATAGATCACCAAATGAAATACGCCGCATCGTCAAACGCGGCGTATTTTTCATTTTAAACCAATCAGATGTCGCAGCCCAAATCAGGCGTCCTCCATCATCCCTTTGTCCTGCGCGAGGCTACGCATCCGAGCCTGCAACTTCTCGAACGCACGCACCTCGATCTGGCGGATCCGTTCGCGGCTAACGTCATACTGGCCGCTCAACTCCTCCAGCGTGACGGTCTGATCACTCAGCCGGCGCTGGGTCAGAATATCCTTCTCGCGGTCGTTCAGCACGTCCATCGCGTCGGCCAGCATCTCGCGGCGGGCCAGCAGCTCGTCCCGCTCCTCATAATCGGTGGCCTGATCGGCGTCCTCGTCTTCCAGCCAGTCCTGCCATTGCATTGTCCCCTCGCCTTCGGAGCCGACGGTGGCGTTCAGTGACGCATCCCCGCCAGACATCCGGCGATTCATCGAGATCACTTCCTTCTCGGTCACACCCAGCTGAATCGCGATCTTTTTGACGTTCTCCGGGCGCAAATCGCCTTCTTCAAGTGCGCCAATCTTGTTCTTGGCCTTGCGCAGATTGAAGAAAAGCTTCTTCTGGGCTGAGGTCGTACCGAGTTTCACAAGGCTCCAAGAGCGTAGGATGTATTCCTGAATGCTGGCTCGGATCCACCACATCGCATAAGTCGCGAGGCGAAATCCCTTTTCAGGATCGAACCGTTTGACAGCCTGCATCAGGCCTACATTCGCCTCCGAGATCACCTCGGCCTGCGGCAGGCCATAGCCGCGATAGCCCATCGCAATCTTGGCCGCCAAACGCAGATGTGACGTGACCATGCGGTGCGCCGCCTCGGTGTCTTCCTGCTCGACCCACGCTTTGGCCAGCATGTATTCTTCTTCCGGCTCCAGCAGCGGGAATTTGCGTATTTCCTGCATGTAGCGGTTCAGACCGCCCTCTGGCGTCGGTGCCGGCAGATTTGCATAATTTGCCATGGTATTGCCCCTCACAGCGCCGCAATGTTTACGGCCTTAACATCTAACTGGGCGCACGACGCCCCTTTTTCAATGCGTTTCGTATCACTTCATTGATTTAGAGTGAACCTAAGCCGTTCCCGGCGCCAGCCATGTGACAGCGGTCTCACGCAACCGTGCTGGGGTCGCGATCTGGCACGAGCGCATGCATCAACGCCGTTATATCGCCGGGCAAAGGCGCCTCGAATGCCATCGCCTCGCCGCTCACGGGGTGGTCGAACCCCAGCGAGGCGGCGTGCAACGCCTGCCTGCCAAAGCGCTGCGCCATTTCAGCGCCCGCAGGCGGCAGTGCCTTTTGCGCCAGTTTGCGGCCCGCGCCATAGACTGGGTCACCAATCAAGCCGTGACCCGCATAGGACAGATGCACCCGGATCTGGTGGGTACGCCCTGTCTCCAGCCAGCACTCCAGCAGCGCGCAAGCTGCTGGCGCTCCAAACCGCTCCAGCGTGCGAGTGCGGGTGACGGCATGGCGCCCCCCGGCCCAGCAGACAGCCTGCTTTTGCCGATCGGTGCGGTGACGATTCAAATGCGACGCGATGCGCAGGATATTGCCCGGCTCGAACGTGATGCCGCGCAGACCGCGCAGGCGAGGGTCAGATGCTTCAGGCACGCTATGGCAGAGCGCCAGATAACGGCGCTGCGCGGTATGTTTGGCAAATTGCGCGGCCAGCCCATGATGGGCCGCATCCGATTTGGCCACCACCAGCAAGCCGCTGGTATCCTTATCGATCCGGTGGACAATGCCGGGCCGTTTTTGCCCGCCGACCCCGGACAAATCACCGCCGAAATGATACAGTAGCGCGTTGACCAGTGTACCACCCGGCGTGCCCGGCGCAGGATGAACGACCATGCCAGCAGGCTTGTTCACCACAATCAGGCTATCGTCTTCGTAGATGATATCCAGCGCGATATCCTCGGGCAGGATATGACTGTCCTCGGCCACGGGGACGGATATCACCACCTCGTCGCCCTCCTCCAGCCGCGCCTTGACGTCCGTGACCACGGCACCGTTGACCGTAATCTGGCCGGCCTCGACCAGCCGCGCCAACCGCGTGCGCGACAGCGCGGCACTCTCGGGCACGTCGCGGGCCAGCGCCTTGTCAAGGCGCGGCGGCGGGTCCATACCGATCAACACGGTAAGAGAGGTAGAGCCCATGGATAATGATCCCCAGATGCAGCCGGTCGATCCGGCGATGGTGCGATATCTGCGCGTGCTGGTCACGGCCCTTACAGCGACCATGACAATCGGGTTCATAATCATCGTTGCGCTCTTTGTCACCCGCTTCTGGGGTGGACCGGATATGGCCCTGCCAGATTCGGTAACTTTGCCAGAAGGCGCGCGCGCGGAAGCATTTACCCAAGGGCACAACTGGTATGCTGTCGTAACCGGGGACGTGATCCTGATATACGACCGGTTAACCGGACAACTGCGCCAAACCGTGCAGATCAATCTGAGCGAATAGCCGAATATGGGAGTGCTACCACTTCCCAGTTCCAAACCTAGATCCACCTGATACGAGTGTAGGCAGTCCGGTGTATTTATGTAAATTTTATCGATTATTTAGAAGAAACACAGCATTATCAGGTGCAGTCCGGTAACTGGCGGGTAGCGTGCCGTGCAAAACCAGCCGGACGACGCCCAACGACGCAGTCGCCACCGTTTCGAAATTTCAGGCGTTGCTCCGACATAAATGGCTTGTTCGTGCCTTCATTCTTCGCACTTCTTGGGCTGTGAAACTGGTTTTCATTCATGCTTTTCTTCGCCAAAACTGCCATTTTCCTACCCGCCTTAATTACGTGCGGCTGTCCGTTTTTGCGACCAGACTTGTCCAGCGCTTCGGCAAGGGTTCTCATCGCGATAGGAAAGATCTTTCTGATACTGTTCGGTCTGGGCATTTTGTCAGAAAAATCTCGGTTTGTTGCCAAATGCCGGGCCCTATGCTGCAAAAACTGTCGCCGCTGGGTAGAGAGCAGCGTCATGGTTAGTTGTCACACTCCGGAAGGTAGTATGGCTGTTTCTTAAACAGCTCTGGCTTGAGTTTGTGGCAGTTCTTCATGGCCTGCAAGGGCGACTTGCTGCCCAGT
>Ga0307966_1000827_pt1 | contig 25298 bp, 19 predicted proteins | sample OrgLakmetagen646_FD_203141 | JGI IMG/M metagenome (GOLD analysis project Ga0307966, IMG submission 203141) | Saline water microbial communities from Organic Lake, Antarctica - #646 | ecosystem: Environmental > Aquatic > Non-marine Saline and Alkaline > Saline | place: Antarctica: Organic Lake... | reverse complement strand
AAAGACATTCTGATGTTTAGCATCTGCCCATATCCCTTCTGAGATGTTATCGTAGGAAAAGCGTTTTGCACCATTGGAGGAATTTTGCTATTTAGAAAGAAATCATTCATATGCTGTACACTATAAAAATTCTGTTAACCCTAATTACTATCATCATGGCAGAGTCTAACCAACCAACCAACCAACCAATAAGAAAACTTACCGGGAAGCCTTTGAGATGTTATCTCCGAGGGAAGTTGAGGTACTGAAACTTGTGGGGAAAGGACTTAAGAGCAAAGAAATCGCAGACGAGCTGTATCTATCGGTTCGGACTATTCACTCGCACAGAAGGAAAATCTGTTCTAAGTTGAACATTAAGGGACGCCATGGATTGGTAAAGTGGCTTCTGAGTGTCCGTAACGGTGGTATATCAAATACTTCAGATTAAGAAGTTTTGGTTTTGAGGAGGTACAAGTGCGTAATATAATAGGCACATGTGCCTATTAAAATTTTGGTAGGTTTTTGTTAATATCACAAATAAATAAATAACTATGAAATACGTACAAATAATATTATTGATAGTAATTATCACTTTCGGCTACGCAGGTAATGCAAATATAGTTTATTCCAATGACACTGGGCCTAATCAAAAAAATGATTATAAAAATAGCTTGGTTTCAAATAGTGAGTGCGTGGAATATGTAGGGGGCGATATCATTGTCTTAAGCGGGCCATCATGTTCTGCAGGAGATGCTACATGTTCTTGTTCTGAAGGCCAATGCTGTAGTGCCGGAGGAGGATCATGTGAGTGCAATAATTGTGATGACGATGACGACGAAGATGGCGGAATTGATTGGACTATTTTGAAAGATTTACTTCCCATATTATTACCGTAAATAAATTTACCAGAAAGTTGTGTAGTTATAGCTTAATGACTGCATTTCTTTCTATTTTAATAACCAAATATTAATCTATGTATCATAAAGTAATAGCATTTATTTTTTTAATAATTTTGTACACGAATTCCTATTCTCAAAATGCAGGAATTGAACCCATCTTAGAAATCGGGGCGAGTGAATTATTGGGCACATTTATTACCGATGTGGATATGGGCCCCGATGGAGTAATTGCAGTTGCGCTGAATGATCTGTCAAGAGTTCATCTATATGATTTGCAGGGAGAATTGATCAACGAATATGGTACAAGTGGAAGAGGTCCCGGTGATTTCAATAATTTAATGTCGGTCCATGTATCAAATTCAATAATCTATGCTATGGATAGTGGGCCTGGAGGTAAAGTGAATGCCTTTGACAGAGATGATCCCAGCAATTTCCAAGCTAACGGAATACCACGATTTAGTAATAGTTTTCCACTGCGTATGTGGGCATTGAGTGAAGAGAAATTTTTGGTAGAATACCGGCCGTCATATTCCAATATTAATATTGGGAAAGAGATAATGTCTACATATTCTGTCATTTCTATACATAATGAAAGTATGTTTGATCAAGTTTTTCAGCATGAATCAGCAGAGATGTTCGTAAACAGTTCCAATGGGGGATTCAGCGTATCTGATATGCCATATGGAAGGGAAAATCATATAATTCCAATTGATGATGAGATCTTTCATAACTGGTCTGGTAAGAAAAATGTCACAAGAATTAATATTAACAATGCTGACACTATTGATGTTGTTGAACCCCAATTTTCAGTAGACAGGATATCACTAAACGATCAAGATTACCGTCGATACTTTTATCGAGAATTGGGAATATCTGACAGGGATAATTTAAGTGAGGTAATACAACAATTATCTACTGATGCCTCATCAAGAGCCAGGATCAGAGGTTTACAGGCAAAGCTGGAAAACAGGGAAGAACTCCATAGCACATTTCCAGTTTATGAGTGGGTTGTGGGGGATTCAGGTAGCCTCTGTTTTGGAATCCCAGCTTCAGATAGATCTGTTACAAGAGTGGAATGTACAGATTTGAATGGAGAGAAAAGACAAAGCGGCAAAATTGATTCCTCAGTGGATGTTTTTGGGCTTCACGACCACTACCTGTACGGCACTCGTATATTGGATAGAGGGATGACATCGGTTGTTGTTTATGAGATAACGGATAGATAAATGAGTAAAAGCAATTGCAATTGGATTGTATTTGGCTCAAAAACCCCCAAGGTTTCCAAAACCTTGGGGGTTTGTTGATACAGGTCATGCCTGATGAAGTGACTTTTACTATTTAGTGAGAAATCATTCATCAGTAGTTCATCAAAAAGAACTGTTAACCCCAAAAGCTATCATCATGGCAGAGTCTAACCAACCAACCGACAATAAAACCTACCTGGAAGTCCTTGAGATGTTATCACCGAGGGAAGTTGAGGTGTTGAAACTTGTGGAGAAAGGACTAAAGAACCGTGAAATTGCTGACCAGCTTTATCTTTCGATTCGGACCGTACATGGGCACAGACGTACTATTTGTTCTAAGTTAAACCTGAAAGGGCGCCATGGGTTGGTAAAATGGATCTTAAAAGTCCGAAACGGGGATCATTAGTTAATTTTCATAATATTTGAATTGGACTGATATAGGCACATGTGCCTAATATAATGGGCACATGTGCTTATAGAATATTACTTCTTATTCATTTAGAATATGAAAGTAATCTAAACCTCAATTAAACTTCACTAACTATGAAATATTTGAAAACAGTATCTATAAGTTTATTAGTAATAGCATCTGCACTTGCTTTTGGATCAACTGAAGCAAATGCAATACCAGAAAGTTCATCTTGTTCAACTTTATGGTCTAATTGTACAGCTACTGCGATAGAAAATTATGATAATGGAACTTACACATTTGCTGAGTTCTATGCGTTCTATAGTGAGATATGCCCTCAAGCTTACGATGAATGTATAAGATCACCTCAAAATAATTGATTTAATTACTCTTTTTTTTAATGATTTTTGGAAAAAAGTATAGCAATCAATTGAGTCTACCGTCTAATTGTATTTCGAAATGAATTTACACAGAATGGCAATTAGACGGATTTTATTTAATAAAATTATCTGAAAATCGTCTCTATATACATATTGATTTAGAAAATAAACTGAAACTCATAAAGTTGATTTTACTGTTGAATAAATTAAACATTGTTAAGTCCAGCATTCTAATTGTTTTATACTTGGCAAGCCTGAATACTTCAATCACAACTCTGACTGAAATTTTCAGATTTGATGGAGATGGAGAAGAGCTATACGGCGTCGCAGATTTGTTACCGCTCGATAATGGTGATTTTGTCATTTCGGATAGGCTCACCAATAAAGTTCTTAAAGTTAGTGGGACGGGTAAGCTTGTTCGTTTAGTAGGTCGTGATGGACGAGGGCCGGGTGAGTTTAGCGGAGGGCCGGATTTGATCGTTGAAAGTGAAGGTTTACTCTACGTATTTGATCGAAGCGCATCAAGAGTGGTACAGGTATTCGATCATGATTTAAATTATGTGACAACAATAAATATAAGAATAGTCCGGGATGCAGTGGCAGTTAACAATTCTCTTATGTTGTTACACTATCATGACTATCTAAACAACAAGTTTTTACACTTGTATGATTATAAGGGAGAAATAAAATCTTCGTTAGAGCATGATGCCGGTTCAGAAGAATACACAAATTTAAATTACGGGCACGTACTCAATATTGGAAAAGAGAGAATGGTTTTGGTTTACAAACATATGAACCGTATTGAGTACTATAATTCAGAATTTGAGCTGTCTAAAAGAGTGTCAATTGATTCACTTCCAGGGCAATCACCCGTTTACCAAAGACCGGGTACTGATCAGATTGTAAGGCGGTTTGAAGGCAGAGAAAGAGAAATAGTTGAAAAAGGAAGCTATTGGCCGGAGATCAACATTTTTCAGTCGGCTGCTTCAGATGGAAAAGGCAACGTTTATATTCAGGTTAATTCCGAGTTATGGGATTCGGAGAATAACATTATTGTTTTAAATGATCAGGGCACTCAAACAGACTCATTTAATTTACCTGACCATCAAGAGCTTATGGCGATTGGCAATGATGACCGTCTCTACAGCAAATCAGCCTCTGGTGACGCCGTGTTTGTGTACCAGATAAGCAGGTAGTAAAATATTGCGACTAACCCTATAAAAGCTTCAGTATTAAGCTCATGAAGAAAGCTAATAGCGGGAATTTTTAAGAGCCTTCAAAATTCTCATATATAATCTACTTGGCCTACACACCCATTAAGTCCACCTTGTTCAAGTGGTTATAATTAGCTATTTAGAGAGAAATCATTTATCGACGGTACATCAAAAGAATCCTGTTAACCCCAAAAGCTATCATCATGGCAGAGTCTAACCAACCAACCGACAATAAAACCTACCTGGAAGTCCTTGAGATGTTATCGCCAAGGGAAGTTGAGGTACTGAAACTTGTGGGTAAGGGACTTATGAACAAAGAAATCGCAGACGAGCTGTATCTATCGGTTCGGACTATTCACTCGCACAGAAGGAAAATCTGTTCTAAGTTGAACTTCTAAGTTGAACATTAATGGACGCCATGGGTTGGTAAAGTGGCTTATGAGTACCCGTAACGGTGATTTCTCAAATACTTCAAAGTAGGAATTTATGGACTTGAGTAGGCACATGTGCCTATTGCTTAAACTAAATTTAACTGACAATATTGAAGTGAACTATAGCCCGCTACTGGGCAATAACCAAAACACTTCCAAAATGAAGAGAACAATTACTTTACTATTATTTTTCATAATTACATTAGTACCAATAACTCAGTCAACACAGGCACAAGTAGGTGTCACCGATGTTGTTGATATTCAAATGTGTGCAACAGATTCTTGCGATGTAAGGCTGGTACAATCGAAATTATTCTATGCAGGATGGGAATTAAAAATTAGATGCTTTATTGATGGGCAATGGCAAGGTAGTACAGATTATGGTGATGGTGTTTACAGTGGTTCACTTTGAAACGGAGCAATATCTTATCAAGGTTAACTATAATCAATTAAGTTCAATCGTCGATTATTTATGACTAAATGTAAATTTGTCGGAGCGGCAATTTTGGTTCTGCTATTGGGCTGTACGGAGGAAAAGAACCGGGAGATCCATATTTACGACATTAAATCGGATTTAAGTGACAGTACAATTGTTTATCCACAGTTGTATGAAATAGAAGAACTATTTGCTCCGGCACAATTTTCATTGCAATCAAATAAAGAAGGACTTGTAGTAACTCCTCGGGTACCGGCCTCAGGTTATTCACTATTCTACTATATGCATCAAGATCCGAACACATGTTGCCCTCAAATGAATGGTTTGACGAAGACTGGAAGAGGCCCCGGAGAGTCCGGGGCTATGATCTCCGGAACCAGAACCGCGGACAGTGATACCCTTGTGTACTACTCTATGGATACATCGAGATTTTATCATTACGATCAAAATCTGAATCTGATCAAAGATCCTCTAATAAGTGTTATAGATATTTTAGTGACGGATCGTTTTGCTTACACCAATGGCAAATATTACTCTGAAGCAACTTTTTCAGATGAGGAAAAAATTCTTAGAATATATGATTCGACCACTAAGACGACGAAAACTCTTATTGATAATCGAATTCCTCATGGGTACCAACCAGCTGCGAGAAATAATATAGCTTCAATAATATCAACACCAGAACATATATTGATTGCATTGGTCGGGGAAAAAGAAATTATGATTTTTGATGGGAATGACCTTCTTACAGGCAAAATTGTTCTAGGAGAGAATGACCCTTTACCTGAACCATATATACCTATATCAAGTGAAGATATAAAAAGTAGCTCACAGCAGATATTTAAAATGGAATATTATGATGGCATGATATTCGTACTTATGAAGACTGGGCTTTTCGTTTTCAATAATGACTATGAGTTTGTTATAAGGTTCGTTTTTAACGATCGCAATGAAGAAAATCTCGATATATCAGACTTTACAGTAAATAGTGACATGTTGTATTTAAGACAAGGGTTGTCATCACTTTACAGAATTGATTATTTTCAAATAAAATCTATATTATTACAAGATTAGATAAATATTAAAATAAGGTGTAAATGATTACATTTGGAACAATAGAAATCATAATACTTACTATAATCTCGATATTTATTTTGATGGGAATCATAATATTTATTAATCTCAAAAAGAACAAAAGTTAGTCGTTAGAATTGCAGTTTCAAGTACACAATACAATTTTATTACATTTCATATTCTAGATAGATTCCCAACAAAAACTGTTGCAGCGAATGTTAAATAAGGCTTTAGAGTGCTTTGAAATACCCATCTGTCGGTCGCTTTTACCGACTGATGGGTGTCCCTGACCCGTCAGCCCGCATATATAGCGTGCAGACGGGCAGTCATTAAAAGCCTTCTTTTAGCGGTTTGATGGTGGCGAATAATCCTTTAGTGGCGTAACCAACTCCCAAATTAAAAACCGCTTATCTTTAACATGGCTAACTATAGATCTACTGTTCCACCGGTTAAACTGATACAGTCGATTTTTTTAAAAACCACTTATTTATTGCAGTATTCTCGAGAAAGATAGAAGTGCATTTAAGCGAATATTCAATTGTTCCCAAGCGCCAGAATATCCCGAAGAATGAATTCCTCAGAAACGGATATAATATCATCGAGGTGGGTTTGTATAATAATGCCGGTGACGAGTTTGTTATTAATCCTAGCAACGATCTGTTTGCTGCACTTTATTAATAGAGTTGCACCGATTTTATTTATGCTTTCATACAATAAATGGTTTAGTAGATTGAAACAGAGACAGTTTTGACTACACAGAAATGTGTTATAGTGTATTTTTCTGAGATGATTGAAAAAAATGCCGGACAGCTCTAACTATCCGGCAATTGAGTTTAATTACAATTAACCCTCCAAAGGTTTAGAAGCCTTGGAGGGTTGGTTTCATTCCTTTAAATATGATGTTGATTCATCGTTCGTAAATCCCCCTTTTATCGCCGCAGGCATCCCTTCAGGAAAGGGGGACTTTTTAGTGCCCGTTAACATGACCTCTGCCGTGGGAATCTGCTTCGATAATGGAGTGCCAGTCGAACTGTTCGCTGTAGCCTTCGCGTTCCCACCAGAAGGGCAGGCGTTCTCGGGAATAGTTTCCTATCTCATTCATGGTTGAGGCGTCGTACAGCCGGCCGTTCACCATGGTGTACACTACGTTTTCGGTATCGTAAATATCTTCCAGCGGGTTGCCGTCAATCACAATCAGGTCGGCCAGCTTGCCGGGTTCCAATGATCCCAGGTGCTCGCCCACGCCAATATAGTTGGCACCGTTGATGGTAGCCACTTTCAGCGCGTCGTGGTTGCTCATACCGCCTTGTGTAAACATCCAGGTTTCCCAGTGAGCAGCAAGGCCCTGGAGCTGTCCGTGGGCACCAATGTTGACCGTTACGCCACGATCGTGCAGCTCTTTTGCAGCGGCCGCACTTTTAAAGTGGCCGACCTCGTACTCCTCTTCAGGCACCATTGTTCGGTGGCGGCTTCGTGAATCTACCACGCCGCGTGGCGTGAAAGTCAACAATCGCTCTTTTTCCCATACATTGGTGTGCTGGTACCAGTAATATTCGCCGCTCATACTGCCGTAGTTGACGACAAGTGTTGGCGTATAGCCCACATCAGACGCTTCCCACACTTTCAGCACGTCTTCATACAGCGGATAGATAGGTACATTATGTTCGATGCCGGTGTGCCCGTCCAGAATCATGCTCATGTTGTGGGTGAAGGTCGAGCCGCCTTCAGGCATGACGTTCACGCCAAGCTCCCGGGCTGCCTGAAGAATCTGTTGCCGCTGATTGCGACGGGGCTGATTGTAGCTTTTAACCGATGTGGCACCAAACGCCTGGGTTCGGCGGATAGCAGAGCGGGCGTCATCAAGATTATTGACCACCGTTTTCTGGACGTTTTCTGCACCATAGAGAATGCGTCCGGTGGAAAAGATTCTGGGTCCTATCATCGTGCCTGTTTTGACCATCTCAGACTGTGAAAAGATCATTTCAGTATTCGACGACGGATCGTGAGATGTCGTCACACCGTATCCCAGGTTGGCAAAATAGTGCCACTGCTGGTTCGGGCTGAGGCCTTCACGGAAATTGCCGATGTGTGCATGGGCGTCCACAAGGCCCGGCATGATAGTTTTACCCTGAACATCTTCAACAAAAGCTCCGTCAGGTATAGAAACCTCTCCGGTTTCGCCTACGGCTACAATTCGATTTTCGCTTACGACAATAGTTCCGTTTTCAATCACTTCGTCGCCATTCATCGTAATGATTCTCGCATTAGTAAACGCTACTGAACCGTCCGGAATATCAGTTTCCAGCTCAAGGCCTATGGATATTCCATCGCTTTCGCCAAGCGGAAGTTCCTCGTTCATGCCACCGTTTAGAAAATCGAATGCTTCCTCAAGTTCAATGGTGTAGTATTTTTCGCCGAGAGTCCAGTTCAGGCGTTCCCCGTCGGCTGACCACTGCAGGTTATAGCCTGCATCGCGCGCAACATGGGTCACAGGAAAAGATTTGGTGTTGGCGTGCAAATTCAATTCCGACCCTGTTTTTGGCATCGGAGCCACATACACTTTATAAAGTTCAGTGAACGCAATCCACTTGTCGTCGGGGCTGGGAGTGAAGTTTATGGCATATTCTGACGTAAAATGCTGCTTCTCATCATAACCGTTCAAATCCACACTGCGGAAGTTAGTTCGCGCCTGGTAGTAAATCCTATCCCCGGTTGCGTTGAATTTCGGCGTACTTCCGCCCTCGCGTACCATAGTCATTTCACCGCCGGTTGCCGGCATGTGATAAATTCCCGCGTTTAGAGTATAGGCGAATCCCTGGTGGTCATTACCCGATTCTTTTCTGAATACAATTGTTTCCCCGTCCGGAGAAAATGACGGTTCTCGATAGATTCCTTTCTCTTCTGTGATGGTTTGCGGATTTGCATTTCGACGATCCATACGGAGTGTTTTGATGGCGCCAAGGTCTCCATCTGTCCAGGTTACGTAGGCAAGTATCTGGCCGTTAGGTGAAAATGCTGGCTCAAATTCCAGATTTTCGTCACCGGTCAATCGTTGCGGTGTACCATCAGGCAGATCTTTTTTCCAGAGATATCCAGCTGCGTTAAATACCAGCATATTGCCATCGGGAGATGTAACCGCGTGGCGGATGGCCTGAGCGGTAAATGTGTCCTGTGCGGGATCGAATTTGTGGTGGACCGCCTCTGCAATTTCATGATTCATTTGAGCCGTAAATGGAATCTCTTCTATATCCAGGGATTCAACATTCAATTTATGGATGCCACCTTGTGCCCAAAAGATCAGATTCTCGCCGTCGGGTGTCCAGTTAAAGTTCGTATAGGGACCAAAAATAGCCCACGCCTGCTGTTGATCGTGGCTGAGTCCATCAAATACCGGTTTTTCGATTCCGGTCTCCAGATCACGAATGAACATCACCGATTTAGTTCGCACCCGTTTGATAAAAGCCATTTTTGATCCGTCAGGTGAAATAGTTGGTGAGATCGCTCCGCCGGGGCCGCCGGTCACGCGTACAATTTCACCGGATTCCCGGTCATACCGGTTGATGACATAGATCTGGTTGTTCGCATCTTTATTGTATTGGAAATATCCGCCGGGATACACATCCTGGCTGTAATACACGTAGCGTCCATCGGGAGATACAAACGGCTGGCCGGCATCCTGCTGGTCGTTCGGGCGTTCGGTAAGCTGAATTCCGGACCCACCCGTAATGTGATACATCCACATCTCGCCGGCACCAAGAGAACGGCCTGACGTGAAATGCTTGCGTGCCACAATATAGTTGCCATCTGGGGTCCATGTGGCGTTGTTCAGTAGTCGAAAACTTTCATCTGTGACCTGTTCTGCTTCAGAGCCGTCGCGGTTCATCACCCAAATGTTGTCACCGCCACCTGCATCGCTGGTAAACGAGATTTTAGACCCATCAGGGCTGAACCGGGGCTGTATTTCATAGGCCAGACCTTGCCGAAGTACCACGGCATCACCGCCTTCAATCGGCATGCTGTAAATGTCGCCGAACAGGTCAAAAACAATCTCATCGCCATCGGAACTCACATCAAGGTTCATCCACGTCCCTTCAGACGTTTCAAAATTGACGCTTGTTGTTTCTTCGGCCCTGTGTTGGTTTATATCCCATTCGTCTTCACTATCCTGTGCTGTGAGCTGAATGGTTAGTGCCATTGATAAAAGAAGCAGAAAAGTATATTTCATAGATCTGTTTATTTATTGTAAATCGATTGCCCTGATGTTACTAAAAGTTTGGCAGAAGTTCGGGAAAAATGTGAGCAGTAACAGTATCAAAGACAGCATTAAACAGCATATTAAATTCCAGTTTTTCTTCTAAAAAAGCGCTGTAAACAGTTTCAATCAAGAAAATGGAGTCGGTCACTTGCAGTTGTGGTCGATTCAATGACACATACTTTTACAGGATATCCGTGAATGTGTACCGGTTAAACATCAGGCAGATAACACACTGTAGTTTTACTCCCGTAGAAAAATCTGGATTTGTACCAGATCTTTATTTGCCTTTTTAAAAAAGAATAGGCATTATTTGAAATCTACTATCTGCATCGTTACTTCATCAAGAAAAACTATTCCTATGAATCATTTCAAACATGTTTTCACTGCATTGTTGTTTACATTTCTATTTATTTTACCCTTTTACTGTTCAGGTCAACCGGATGATAGTGATAGAGAGGAGGCCCTGAATATGAGTTTTCAGAAAGTGCACGAATGGTCTATTACTAAACCGATGGTTATTCCTTTTCCTGTAGATGCGCAAGTCCTGTTAGACGGTTCTTTAGTGATTGTTGATAGGGCGTTAAACACCATCAACCATTTTAACCGTGAAGGAGACCTGATTTTCGCGAAGGGTGGCCAGGGACGCGGGCCCGGTGAATATCAGAATCTGAGCGCAGTTGCTATTCGGGATGATGGGCTCGTGGCAGTGGCGGATATAAATTCAGCGGCACTTACTGTTTCAGATGTCTACAGCGAACAGCGGCATCGGGTTACAATTGATGTAGGCTGGAACATGGCACTACAATGGGCCGGAGACAACTTGGTTTACTCTGCTCATCCGTTCAAAATTATGGGGGGAAACAGTGGAGATATTATCATGACTCAATTTAATTCAACTCTTGAAAACAGCGAACAGTTTTTGCGGCTTGAACTTCAGAGAGAGGATCCGCCTGAGGAACAGATCTCCTGCATGTTTTGCAGGTTTTGGTTCCGGAATGACCTTTCATTTTATACAAAGCCAAATGATGAGCGGTACCGCGTATATTTTGTGACGCCGGAGACCGGAGAGTCCTATGAAATAGGTCGGGATGAGTTAGGGCCGACCGAGTACTCCGAGCTTGAACTCGAGCAGATGGCCGAACGCAGGAAGGAAGCGTCTTCAAGAGTGGGAGTTGACCTGGAGTCGTCCGATTTGCCAAGATTTAAACGCATGATTATTGATATGTTTGTTGACCACGAGGGCCGGCTTTGGGTACAGAGACAAGCACATGATAAAATCTCGGGTGTTTTTGATCTGTTCGATGAAGACCGACAGTTTTTAGGGACAGTCCAGCCGCCTGACGGTACGCTCGGCGTCTTTTCAACATCCGGTAACCGTGTTCTTTTTTCGGTATCGGGTCCGGATGATGATCCGGATACGTGGAGCACTGAGGTATATGAAATTGTGGAAGAGTAAGAGGAGATCTATTTTGAAACCTGTTTTCTCTTTTTATTCACTACTAATGTTACTGGCGATTTCCGCCTTGGACGTGCAGGCACAATATCTTCCCCTTCAAGCGGATCTCGATACTCTCAGCAACGTAACTCAAATAGATCACTCCGTTGATCCTGCATTTAATTTAATGCTGGCCGATTCTGTTCATTATAGTGATCCCAACCTGCTCATCGGTACTGTTTCATCTATTACTTCAGACTCGAATGGTCGTGTGTACATTGCCGATAGCGATCAGTTTACGATCCATCGTTTTGATGCAGACGGGACCTTTCTTGAATCATTTGGACGCGATGGAGAAGGCCCGGGTGAATTTCGGTCTCTCATAAAGCTAAGATATCGGGACGGAATTGTATATGCCCTTGATCGGAATTTAAACAGGATTACAGCCTTTAACACAGAATCACTGGACGTTGAGGCGACAATCGGTCTTTCAGGCGAGTCACAATCAACAAGAACAAATATGCGGCCGATGCCGGAAGAGTTTTTTGTTTTGCCCGGCAATCGGTTTTTATTAACCTTTTTACTCTTTTCGGGCGGTACGGACCAGCTTCACTTTCAGCCGGTGGATATTTTTCATCTGGAAGAAGGGTACGAGGGAGCAGCTCAGCTTAAGATTCCCGTACAGCAGAGTGTCATGTTTGAAAACGCAGGGTCTATAGGGGTAGTGACTCCGCCATATGGGCGCAATGGTACACTCTATGCTATATCAGACGGCACAATCTATACGAATTGGTCCGAAAATCTACTATTCAAAGAATACAATAATAGTGGAGATTATACCGGCGCCTGGTTTGATGAAGTAGATAAACTTACTTTGACCCGTCGGCAACTTCGTGAAAGCTATAGCGACCGTTATATGGAGATACTTCGTGATGAAGAACTGCCTGATACCTGGCCCGCAATCCGAAGCTTTCTTGTTGACGATCAAAACCGATTTTGGATTGAGCGCTTTACAGAAAACCTGAGTGAATCAGAGTGGATTATTGCTTCAAAAGATGGTCGGCATTTAGGAAGGGTTACACGTCCCGCAGAAGACACTATTCATCTCGTTCGGAACAACTCTGTATATATTACCGAAAATGATAGCGATGGATTCGAAATTGTAAAGCGCTATAGGCTTGTATTGGATTAGTACCCGACATCAAGAATTGTCTTTTTTCTTGTTGTCTTTTTAAAAAAGAATATGCATTATCTTTCCCTACTAATTAAATCGTAATAAGCGAACAGTCATCATAAACAATGAGTCGATCAAACCAAATCTTAAAGGCCTGTATAGTTTTTGTTGGAATAATAGTCACGTCTTGCAGCTCAGGAGAAGTTGAAGTAAACGTACCAGAGGATGTTGCCGCATTGGAAAACGTGGCCGTTTATTCCGGTGAAACTGCTCCGCTCTATGATATTTCGTTTGAACGACAGGCCCGTTATGGTGATACGGATGATGTCTATATCGGGTCGATGGCGGGAGTAGCGGTGGCTGATGACGGCACCCTGTATCTGGCCGACCGAACTGAGGCTGTCATCCATATCTACAGTGAGTCCGGTGAGTATCAAACAACCATTGGCGGGAAAGGAGAAGGCCCGGGCGAATTTCTTTCGATATCGAGCATAAAATTGCATGAAGGCGAGCTTTTTGCGCTTGACACACAGCAGCAGCGTGTGTCTGTATTTGATGCAGTAGGACGTGACTATCTTCGTTCTCACACGCTCAGTGGAGGCACTCAAGATTTAAGTGGCTTTCCGGTGGCGGCTGAACCACTGTCAGGCAGCCGGTTTCTTGTACTGTACAACAGCATGCAGCGTGAAGATGAAAAGTTTTATCGCAGGTATATGCCACGTATTCTGGATGCAGAAGGGAATACCATTGCATCTGAGTTTATAGAGTTTCCTGCAAGTGAAATGCTGATGCTTCAGAGTGATAACATGATCCGCATCTCGTCATTGCCGTTCATGGGAGAGTCTCATATCGGGTTTAATCAAAATGAAGAGATTGTAGCCGGATTTTCGGATCGTTTTCTGTTTCATGTGATCTCTCTCGAAGGAGATACGCTGCGATCGATCTATCACTCAAAAACCCTCCCGCCGCTCGACCGCTCAGAAATGCTTGCAAATATTGAAGATGAAACATCCAGAAAAGAAATCAGCGCAATGGACATTCCTGAAAAAAGGCTGGCGTTCGAATCCTTCTATATAGATGATGAAGATCGGTTTTGGGTTTCAACTCCAACAGCTGATACAGAGGTGAACGACTGGTGGTTATTGGCAGAAAGCGGCGAAAAGCTGGCGGAGTTCAGCCGACCGGCAACAGACAGGGTTGTGATGGTAAAAGACGCATGCGCATACTTTATGGAAACTGATGAGGAAACAGGTTTGCAAGAAGTTGTGAAGTATGGGTTTGATTTAAGTGAGATGTGAGACAAGAGAAGTGAAAAGGCAAAGTGAAAAGTGAAAAAAGATTAGGGTAATTAACAAATAAAGTCATCAAACAGGAAAATTATGGTAAGACCAAGTGTCATTTTATTCGTTCTATTTATTGCTGGCTGCGCGTCGGAACCCGAGGTTGAGCTTCCTGAAGAGGTGGCGGCTCTTGAAAACGTGGCTGTTTTTTCTGCAGATAGTGAACCGGCATACGAGCTGTCACTTACAAAAGTGGCAACATATGGAGACACTGACGATCTGTTCCTTGGCGGCTGGCTGTCTTCAGTGACAGATCATGAAGGACGCGTGTTTGTAGCTGACATGCAGGAGACCAAGCTGCACCTTTATAATCCTGACGGAAGCTACAACCAGCAGGTAAGCCGGGAGGGCGAAGGACCGGGTGAATACCGAAGCGTAGGTACCATGCGTATTGATGACCGATATTTTCACCTGATGGATCGCAATCTGAATCGCATTACCCGGTATGACCTGGAGAACTTCGAGGTAGCAGGGGAGACAACTATTTCAATTGAGCGTGAAGGTGAGGGCGGTAATTTTCAATACCCGCAGGATTTCTACCTTACCGGCAGCGAAACGTATATAATTGTAGCCGGCAGTTCGTTTTCTGCCGGTGCTTCTGATGATAGCAAACGTTCAATTGAGGGTGTAACTCTTGAATGGTCGGGAGATTCTCTGTCTACAGAAAACATTTTTTCATTTGGTGCATCAGAGGCCCTTGTGCATAGAGAGGGTAATTCGATCATGGTAATGAGTGTTCCTTACAAACGTTCAGCAGGTACAGATATTTGGAATAACCAACTTATTCATAGCTGGAATGAGCATTTTCTATTCAGCGTGTATGATCAAACCGGAGAGTATCAGCGGTCAATTTATTATCCTTATCAAAAGATGCCTCTGGAAAGAGGTGAGGTTCTGGATATGTATGAAGACCGCGACGAACAGTGGTTCAGCATGGTGCGAAATGATGACATGCCTGATCTATGGCCGTCATGGACCACATTTACCGTTGATAATGAAGGCCGGATATGGGTAGAACGATTGGTGAATGATATGGACAATACGGTGCTCCATGTGCTTTCCAATATGGGTGAGCTTCTTGCTACAGCCCCGTGGAACAGAAATAAAAACATTCAGGACATCAAAAACGGGTACCTCTATTCATCGGAAGAGAATGAGATGGGACTCAGAGAAATCGTTAAATATACGATTTCATTGGAGTAAAATGTACGAGTTGGGATAAGACGATATCAAAAATCAGTCCCTGTGATTTTCCGGCTTGACCCGATATTAAAATCAGGGTTGCCTACTTCTTACTCCGCAGCATCATCTCCTGGACCACCGTATCAAGTGAAATACCTCGCTCCACAAGCAAAACCAGCAGGTGGTAAATCAGGTCGGCCGATTCGTTGATCACTTCCGATTGATTCTTGTTTTTGGAGGCAATGACCGTCTCAACAGCTTCTTCCCCAAGTTTTTGGGCTATTTTATCGATTCCCTTTTTGAATAGCCTTGTGGAGTAGGAACCTTTTGGCAACTCTTCTTTACGGCTGATGAGAAGTCGTTCGAGGTCGTATAAAAATTCAATCTCTTCTTTGGTATCCATATGTTTAGTCAGTTGATTCCTGCAGAATTCGCACGTCAATGCCTTCTTCCTGCATTTTTAATTTCAATTCGTTGATTTTAATTTCCCTGAAGTGGAAAATACTTGCGGCCAGTACTGCATCCGCTTTTCCGATGGTAACGGCATCACAACAGTGCTGCATGGTGCCGGCACCGCCGCTCGCAATCACAGGTATCGTAATGTGTTTGTTCACCTCTTCCAGAAGCTCCAGGTCAAATCCTGATTTGGTTCCGTCGCGGTCCATACTGGTGAGCAGGATTTCTCCTGCCCCGAGCCGTTCCGTTTTCTGAATCCACTCGATCGCATCCAGGCCGGTTGCTTTTGATCCGCCGCTGATAAAAACTTCCCAGTGGTCATCTCTCCGTTTTGCATCCACTGCTGCAACAACGGCCTGAGAACCAAACGCGTCCGATGCGCGAGTGATAAGATCAGGATCGTGGACAATGGCGCTGTTGAGCGATACTTTATCGGCACCCGCTTTCAAAATATCTGTGATCTCATCTACCGCCTTGATCCCGCCGCCCACGGTAAAGGGTATGTTGATGTGTTTGGCAATATCTTTCACAAGTGTGACAAGTGTTTTTCGCTTCTCTTTTGTAGCCGTGATATCAAGAAAAACAAGCTCATCGGCACTTTCTTCAGTGTAGCGCTGAGCCAGTTCCACAGGGTCACCGGCATCCCGCAACCCTACAAAGTTCACCCCTTTGACGGTGCGCCCGTCTTTAATATCTAAGCAAGGTATGATTCTTTTTGTAAGCATGGATTAAGACAGAAAAGATAAAAAGATTTGCCTTAAAAATAGACTGGAATCTGTTTATTTGCCGTTTGAGATACGCGTGGGTTGATGGATGGTCAGTTTCGGAATTAAGATACACTATTTACCCCACATTTAAATCGGTTCGGTTGAGATTCTTATGTCTCCTGTTCTCTAATGACGTAAAGGAAGTGAATCTTAATGCCGTTGATGTATGACGCAGCCACTTTTATAACCAAGTTAGTTATCTTACGGCCGGATAAGTATGTGGACTTTTATTCCATTTCAGTATGATATTCTTTAGTTTCAGGCATGCCAATCAGATATGCCGACATTGCTTTTCCCACCGCTGTTCGACAAGTGTTTACCTACGACATCCGTGATGAGAATATTCAGCCCGGAATGAGAGTCTGGGTGCCCTTGCGTAAAGAATTTGCGATTGGCATGGTAGTGAATGTTCACACCGAAAAACCATCGTTTGAAACACGTTCGGTTGAGCGGGTGCTGGATGATGAACCCATTATGACCCCGGGAATGCTGGAGCTGACTGAGTGGATTCACAGGTTCTATTTTTGTAGCTGGGGAGAAGCGATTCAGGCGGCACTGCCAGTGGGGCTGAATTTTTCCTCGGAAAAAGTGCTTCGGGTGAAGAAGGGATTTAAAGGCGATCCTGATACAGATGACCTCGAGATGCTAAACGATATTGAGCAGAATAGCTACACTCAAAAAGATGCCGAAAAGCGATGGCGGACTGGTGAAGACAGAAAACGGCTAAAAAAGCTGATGAAGAGAGGCTGGGTAACCGTATGGGAACAGCCACGCCAGCGAGTTGACTATAAAAAAGTAAAACACTGGGCGATTCCCGATACTGCAGATACGGAACAGATTAAATCTGACTTAACAGAATCGGACCGGGACAAAAAATGGGTTCAGGCATTTCTGGAGCTATCAGAGCTGGATCTTCCGCTGCCGCATCGCGAGCTGCTTGATGAGAATCTTTTCACGTCCTATACGCTCAAACGGATTGAAGAAGAGGGATGGATTGTATCGAAAGACCTGCCGGTGAAAGGGCCGGAAGTTTATAAAGGTATCCATCAGCCCGAATTGATTAAAACGCTGTCTGGTCAGCAGCAGGATGCGTTTGAACAGATACAGGCCGTACTTGAAACGCGTGAGTTCAAAAGTTTTCTCCTGTTTGGCGTGACGGGATCCGGTAAAACGGAGGTCTATATCCATGCGCTTAAATATGCGCTTGAACAGAAACGCGGCGGACTTGTGCTGGTTCCCGAAATAGCGCTCACACCACAAACGGTTCAGCGATTCTTCCAGATTTTCGGAGATCAGATTGCTGTATTGCACAGCCGGATGAGCGAACGTGAACGGTATGAAGCCTGGAAGAGTCTCAGGTCGGGTGAGAAGCGAATTGCGATCGGGCCCAGATCTGCTGTGTTTGCCCCGGTGCAGGATGTGGGCCTTATTGTTGTGGATGAAGAGCATGATACCTCATATAAACAGTACGACCCTGCGCCTCGGTATAATGCCAGGGACGTGGCGGTGATGAGGGCTCACATGGAAGGAGCAGTTGCCGTGCTTGGATCGGCAACACCCGGCATGGTGTCCGTAAAAGCTGTGAAGGAGGGAAAACACGGCCTGCTGCATTTGCCGTTGCGCCCGACAGGATCAATGCCGGAGGTCAAGATCCTGAATATGATTGAGTACAAGTCAGCCATGCAGGGACCGCTCACGGTAGAGCTGCATCAGGAAATTGAGAAATGCCTGAACCGAAAGGAGCAGGCAATTTTGCTCTTTAACAGGCGGGGATACGCGTCTTACCTTCAGTGCGAAGATTGCGGCCATATTCCGCAGAGTCCGGAAAGCTCGACGAGCCTTACGTATCATAAAAAGAAAAATATTCTTCTCTGTCACTATAGCGGGTACTCGCGCAGAGCTGATAAAACGTGTGAATTGTGCGGTTCAGAAAATCTGAAAACGAAAGGCAGCGGCACACAGCAGGTGGAAGAGGAAATTGCAGAGCTGTTCCCTGATGCACGTCTGCTGAGGATGGACCGCGATACAACGTCCGGAAAGCACGGGCATCAGAAAATATACCAGACATTCCTGAATGGAGAGGCTGATATCTTGATCGGGACCCAGATCGTGGCAAAAGGCCTCGACTTTCCAAACGTGACAATTGTTGGCGTGATCAACGCCGATACAGAGCTGGCGTTTCCGTCGTTCAGATCGGGCGAGCGTATGTACCAGCTTTTGAGCCAGGTAGCGGGCCGGGCAGGACGCGCCGAGAAACCTGGCGTTGTTTATGTTCAGACCTGGAAACCGGAACATCCGGCAATTACATGCGCCAAAACACATGATTTTAAAGCGTTCGCAAGACGAGAGATGGCCGAGCGGGAAATGCTCATGTTCCCGCCGTTTTCCCGCCTGGTTGTTTTCCAGTTTAAGAGCCCCTCATGGAGCAGTGTTCAGCAGGTAGCGGAAAAGTTTTGTGATGCTATCAGGCTGGCTATCGGGGATGAGGCGGTATCGGGGCCGGCGCCGTCGGTCATCGAATGGATGAACGGACAGTACCGGTGGGAGGCCAATATCAAAATGAGCAGGAGCTTCAACGCTCATAATATAGAGCACATCCTTACCTCGATATTTAAAAAGTATGATGCGATGAAACCAAAAGGTGCAAGTAAGGTTAGAATCAATGTGGACGTGGACGCGGTTGAGTAGTGAACACGTCCGGTTTAATGTCCAATTTCATTGTCGCAAATCGTGAGTTGAGACGTAGTGGATGAATGAAAGGTCGGAAATGAGTTTTATAATCTTTGAATTAAGCTCTTGTCTTACTTTTTTCGTAAAGTATCCGATATGTACAATAGATTGTTAACCTGACCGATCAAAAGAATAAAAATATATGAAGCCATTTATACTGTCTGTTATTTTCACTGCCTTCCTGATGCTTTCCGCTACGACACTGAACGCCCAGAATATGGCAGAACTTGCCGCGTCCAAAAATAATACGCTATACGAATCAGCTGAAGGTGATCTGAGTAATGGCAAGGGCGACTATATTTTCTCGGGTACAACGTTAAATGGAGATATACGAAGAACGCTGCTGCAGTTCGATCTGTCTGAAATTCCACAGGGTGCCAAGATTGAAAGCGTGGAGCTGTTGCTTGAAATGAACAAGACCATATCCGGACCCATGAGCATGTCACTTCACGAGGTTTTGACTGCCTGGGGAGAGGGTGCGTCAGATGCAGGTGGAGAGGAAGGCGGTGGTGGTGATGCCCTGGCAGGTGACGCAACCTGGACGAACACATTTTTTCCTGACCAAAACTGGGAGAACGCCGGAGGAGATTACATCAGCAGTGCCGTCGGCTCGGTTGATGTTGACGGTAGTGGTATCTACACCTGGACGACTACATTGGAATTCACGGCTCTGGTTCAAAAGTGGCTGGACAGACCGGAAGAAAATTTTGGGCTGATACTGATTGGTAACGAATCAGAAACAGGCACTGCAAAACGGTTCAGCAGCCGGCATAACCCCGATGAGGAGTTTAGGCCTGTTTTGGTTGTCGAATACACAGCCGAAGCGACCTCTACAGATGTGATTGCGGAGCTCCCGGGCAGAATTGAGCTCAATCAAAATTATCCCAATCCGTTTAATCCCTCCACCGTTATTTCATTTTCGGTTCCGGAAGTGACGAATGTGGAAATAGCCGTGCACGATATGCTCGGGCGAAAGATCAGGACGCTTGCTGATGGCCGATTTCAGGCAGGCTCTCATGATGTTACATTCGATGCTTCTGAGCTCTCCAGTGGGGTGTACATCTATACTCTTCGATCAGGTGGGCAAATGCACACGCGACGCTTAACAGTTCTGAAGTAGGATTTTGAACTACCGCCCAAAAGGAATAGCGAGCCCCAGCCACGGTATGCCAATTAAGGATCCGGTATCTTCAAGCGGTCTGAGAAGGGCGAAATCCACGGCAAAGTTTTCGGGTGCCCATCGTATGCCAAATGATGTCAGGCCGTCGAAACCTGTGTTCGGCACAAAATAGTTTTCACTGATGAGGTAAATAGTCCGGCCGGTTCGAACCATTCCACTAATGTTCACAACCGGAGTACTTGATATTTCTCCACCGCCGTAGGCGTAGCCAAGGCCCAACGTTATATTTTTATCGGTATTACCAAGGGTGCCTGTTCCATAGAGCAGGCCTCCGCTTCCTCCATCTTCCCCGATCACTCCACCAACAAGTGCGCCTGCTGAAAGGTGCAGCATGTCACCGGCAACATGAATCGACAGTTTGGGCATAATCCAAAAGGGCGTGGAACTTACGCCGAATAAAAACAGGGGTACAGTTCCGGCGCCAATTGAGAAGTTGTCCGTGACGCCGTAATTAATATTATTAAACAAGATCCATGTGTTCTGGTAGTAACCTTGTCCTTTTTTAATTGCAAAGGCACTTGGCGCAAACAGATAGCGCGTGCTGTGTGGATTTTCAAGCCAGTACCCTTCACCGCGTTTGCGGTCATTCTCAATGAGTGTCATTTGTCTGATATTCTCCCGGCTTATGGTGATATCGCCGGCCGATTCTGTTCGGATAGTAACCTGCTCTTCAGTCTCAGAAATCAACTCTCCGATAAATATATTGCCGTCTACGGTCTCAATACGGTACGTTTTTGTTTCTTGCGCCAGTGCAGAAGGTAATAATATGAAAAGAGCGAGGCAGACAAGTGAGAGTGCGCTGATGATTTTTAATAGGTTCATTTTTTGAATGGTGTTGATGGGATAGCTTTGATTACGTTGATCGTAGTATTTACCAAGTATCAAGATATGAAACGTTCAGAAAAGGGGTTCAGATACATGTTGAGAAAACTTCGCATAAAGATGTGACAGGAAAGGCATGTTCTTTCAATGGACTATTGTTTACGGAAAAATGATTTTCTGACCCTTTCAATTAAACTTTCATAAATCTGACGTTCTACTGGGACTCTGATCAGGTTCAGGCCTTCTTGTTTTCACCGGCAGATGAAAACACAAAGCCTTCACAAAAAGATTCGGGCATAAAATAGAATTTTATATCATAATGATAAAGTTTTCACTATCCTTGAATTTAGGATGCATTGCAAATGTACATCAACGTGTAAAAACCGGAGACCAAGATGGGAATTAAGATAGATTACAGAGGGAAGATTGACAGAATCAAAGAAGTAGATCAGTTAAGCGGTGAGATCAGTGAGTATGCGGCGATACTTAACTGGGGTATTCGTCAGTGGAATGAGAACTGGGATTTGCCAAACAGTGCGATACTCAAAAAGGGGATAGATGGTGATGAGATCTCGGGACACATTCCCATACGCGGAATTTCCCTTACTCCCGACACCAATTGTGACCCGCTGTTTCTGACTTTTTGTAAAGATGGTACTCTGGCAAGCACAATAAACATGGTGATGATGGCTGACAAAGAGACTGCCTCAGACGATATTTGGCTAAGCACACAAACCCATTTTTCATCTGCAGAGATACATATTGCGATCATTAAATTGCTGAGATTTCTGAAGAATAAATACATTTCAAATCTGGAAGTACGAGACAGCGGAAGTTACTGGGAAAATGACAATGACGAGGAGATTAAGGAGGTGTTTAAAACGAGTAAAAAGTTGCTGAAAGCAAAATCTGATAGAATGAAACTTCTCCTGAAAGATGACTTCAAAAATAAAACGCCGGAAGAGATTGCTGATCTGATTGAGAAGGTTCTCAGGAATAAATCGGGGAGTTAATTCAGTCATGATTGTTAATATCGGGTTGAAAAAGCTGTGACAGCGTAATTTACACCATCTGATGAAATAGCACTTGATTTAAGGCCCAATTATTCAATTATTGAAGCATTGCATCATCCAATTATTATTTTATGGGCGAAGAGCGAGTTAAAATACCGGAGTCGAAAGAGCAGGCACAACAGTTTCTTAAATATCTGCTTCGCGATGTGCGGGCGATGGGGAGGATGCTGGAGGAGGGCTGGTTTGAGATTGACAATATCCGGATTGGCGCGGAGCAGGAGCTTTGCCTGATCGATAAAAATGCCAAACCTGCACCTATCGCGATGGAGCTTCTGGATGTTCTGCAGGACGACAGCTACACGACGGAACTGGCTAAATTCAACCTCGAAACCAATCTGGAACCGCTGCTATTTGAAGGGAAATGTCTCTCCCAAATGGAGAAAAATATTCAGGACAAACTGGAATTTATCCGCAAAAAAATTAAACAGTTTGACGGTGATATCGCTCTCTCGGGTATTCTTCCTACTATCCGAAAATCGGATCTGGATATTGAGAATTTAACGCCGCTGCCTCGCTATCGTGCTATCTGTGATGCCATCAATAAACTGCGCGGCGAAGAGTACGACCTCCGTATTCAGGGGACTGACGAGCTTCTCATGCGATTTGATACGCCACTTCTTGAAGCGTGCAACACCGGATTTCAGGTTCACCTGCAGGTTAACCCGGATGATTTTGTTCAGAAATACAACTTGGCTCAGGCCATTACAGGTCCGGTATTGGCAAGCGCAGTCAACTCTCCGCTGCTGTTTGGAAAGCGCCTGTGGAAAGAGACACGAATCGCGCTGTTTCATCAGTCGGTGGATACCCGACAGGTGGGAGATCATCTCCGTGAATCGAGTCCGCGGGTGACGTTTGGAAATCAATGGCTGGACAAGAGTATTCTTGAGATTTACCAGGAAGATATTGCTCGTTACAGGGTGATCCTCAGCTCTGAAATTAACGAAGATGTGGAAGCGATGTTGGATAATGGGGAAGTGCCCGATCTGATGGCGCTTCAGGTGCACAACGGCACGGTTTATAGGTGGAACCGTCCATGCTATGGTGTGAGCAACGGAAAGCCGCACCTCCGAATTGAAAATCGGGTGTTTCCGTCCGGACCCACTGTAACGGATGAAATTGCCAATGCAGCGTTCTGGCTCGGCCTTCTGAATGGTATGGACGAGGAGTATGGGGACATTACAAAAAAACTTGATTTTGATGACGCAAAAATGAATTTTTTCGCGGCTTCAAAGCTTGGGCTCGACACAAAATTTAGATGGGTTAATGATTCGCATTACTCTGCTGTGGATCTCATCTGCAAAGAACTTTTGCCGCTGGCCCGCGAAGGACTCCGAAAGACCGGGGTTGATGAAGGCGATATATCAAGCTACCTCGACGTTATTCAGGAAAGGACGGAGGTGGAACAGACCGGTAGCTACTGGATGGTTCAGTCCTACAATTCTCTGAGTAAATCCGTAACCCGCGAACAGGCCCTTACCGCGGTTGTCAACGCGATGATCAAAAACCAGAAAAAGGGGGAGCCCGCCCACAAATGGGGGCTCGCGAAACTGAACGACATGGAGATGTGGCAGCCCTCAAGTCTTCTTGTTGAGGAGTTTATGACCACGGACCTTTTCACGGTTCAGCGCGACGATATCATCGAACTTGTAGCCAACCTTATCGACTGGCGGCGCATACGATACGTGCCGGTTGAGGATGACAATAAACATCTTGTGGGCCTTGTGAGCATGCGAATGGTGTTCAGAGAATACAATAATATTATCCATGAACAGGGCGAGGCCAGTACGTCGGTTGACGATGTGATGATCAGAAATCCGATTACCATCCACCCTGAAGCATCCATACTTGAAGCGGTTGATATCATGGATTCTCAGAAAATTGGCTGTTTGCCCGTTGTCAAAAACAACAGGCTTATTGGAATTATTACGGAACAGAACTACATGACCATCACAAAACGATTGTTAAAGCGTTTGGATAAAGGTGCAGACAATCAATAGATAGTTTATATAAACATCAACCCCCATCATTAACCAAGACTTAAGAATGATACTATGGGTATGCAAGACATCTCCATCGCGAGGGAACCGGAGTCAAAGAAACGTTTTCTCAAGCACTTGTTGCACGATGTTGAAGCTATTGAACAGATGCTCAACAAGGGACTTTTCGAGTCTGGGATTACCCGAATTGGAGCCGAACAGGAATTTTGTATCGTTGACAGACATTTTAAACCGTCGCTGAATGCACTGGAAGTTCTGCAAAAAGTTAAGGACAGCCACTTCACACCCGAACTGGCCCGGTATAACCTGGAAATCAACCTCGAGCCGCGACAACTGATTGACGACTGTTTCTCAGGCATGCATGAACAGCTCGACTCTCTGCTGGGTAAGGCATCGGTGGCAGCGGAATCGCTGGACGAACAGATAATCCTTGCCGGAATATTGCCGAGTATCGACTACCGGGCGGTGCAGAAAAAGTACATGACGCCCCGCAAACGATATGAAGAGCTTGGCAGAATTATCCTTGAGCTCAGGGGTGGGGACTTTGAACTGAATATTACCGGTGTTGATGAACTGATGATTTCTCATCAGAACATTCTGTTTGAGGCGTGCAACACCAGCTTTCAGTGTCACTATCAGGTACAGCCCGATCAGTTTGCCGACTCGTACAACTGGGCGCAAATGCTGGCAGGGCCGGTGCTGTCGGTGGCCGCAAACTCACCGATACTTCTGGGAAAACAGCTATGGGCGGAAACGCGAATCGCCCTGTTTCAGCAAAGTATCGATACGCGCGGAAAAGGGTTTCATCTCCGTGAACGCGA
>Ga0307966_1000823_pt1 | contig 25340 bp, 25 predicted proteins | sample OrgLakmetagen646_FD_203141 | JGI IMG/M metagenome (GOLD analysis project Ga0307966, IMG submission 203141) | Saline water microbial communities from Organic Lake, Antarctica - #646 | ecosystem: Environmental > Aquatic > Non-marine Saline and Alkaline > Saline | place: Antarctica: Organic Lake... | reverse complement strand
CAAAAAATTATGCGCGAGAAACTCGGCTTTGATGGCCTGATCATGACCGACGATATCAACATGCAAGCGCTCAACGGAACCGTGGCACAGCGCGCTCAGGCAGCACTCGATGCGGGCGCAGATATCGTATTACATTGCAGCGGTAAATTAAGCGAAATGCAGACCCTGCTCCCGATAGCTAGTCCCTTGAGTGGTGAATCACTTCAGCGCGCACAGTTAGCCCAGCAAGGAGCTTGTGCACCTATGCCTGACTTAGAACTAGATCCTTTGTATGCTGAGCTTACTCAATTGCTGTCATAACATGCCCTAAGCAAGCTAATGCTCGATTAAAGCTAGAATCTACAGGCCGTTTTAGATATGCTCAAAACAAGCCATCGTGATAATAAGAAGCATAATCCAATGACAAACACGCCTGTAAAAAATACCCCTTCTGTAAGCCTCATATCCGACTTTCTATTTTTGGTGTGTTTACTTGCCGTTATGTCCCTTGGAGTCTTGCTGATAACACCAGCGGCAAAGGCAACTGATTTGCCAGCTGAAGATAAACATATGAGTGTGTCACTGCAAAATTTGAGTCAGCAAATAGATGCGCGCATTGCCAATATGAAGCTCATTGCCAAAACCGTCGCTAACGATACCCATATACATGACTGGGTAGACAAGGGCTTTGCTAAAGAGCAAGAGTCGCTACTGGTAGATAAGCTTGGCTTTTTAGTCAGTGAGTATGGACTTACTAGCGCTTCATTTGCAGATAAAAAAACCAATAAATATTGGAATCATGAAGGCTTCTTGAGAGTACTACAACCAGAAATAGACACTTGGTACTTTGCCTACTTGGCCAGTAAAGAGCAGGACTTGATCAGTGTTTATCACGACCTAAATAATAATCGGGTTGATATTTATGTGAATTATCAGCAAACCGGTGCGAATGGTTTGTCGGGGATTGCCACCTCATTTGATGGCGTATTAGCGATGATGGTTAACTCTGAGTTCGCCAAAAATGGTGAGGTCTATTTAGTCGACAGCAACGGCCAAATTCAAGTTCACGCAAACGCAGAAGTCGCTGGGAATAAAAAGCTACAAGATATGTACTCTGAGGCTGCTGTAACAGCCTTATTCAAAGAAAGTACGAGTGAAACATTCATGACAAATGCCGAAACAAATACCTTATTAGCCGCTAGCTACATCCCTAGTATGAATTGGTATTTAGTGGTGGCATTGGATTAGTCTGATAGCTTTATATTGAATTAATGATTTAATTACATGCACAGCCTTTGCGTCCGTCCTTTTGCACCCACTCTTCGTAGTTGCCGTTTGCACATTCTTTTTTTATTTCATAGCACTGAGACGCGTCTCTGCTCATTTTCACGCCAGTTATTTCTTCAAAAATATTGTCAGCTATGTCTTTTTTGATATCAGTTGACGAGCAACCAGACAGCACCAAGAGTAGCGAAAACAGTATTAACAACTTTTGCACATTTATTTCCTTACACATAAATATTCCAAGGCTTTGAATTGTACATAAACACAACACTATGAGCCAATTGAGCGCATTAACTTAGCTGCAAACCGGCACACGCACAAAGCCTTCCATTAACACCCTTGCGCTGCGGCTCATGGCGACTTTTTCAACCTGCCACTGACCGTCAACTTGTTTAGCGCTTGCCCCTACTCTTAAAGTGCCCGATGGATGACCGAAGGTAACTTCGCTGCGCTCACCGCCGCCTGCGGCTAAATTCACCAATGTACCGGGAATAGCCGCTGCGGTGCCAATGGCAACTGCGGCAGTGCCCATCATCGCATGGTGTAATTTGCCCATGGAAAGCGCGCGTATCGACAAATCGGTCTCCTTAGCCAATACATGCTTATTACTTGAGGTGACATAGTCAGCAGCTGGCGCGACAAAGGCAATTTTAGGGGTGTGCTGACGATGCACCGCTTCAGATAAATCCTTGATGAGGCCCATTTGCAACGCACCATAGCTGCGCATGGTTTCAAAACGTTTTAAAGCTTCTGGGTCTCCATTAATCGCATCTTGCAGCTCAATACCGGTATACCCAATATCGCTAGCGTTAACAAAAATAGTCGGTATGCCGGCATTAATAAACGTCGCTTTAAACTCACCTATGCCCGGAACAATTAAGGTATCGACTAAGTTTCCAGTGGGGAATAAAGCCCCTTCGCCATCGGCAGGGTCAACAAACTCAACTTTGACTTCTGCCGCAGGGAAGGTCACACCATCGAGTTCAAAACCGCCCGTTTCTTGGACTTCACCATTTGTAATAGGGACATGAGCAATAATCGTTTTTTCAATATTTTGTTGCCAAATCATCACTTCGCAAATGCCGTTTTGCGGTATTTTACTCGCGTCTACTAAGCCATTTTCAATGGCAAAGGAACTAACTGCGGCGGTTAAATTTCCGCAATTACCACTCCAGTCAATATGGGGTTTATCTATCGCCACCTGACCAAATAAATAGTTAACATCATGTCCTGGCTTATCACTTTGACTCAAAATGACCGTTTTGCTTGTACTAGATGTGGCGCCGCCCATGCCATCGGTATGCTTTTGATAAGGATCCGGGCTACCGATCACACGCAACAAGAGTGAATCGCGGATTTTACCGGCAACTTGCGCTTCGCTTGGCAGGTCGCTAAGTTTAAAAAATACGCCTTTACTGGTGCCGCCACGCATGTAGGTAGCAGCAATTTTTTGTTGAGGTGCAAAAGCAGACATAGTCGTTGATTCCTAATAAATTAAACTTACAAAAACAGGGCTAACTCTATGAGCTGCCCTGCTTGAACATTTATGCAGTTTCTAAGCAAATGACTTAATCAGCATTGGCTAAAAAGTCTTGGGCGAATCGTTGCAATACGCCGCCTGCAGCATAAATAGACACTTCTTCTGCGGTGTCTAATCTGCAGGTTACTGGCACAGTTAATTGCTCGCCTGTAGCTTTGGTGATTATCAAAGACAAGTTTGTTCCAGGCTTACATTCGCCCTTTACATCGAAAGTTTCAGTGCCATCGATTCCCAAAGTAAGCCGTGTCACGCCCTCTTTAAACTCGAGGGGCAGTACGCCCATGCCAATCAAGTTTTGACGGTGAATACGCTCAAAACCTTCTGCCACAATCGCTTCAACACCGGCAAGGCGCACGCCTTTAGCAGCCCAGTCTCTTGAGCTACCTTGGCCGTAATCAGCGCCTGCGATAATAATCAAAGGCTGCTTACGATTAATGTAGGTTTCAATTGCTTCCCACATGCGCATGTTTTCACCTTCAGGCTCGACACGAGCATATGAGCCTTGTTTTACTTCACCATTTTCAATTACCATTTCATTGAGTAATTTAGGATTAGCAAAGGTAGCGCGCTGCGCTGTCAGGTGATCGCCTCGGTGTGTCGCATAAGAGTTAAAATCTTCTTCTGGCAAACCCATTTTATGTAAGTACTCGCCTGCCGCACTGTCCATTTGAATCGCATTAGAAGGAGATAAGTGATCGGTAGTAATGTTATCACCCAGAACAGCCAATGGCCTCATACCAGTAAGTGAAGGCTCACTCGCAAACGCGCCTTCCCAATACGGAGGGCGGCGAATGTAGGTCGACTTTTCACGCCAATCATAAAGCGGATTTAAGTTTGCCTCTTCTTCTTTTAACTCGAACATAGGCTCGTATACACGGCGAAACTGCTCGGGCTTCACCGAGGCCTTTACCACCGCGTTAATTTCTTCGTCGCTAGGCCAGATATCTTTTAGCAAAATAGGCTTACCGTCAGAATCGAAACCTAATGGATCTTTTTCAATATCAAAGCGAATACTGCCTGCAATAGCATAGGCAACTACCAATGGCGGAGACGCTAAAAAGGCTTGGTCTGCATGTGGGTGAATACGCCCATCAAAGTTACGATTACCTGAAAGCACAGCGGTAGAATATAAACCACGTGCTTTAATCTCTTCTTCAATTTTAGGGTCTAGTCGTCCGCTCATGCCATTGCAAGATGTGCAAGCGAATGCCACCACGTCAAAGCCTAAGGTTTGTAGTTCAGGTAATAAGGCCGCCTCTTCTAAGTATAGTTTCACGGTTTTTGAACCCGGTGCTAATGAAGTTTTTACCCAAGGCTTGCGAGTTAATCCCAATTTATTTGCATTACGTGCAATCAAACCAGCGGCAATCATATTGCGAGGATTACTAGTATTAGTACAACTGGTTATGGCAGCGATAATAACTGCGCCATCAGGCATTTCATCGCCTTCAACCGAATATTTAGCAGCAATACCTCTGCTAGTTAAGTCAGCTGTGGCTACGCGCGCATGCGGATTGGATGGACCAGCCATATTTCGGCCAACCGAAGAAAGATCAAAACTCAAGACTCGCTCATATTGTGCTTCAATCATGTCGTCAGCCCATAAACCGGTGTGCTTGGCATAGGCTTCTACTAATTTAACTTGCTCGTCTTCGCGTCCTGTTAGGGTTAAGTAGTCAATGGTTTGCTCGTCGATATAAAACATCGCGGCTGTTGCACCGTATTCAGGTGTCATGTTTGAGATAGTAGCTCTGTCACCTAAGGTAAGATGCTTAGTACCCTCACCGTAAAACTCCAAGTAAGCCGATACTACTCGCTCTTTACGTAAAAACTCCGTTAAGGCCAGTACTATATCGGTGGCAGTAATGCCAGGCTGAGGTTTACCGCTTAGCTCAACGCCGACAATATCGGGTAAGCGCATGTAGGAAGCACGCCCTAGCATCACACTCTCGGCTTCTAAGCCACCCACGCCTATAGAGATGACGCCTAAGGCATCTACCATCGGTGTGTGGCTATCAGTACCTACTAGAGTGTCTGGAAAGGCAACACCGTCGCGTATCTGAACCACTGGCGACATACGCTCTAGGTTAATTTGGTGCAAGATACCGTTGCCTTGCGGAATAACATCTATGTTTTTAAAGGCCGTTTTGGTCCAGTTAATGAAATGAAAGCGGTCTTCGTTACGGCGGTCTTCAATAGCACGATTTTTTTCAAATGCTCCCTCTTCATACCCAGCATGTTCAACAGCTAATGAATGATCAACCACCAATTGCGTGGGTACCACTGGGTTTACTTTTGCTGGATCGCCGCCTTTTAAGGCAATGGCGTCGCGCAGGCCGGCCAAATCTACCAATGCGGTTTGACCGAGAATATCATGGCATACCACACGCGCCGGATACCAAGGAAAATCGGAGTCACGACGACGATAGATGATTTGCTCAAGGGCTTGCCTTAAGTCTTCGGGAGGGCAGCGCCTAACCAAATTTTCTGCATACACTTTTGAGGTATAAGGCAGAGTTTTATAAGCATCGGGCTGAATACTATTTACAGCTGCTTCGGTATCAAAATAGTCTAGCTTGCTATTCGGCAAGGGTTTGCGGTGTTCGTAATTCATTCTTTCCTCCAAAAAAGGTGGTATCGACTGCGTCTGCGCGAACAAAAAGTATTAAAGGCTAGGCCTCTATTAAGCTCTGCTAGCCATATCTGGCACTGGGCGAATATCTTCACCGGTATAATCAGCTGATGGACGAATAATACGGTTGTCAGCGCGCTGCTCCATGACGTGTGCAGCCCAACCTGTTAAACGCGACATGACAAAAATAGGCGTAAACAACTTAGTGGGGATGTTCATGAAGTTATATGCCGAAGCATGGAAAAAGTCAGCATTACAGAAGAGCTTTTTCTCGCGCCACATCACTTCTTCACAACGCACAGATATTGGGTATAAAACGGTGTCGCCTACTTCATCAGCAAGCTTTTCTGACCAGCCTTTGATAATTGCGTTACGAGGATCTGAGTCAGAGTAAACAGCATGTCCAAAGCCCATAATTTTGTCTTTACGCGCCAGTTTTGCCATCATTTCTTGCTCAGCATGATCAGCTGAAGTAAAGCCTTCAATAAGCTCCATTGCCGCTTCGTTTGCTCCGCCGTGCAGAGGACCACGTAATGAACCAATTGCGCCGGTAATGCAAGAATGCATATCTGAAAGGGTTGAAGCGCAAACACGAGCAGTAAAGGTTGATGCATTAAACTCGTGCTCCGCATATAAGATTAACGACACATGCATTACCTTTTCAAATAAGGCTTTTGGCTTTTCGCCATGCAAAAGATGTAAAAAGTGTCCACCAATGGAGTCATCGTTAGTTTCAACGTCAATTCTAACGCCATCGTGACTGAATCTATACCAATAACAAATTATCGATGGGAAGCACGCTAGCATGCGATCGCTTATCGCTTGCTGCTGGTCAAAACTATGTTCCATTTCAAGATTGCCCAACATTGAACAACCTGTGCGCATGACATCCATAGGGTGTGCGTCAGCTGGAATACGCTCAAGCACATCTTTAAGCGCTTGAGGTAGACCGCGCATAGCTTTTAGTGTTGTTTTATAAGCGTCTAACTGCGCTTGAGTGGGCAAGTCTCCTTTCAGAATAAGGTATGCTACTTCTTCAAATTCACATTTTTCTGCTAGGTCTTTTACGTCATAACCACGGTATGTTAAGCCTGAGCCCGACACGCCAACGGTTGAAAGAGCTGTTTTACCTGCTACTTGGCCACGAAGGCCAGCGCCGCTTAGTACTTTTGCCATTTTCTACTCCACTTAATTATTTTTAAATTTGATTCAATATTGGGTTGTGTAAATCCAAGACATTATTTTTTTTGAGCAAATAACTCATCTAGCTTTTGCTCATAGTCGTGATAACCAAGATAGTCATAAAGATCCATGCGCGTTTGCATTGTATCGATTACGGCTTTTTGGTCGCCCTGCGCTAAAATTGACTGATATACATGCTCTGCTGCTTTATTCATAGCGCGGAAAGCGCTTAGTGGATAGAGCACCATAGCAGCTCCCCATTCACCTAGTTCTTTTTTATTCCACAACTCGGTTTGCCCAAACTCGGTAATGTTTGCCAAAATAGGCACATCGAGTGCCTGCGCAAATGCTCGGTAATGCTCTTCAGTTTTAATTGCTTCAGCAAAAATGCCATCCGCACCTGCTGCTACATAGGCTTTGGCCCGTTCAATCGCCTTTTCTAGACCTTCTTGAGCGAAGGCATCAGTTCGTGCCATTATGAAAAAGTCGGGATCGGTGCGCGCATCCACTGCTGATTTGATGCGGTCAACCATTTCTTCGGTGCTCACAATTTCTTTATTTGGGCGATGCCCGCAGCGCTTTTGTGCCACTTGATCTTCCATATGCACTGCAGCCGCACCCGCTTTTTCCATATCACGAATGGTTTTTGCAATATTAAACGCACCGCCCCAACCCGTATCAATATCAACTAAAAGCGGCAAGCTACTGGCAGCAGTAATGCGCTGAACATCAGCAAGCACATCGTTTAATGAGGTCATGCCTAAATCGGGTAAGCCATAAGACGCGTTAGCCACACCACCGCCAGACAAATAGATGGCTTGGTGGCCTATTTTTTCGGCCATTATGGCGCTATAAGCGTTAATCGTTCCTACTACTTGTAGCGGCGAGTTGTTTGCTAACGCGGCTCTAAATTTTTTACCTGCGCTGTCTTTACCTATGCTCATGCTTTGTCCTTAAGTTTTGCTTCAATGTTGTTCTTAGAATAAAGAATATGACGGCGCATCAGAAGCTCCGCTAATTCCCCGTCGCGATGAGATATCGCTTGTACTATATGAGTGTGTTCGGCAAAAGCAGTGGTGACACGTGGGCCTGCCATTCCGAGTTGTACGCGGTACATGCGTACTAAATGATAGATATTATTGGTAAGCATCGAAATGAGTTGCTGGTTGTGACTGCCCAGCACTATACGATAATGAAAATCCACATCACCCGCTTCCTGATAATATGACTCTCCACCTTTCACTTGATTTGAATGAGTTGCAAGCAAGGCTTTAAGCTCAGCGATTTCAGTATCACTCATATTTTGCGCTGCAAGCCTAGCTGCCATACCCTCTAAGGCTTCACGTACTTGGTAGAGTTGTATTAGTCCCTCTAGAGACAAGGTAACCACTTTAGCGCCAATGTTTGCTTTGCGCTCAACAAGACTCGTATTGGCCAAACGATTTATTGCTTCTCGCACAATTGCCCGGCTGACGCCATATCTTGTCGACAATTCTGCTTCACTCAATTTACTCCCAGCCAACACCACACCTTCGACAACATCTGCCCTTAGAGCAATAAAAGTCTTATCTGATGCTGTTATTGGAGCTTCTTGAAATGGTGACATGAAAAAACCAGCGGCTTAAGATTGTCGACAATATAGTGAATTTCGAGAAAGTTTTCAAGTAACCACCTGAGAAATTCTGGTTTGCCTATCTACACTGATGTATTTGAGTTGAGACTTAACCTGCCATATAGGCCATCATTTCTTTAACGACCTTTAGCCGCTCTGGATTATCATTAAGGATGTAGTCGATGCTTTGCAGTCGCTGATGATCTTCAATCTTATCCAAAAAGAACACACCGTCAAGATGGTCAACTTCGTGCTGCACAAGGCCGGCGTATTCGTCTTCAAGCACGCGTACATGCTGCTGAGCATGTTCATCAAAAAAACGAACCTCGACTGATTTGTGTCGCATAACTATGCCACGCACGTTGTATAAGCTAAAACACTCTTCTTCAAATTCAAACATCTCGTTTGAAAGATTGCTGAACTCCGGATTAATCATCGGCACAAACTCGCCGTCTAAGCGAAGCATAATTGCACGAATAGGCTGACCTACCTGCGGTGCTGAAATCGCGTTACCATTTTCATCAGAAATTGCTTTAATACCGTTTAAAATATCCTTCATCAACTGCAACGTAGATTGCACCATCTCAGAAGCAATCTCGTTTTGCTTAAGAGCTCTTGAGGACCTTCTTAAAATAGGGTGGCCTAGTTGTTTAATGCGCATAGTTTATTCTCTTGTTCCAGTCGCCTTGATGCTCTCTTGCACAGGCTTCTTCGGTATCAAATACCACATGTTGTTTTGGCATTTTTAGTAAAATGCCCGCATTGAGTAAAGCGCTGTGTATGCGCTTAATCATGAGAGCATCTTGCGCTGCAAGCTTTGCGCTCTCTAAGTTTTGCTCAGTATCGAATACGCATCTAACAACTAAACTGTTTGGAAAATTAGCATAGTTAGCAGTGTGAGTTAACCAGTCAAAGCCAACAACGTCTTGCTTTAATTGCTCGCAAGCAGAAGTGAGTGCTCGTATTAAATTTTTCTCTAACTTTTTTACGGTTTTATTCATAAACATTCATAATAATTTACTAACGCTTTTCACTGAGGATTTTGGGTACTCATTATTGAAGATACGTACACTTATCAATAATCGACCTTTCCACGTAAGACTTTGTTTAAACCTGTGCGCTTCTTAGAGTCCACACGCTTCTTCTTAGCATTTAAGCTTGGCCGTGTAGCTCTGCGCGGTTTTTTCTCTACCAACACTGACTGAATAAGTGCCTTTAATCGTGCCACTGCGTCGTCTTTATTCTTTTCTTGAGTGCGGTGAGACTGAGCTTTTATCACTATCACACCATCTTTATTAATACGGCTATCACTCAAAGCTAATAAGCGCGCCTTGTACTTTTCGGGCAATGTTGAAGCTGCTATATCAAAGCGCAGATGAATCGCAGTCGCCACTTTATTCACATTTTGCCCACCGTTACCGGCCGAACGGATTGCGCTCAGTTGATACTGGTCTTCATCAATAAAAATATTGTGTGGCAAAGAAATCATATGTTCGTGTAAACCTTTTTGTTTTTAGCAGCGACTCATTAATACATCCAAGACTTATTAGACCAATTCTTAAGTATTTTGACCAATGGTTAATGCTTTTACTTTTATTCGAAAACGTTAACACGCTGTTTTTTAAACAGTTTCTAACTGGCACACTAAATGCTGTTGAGCACATAATATAAAACAGGCAATAGCGTATTAATCACGCTTCATTTTAAGGAAAAAACTATGACCAAACACATGAAATTCCCAATTTACGGCTTTATAGGATTAATATCATCGCTGTTTATGTTAGCTGGATGTATCATCCATGTGGGTGCCAGCGACGCTAATGGCGAATATTCTTACGCTAGCGACAAAGATTATTCTAGCACTAACAAATCTGTCAGTGTCACAAGCGGAAAAACCATCGGTGACGTTTCTTCAGTGAATGGCTCAATATCAATTGACGACAACGTTACCGCTCAAGAGGTGAGTAATGTTAATGGCCGCATCACCATAGCTGACAATGTCTCAGTTGAAAGTGTGAGCATTGTCAACGGACGCATTAAAATTGGCGAAAATTTTAAGTCCACCGAGTCAGTGGAAACAGTTAACGGCAGTATCGATATTGAAGAAGGCAGTTATGTAGGTGGCAACATTGAAACGGTTAATGGTGACGTAGAGTTAGATAATGTTAAGGTCGCCCAAGATATTGTTACCGTTAATGGCGACCTGTTTCTTAAAAATGGCACGATAATAGAGGGCGATGTGAGATTTGAGGGTAAGCCAAGCAACAGTAATTGGCGCAAAAATCCACCCACCTTGAATGTTGACGAAGGATCCAAAATTCTCGGGAAAATCATTATTTATAAGGATGTCGACTTTAACTTTGCAGATCCATCTATGATGGAAAAGGTTGAGCGACGATAGGGTAACTGCGCACTTTGAACAGGCGCTTGAAACAGCGCCTGTTCGACCAAAAGACTGGCTTTATACATTAATTAAAATATTATTGCTGAATCTCGCCTTTGTTCGTGACGCCGAAAGACTGAGAGGAAATTGCGTCAAAAATCGCATTTGCTTGAGTACTCGGTAATCTACACAAAATAAGTGTTTTACCGCTATCTATTGCCGACTCAAACTGTTTTACAAGCTCGCTACTCTCGCTTATCCCAATCATTGAGGCAGACCAAGCTCCAACAGTACCGCCTGCAGCGGTCATACCTAAAAGAGCTGCACCGCCGAGTGTTATTCCAGCAGCGGGAAAAACGGTTAATAACACCCCCGCTAGTAATCCAGACCCTGAACCTAACAAAGCGCCGCGTTTCAACGCTTCGGGTAATTGTGATTTTTCAGATAAATCAACTTGCGGTAAGTCTGCAATCGCTATTTCACTGTCCTTACTGATTACGCCAATATCTTTATCACTTATATTTTCACGTTTTAAAACTTGCAGTACATCGGTCGCAGTATTTACACTGTCAACCATCACATAATGACTAAACTTAGTGTTTGTCATGAACCCTCCTGTTTGAATAAATTACCAAGAGCAGGAACAATGCCAGACCTCCGACTTTGACGAGGATTATATTTTTACTATAAAAATCAGTGAGCTAACAAATATTTACAATCTGTATCAACTCAAAGCGCTAAAAGAAAAATCCTTAATAGTGTAGTTTGCACAAGACGATTGTAAGTTTTTCAGCCTGATTTCCATGGCGCCTAAAACGCTGAAGTAATTTGATTAGTTCAGATTGGCGCTAAATAGATGTTCAGAAGGCTTAAACAATACCCATGAGGTGAGTATATATTTATCATTTGACTCAGGTTTATTGCCTCTGTGAGTATGCGTGAAACCCGCTGGTGCAATTACCATACGACCCTTAACAGGCTTTACCTTCTGTTGTTGGTAATAAAACTCAGTTTCACCACCTTCATCAACATCATTTAAATAAAACATAAAAAGTAGGTTTCGATGTAAAGCCTCAGTGCTGGCTTGTTGTGGATAAATTTCAGAATGCCAATATGGGTAACCTCCCTTTCCCGCGGTGTATTTTTGAGCATTTATTTCACCAATCCGAAACAAATAATTCACTAACTGAGGGAGTTTAGGTAATCCTAGCGTGTCAAAATTATCAGCTGTTAGTGCTAATGGCTGCCCGGTATTTGGGTCTTTCATTGTGAGAGCCATTGGTCCAATCAATGCAAAGAAGAAGTCTTTGAAATAGGCTGTTAGATGTTCAGCCGTTACGGTATTCACCGCTTTAAAAATGGGAGTGAATTCTTTGTGCCTTTGAATAGATACGTCCATTGAGTCTTTTTTTTGCACATCAATACCACCGCCTGTCTGCCCTTGCTTTAAATTTGGACTCGCATTAAATATGTCGATAATTTGATCACAAAGCGCATCGGGAAGTGCATTATCGATGATACGTATAAACTCTTTTGTTGTTTGATTGCTCATGCGGTTTTAACTTTGTATTTCCAATAAATTTATTTGAAGTCTTAGGAGTAGTGTATCAGGAATTGTTTTAAATTTTTCAAGCACACATTCAAAACTTGCTTAGTAATTTTTGAATATATTGCCAGCATGCTGAATAAACCTCAGAAAGGCTTCTGTAAATTACCCGAACAATCGCCAAAATAATTTCTCATATAGCGCTTTGTCTTATCATTATTGAATGACGTTTAACTAGTAATAAAAAAGGAGATCTAAATTAGATCTCCTTTGTATCGGCAGCCCACCCAAGGATAGGCTCTTGTTACTAGATTTTAACTTATGTTTTTAATCTAATTGATTAAAAATTCACGTTCACCGGGTCCGAACATGCTTCAGTATCATCACACACTACGTATGAGAATGAATTACCTACAACACGACGTTCAGTATCTCTGTAACGACCAGTGTTTTCGCCAGACCAAATCAACGTGCCGTTACGAAAGACGGAAACGGTTTCGCTGCTAGTACCCTCAAAGCTTAAGTCCACACGTAAATTACCAAAGCGCGATTTTAGAGCTCTATTAACTGTTACTTCAATAAGGTTACTAGAAACTGACACAGATTGTGTAACGCTGCCTTCTTGACCTTCAGCGTCAGTGGTCGTTAATGTTACTTCATACTCACCTGTTTCAGGATAAGTGTGTACTGGGCTCTCTTCAAAAGATGTTATGCCATCACCGAAGTCCCATGCATGACTAACAATATCATTGTTTACATCAGTACTTTCGTTTGTGAAGGTAACAGTCAAGGCTTCATCAATAAATGAGAATCCAGCACGAGGTGCTGCTGGAGCAACTTCACCTATACCTGTTATTTCTACATTCCATGAATTAAGTGTACCGTTATCACCAGCGGCTACGTCGATAATATTTAATACCCAATCGCCGGTAGCGACTTCACCATTAAATGCATCTGTCGTAAACGTTTCAACGATATCGTCAATGCTACCGCCCTCATTGGCACGCAGCACCGCAGATGTACCTGCAGGAGAAATAAGAGTCAACACTAAGTCACCACTCCAAGTATGCGTAATATCTACAGAAGCAGACATACCGAATACCGTAATCTCATCAACAATGTTGATAACCGAATTCATGCCTAAGCCATCAGGATCGTTTTCAGCTGGCAAAGTATCAAGTGGCGTATCAGTTGATTCATATGGGAAGGTGTTTAAGCCTTGCGGTAATACATATAGCCCAACTGTTTTCGCTTTCTCAATATCACCACTAACAGCGGTCACTGTCATTTCGTATGGTCCCCACGGCGTATCATCAGCTGTTGTTACATCTAATGTAACCGAGTCGCCAGGCAGTGCCGTGCTTGCAGATAAAACACCCAAGCCACTCGCATCTTCAAGTGATAAGGTAATTTCTTCACCAAAACCGGCGATTGAGTTTAAGCCAAATGCAAAGCTTGCAGATTCGCCCGCAGTGATTTCTTGGTTAGCCGGCGATACGTTTAGCGAGAACCCTGGATCTGGATCAGCTGCTTCTAGGGCGTTGTTAGCGTTTAGACGTTTACCCGAAACGGTTCGACCTGTTGCCCATACGTTGTCATCGCCTGTATCCATTAACAACTGTTTCATTTCAAGTGCAGTGATTTCAGGATTAATCGACCATACTAAAGCCGCGGTGCCGGTTACATGTGGCGTTGCCATTGATGTACCCGACAACGATGCATAACCATCATTAAGGTACGTTGATACTATTGCGGTACCAGGAGCAGCTAAATCGACGGTCTCATCACCAAATGAATAGCCAGAATCGCCATCGGTACGAGTCGTACTTGCGACTGATACAACAATGTCATCGTCGTAGGTTGCTGGATATGCTGGTGCTACATCGTTATCAGAACCTGCGTTACCCGCAGCTGCAATAAACAATATGCCCGCTTCGCCACCCGCAACAATAGAGTCTTGTAAAGCTTGGCTGAATCCACCGCCGCCCCAACTATTGTTACTTGCACGAATATCAACACCATTGTTTTTAAGGCCAGTTAAATAGTCGATACATTCTATGGCGCCCACTGTAGAACCTGAGCCTTGATCCAAAAATTTACACGCGATAATAGATACTTCGTGATTTACACCGACCACACCTTGCCCATTGTTACCAACAGCACCGATGGTGCCCGCAACGTGTGTTCCGTGTCCACCAAGGTCCATAGGATCGCTGTCACCGAAAAACGTATCAATGCCGTATATATCGTCGACATAACCGTTACCGTCATTGTCTATGCCATCGCCGGCAATTTCACCTGGGTTTTGCCACATGTTAGCCGCTAAATCTGGGTGGGTATAATCAACCCCACCATCAATTACTGCAACAATGACTTGTCTCGAACCAGTGGTTACTTCCCATGCTTCTACAGCATCAATATCCGCATCTTCAACGCCACCAGCCTGACCAGTGTTGTTGAGACCCCAAAGGTCGCCAAAACCAGGATCCTCAGGTATTAATGCCTCGGTCCACTCATAGTTTGGTTCTACATAAGCTACTGCGGGATCTTTTTTAAGAATTTCGATGGCTTCTTTGACAGATTTACGATTCAATTTTAGATTAGCAAGTCGACCATCTAGGAGATTGGTGAAGCGGTCATCTATTTCATCGCGGTTTAAGTCAGATATTCTCGCACCCACAGACATACGTGCGCGCGCCTTTGCGTTTTTAGTGGCATTGTCTTTGTATACGACGATTACCGAATCGTCGAATACTTTTGGCACTTTAGCTTGCGCGCCAGATACCGAAATCAGTGGCAGCATGGCCAGCGTGAGTAGCGATAATTTAGTTTTCATATTTGAAATCCCTATTGATAGTATTATTAAGCTTTCGCTTGTATCAACTCAGGAACGTCTTTTAGGCTTTCAACAACAGATATTCTACACAACGTCAATAACTTACACCTTTTTCTTCTTGATTGGCTAGAGGCATTGAGAAAAATACAACTAAAGGGTGATAAATGAATTTAATATAATGAAAAATAAGCCTTTAGTACCAACAGGAGTCTATTGCAAAGTTTTTTGTAAAACTTCGAGTTTATATCGTCGTACTTTTTCATAGCCAAATGTTTTAAATAGCATTATTTAAAGGTCTCTTATTTGAATGAACCGCCAAACGGGGTCCCTGCGCACTTTTTAACATAAAACTAACACTAAAGTACTATTTTTATTCGATGAAAACACAAGGGGCGCATGAAAGTGACTAATCAATTGATTTTACGTCAGTATTTAAATGGTACTTTTAGGTGATGGTAAAACCTTTCCGCACAAGGTTATATAGTCTTCTGAGTTGCGAAAGGTAACTTGTTTTTGTTTTAAGGAAGATTGGTAACGTGAGCACGAGAAATCAGCACAAATCGAACACATTGAATAAGCATGCTACAAAATTTAATTTTGAGCTAATTATTATGTTTGCGGTTTTACTGATGATCATGCTCGCGTCAGCGAACGGAATGACGCAAGACATTGGAAAAAACTCAGACTTACAAGACTCAGAATTATCTTTGAGTCTTTCAACAACAGTCAATTTTGGTGGTGCTTTAGGCGGCTCTATTACGATTGGCCAGTATGGTCTATACAATACAACAAACATTATCCAGGCTGGCAGTGATAGCAATACTATCGAGGTCATTCAGCAAGGCAATAATAATATAGCTGAAGTCACTCAATTGGGAATAGATAATAAAGTGTTTTTGCTTCAACAGGGCGAGAGTAACTTGTTCACTATTATTCAAGAAGGTAACGGCAATACTGCTAATGTGAATCAACTTGGGGAACAAACATTCATTGTGACCCAAATAGGGAACGAGATGGTTGTTAACGTTACACAATATAACAATTAGTGGCGTAGCATAATAATTATCAACGGAGAATACTGTGAAACTTACAAAAACAAATATAGCTAGCGCTTTACTGCTTGCATTCGCTGCATCGGGAAGCTTAATGGCACAAGAAACACCAGAAACTAAAAACGACAATGTTGTTATTTCATCTGATTTTATGGAATCGGCTGACAGCAGTGTTGTATTGATCAGCCAAACCTCGCCAGAAGGCTCAGAGTTAGGCAATGAAGTAATCGTCATCCAAGAAGGCGATTTCAACGGTGCCAGCATCACAGTAGTAGGTGATGGTAACTTAGTTGGCGTTGATCAATTTGGCTTTGACAACATTGCAATTGGCGCGGTAACAGGCGACCTAAATCTTGTTAGTGTATTACAGGATGGCGAAGGCGCAATTTTCGATACCTTTATAGCAGGTAACGACAACGCAGTTTTTGTTGAACAGACAGGGTCACTGGCCTTGTTTGGAATAGAAAATCGTACAGTAAATGCGATTGAAGGTGACGCAAATAGCTTGGAAGTATCGTCAGGTGACTTTGGCGGACATTGGTCTAATAATACTATTGTTGGTTCTGGTAATAGCGTCTCAGTTGAGCAACTAGATGAATGGAACGAAGCATATACAAATGTTTTTGGTGATGATAACGATATTACGTTCTTCCAAAACGGTTTTTACAATATATTCGATTTAACCGAGTTAGTGGGTAACAACAACTTAGTTAATATGTCCGTTACTGGCGGAGGTGCACGTTTCAACTTTGCTATATTTGGTTCAGGAAATGATATTTCTGTCGAGCAAGTAGGCGATGACAATATATTTGAATTTGGTGTTTTTGAAGGCGACGATGAAACTGTATTTGTTCAACAAATCGGTTCAGGTAACTTGGCCACTATTGACACTTTAGGCAGTGCAGCTAATAGCTACAGCATCATTCAAACAGGTAATGGAAACGAGGGCTATACCGGCTCTGTAGGTCTTTTCAATACGCTATCGGTGGAGCAAACTGGCGATAACAATATTGGTAGTACCGTAAACCTAAATGGTCTTGTCAACAATGCATCAATTACTCAAACAGGTAATGAAAACCTTGGCTTAGTAGAGGCTGCGCTTGGCGCTGGCCTAGCCGCTGATGGTAATGGTGCTAGTCTAGAGCAGACCGGTAACCAGAATGATGCAGCTGTCACGCTAGCTACAACGAGTGATTCGAACGGCAATATTATTATTGCTGAACAGGTCGGTGACCTAAACTTGCTAGACCTAGTCATTAACGGTAGTGATAATTTTGTGTCTATTCTTCAGGAGGGTAACGAAAACTGGGTTACTGCTGAGAGCGGCGGTTCGTTAGAAATGAACGCAAGTAATACTGACTTTAGTGTAGCGCAGGTAGGTAACTTCAACTTGGTACTTGGTGAATTGAACAGCACAGGTGGAGTAGTTGAAGTCACTCAAATTGGTGACTATAACGTAGCAACCGTAATACAAAACTAAGTTTGTATAATAATTAAAGGGGTACGGTTGTACCCCTTTTTTTGATATGTTGATTATTGGTAGCACACATTGTTTCTGTTACCATCTTAAAATGACAAGTGGTCACAATGATTACTGATAAATAGCTACATGAAGTAGTAATGTTGTAAATTTTTTATGAGATTAAGTGCAGTGTTTAGATTGTTATCTTATTTTTTGGTTACAATGACTATGTTTTTTGCAGCTAACGTCATTGCGCAGACAAAAACAGTGGAAACTAAAAGTACCGAAATAGAAATATCAGGTCTTATTTTAGACAACACGATTAGTCGCCAAGGACATGACTTTGCTAGACAATTGAGCCGCTTTTGGCAAGAAATTCCAAATACTTTTGGCAAGAATGTCGTAGTTAAAGAAATAATTGTTCCCCAAGCAGGAACCCAAGTCGACGTTATTTTTGACAATAAAATAGTCTTCAGAACATATTTTGGTCGACGTTTAACGCCCCTAGAAGAGCGAGTTGGACAAGCTGTAACAGTCCTTTTAGATGCAGTTGCTCAGCAAGATATCGAATCAAATAATCCCGATTTAGCCGATGATGAATGGTGAACCAGATGAAGTATAAAATAATGGCCTTAGGCCTAACTACAGCCCTTAGCTTTGGCTCTCTAGCAACTGAATTGGTGTATACACCAATTAACCCCAGTTTTGGTGGAAGCCCACTCAATGGCAGTTTTTTGCTAAATAAAGCGAATGCACAAAATACCCATTCTGCACCAAGTAACGAAAGGAGCTATGCAGATCGTCTCCAGGAGTCATTGGAAAGGGCCTATATTAATAGGATTGTAAGAGAAATTACCGACTTGGCGTTTAATGAAACAACGTTTGATGCAGACGGTAACCCACTGCCAAGTATATTTGATGACAACTCATTGTTTACCAGCGGTGATTTTCAAGTTGAACTCATTACCACCAACCCAGACAGCTTAGTTGTCAGGATCACAGATACTGTAACAGGTGAAGTGACGATTGTTGAAATTCCAAGGTTCGGATAATTGTAATGAAAAAAGTAGTATTTACATTAGCGGCATTAATCAGCTTAACTGGTTGTACAACACTTACCGATTGGGTACCCCCCTACACTCAAGATGCACAGGCTATTGAGGTCAGTGATCGCATTAATGAATTAAGCACCTTGCCGGAACCAGCCGGTAGAATAGCAGTATCGGTTTATGGATTTCGCGATCAGACCGGCCAATATAAACCTTCGAGCGGTGCTAGCTCATTTTCGACCGCAGTAACACAAGGCGCAACTTCAATTTTAATGCAAACGCTTGGCGACACGAAGTGGTTTTTGCCGGTTGAAAGAGAAGGCTTACAGAATATACTAACGGAAAGGAAAATTGTCAGGGCAGCGATTCAAGGTAATGATGAAAATAACGAATTACCGCCGCTTACCACTTCAAAAATTATAATTGAAGGCGGTATTGTTAGTTACGACACTAATTTAAGAACAGGAGGTTTCGGCGCTGAATATTTTGGCATAGGAACATCAACTTTATACCGTGAAGATCAAATCACAGTTTTTATGCGCGCGGTTGATGTTCGCACCGGGCAAGTTCTCGTATCCGTTTCTACAAGTAAAAAAGTTTTAAGCCAAGAAGTACGAGCGGGTTTGTTTCGATATGTTTCTTACAAAAGATTGTTAGAGGCGGAAGCAGGATATACAACTAATGAGCCAATGTTCGAGTGTGTTAAACAAAGCATTGAAAAGGCAGTTTCCGAACTAGTGCTGAAGGGAATTGAGCAAGGCGTATGGCGCGCAAGAGCCTAAAGCGCCTAGGCTTCCACTGCAATCTCTGCTGACCACTTAATAAGTTCTACTCTATTTCTGCAGTTAGTTTTTCTAAAAATGCTGTAAATATGGGTTTTTACAGTGTTAACGCTTATATTTAGCTGTTCAGCAATTTCTTTGTTTTGAGCGCCTTTGGCAATTAATACAACGAGCATTTGCTCCCGCTTGGTTAAACAGAGAGTACGTTCAGTTTTTGCGAAAGTGTCTGTCGGGTTGTGATTCGTATCTGCCATAAATTGCATTAAGGCGATTTCCAGAGTGTCGCGCTTAAACCAATATTTCCCGTCTTTTATTTGCTGAATACCTTTAATCATATTTTCTAGCTTGTCATTTTCATAAAAAACACCGCGTGCCCCCAGCTTAAGGGCTTCAGCTTCAACATGAGCGTGTTCATGGTTAACATCAAACAAAACGATATGGTTTTTGTAATGTGAGGAAAACACACCTAGAGCAAGTAGCTCATTAATTGGTGCGAATGAATAATCAATAAAAAGAAGTTTGTATACTAACAAGCCTTGAAGTTCTGGACGTTGATGGCCTACTGATATATCAAAGCCGCAGGCATCAATCAAATCAAGAAAATGAGTGAACGATGAATGGCGAGTTTGACCTATATCAGTCGACTTATTGGTTAATACAAATGCTTTTGACGATGCCATATTAAATCCTTTTATCTTCAAAAAGACTGAGCGAGTAGCTAAATAATGTTAGCCATCACCATAACTAAAGTAACACTTATTCATATAAGCTCACAAGATAGTTTATACTTTTTTTCGTAGCACCTAACAGTCTGCAAAATCATTGCACTTTAGTTAGTCTGGAAAAACAACAAATTAAAAAAACCAATTTGCAAGTCTGTCGTATTTAAACAACACTTGTAACATCAAAACCAAAAATGGATAACTATGACTGCCCAAACTATTCAATGTAAAGCCGCTGTTGCCTGGGGCCCAGGTCAAACACTCAAAATTGAAACCGTAGACGTTGCGCCACCTAAAGCGGGTGAAGTGCGAATTAAGCTTATTGCTACCGGCGTATGCCATACTGATGCATACACTCTATCAGGCGACGACCCTGAGGGTGTATTTCCGAGCATCTTAGGCCATGAGGGCGGCGGCATTGTGGAATCGGTAGGTGAAGGCGTTACAAGCGTGCAGGTTGGCGACCACGTGATCCCCCTTTACACCCCTGAATGCGGCGAATGTAAATTTTGTACTTCAGGCAAAACCAATCTTTGCCAAAAAATTCGTGAAACCCAAGGCAAAGGCTTAATGCCCGATGGCACTTCGCGTTTTTCTATCAATGGTGAAGTCATTTATCACTACATGGGCACATCGACCTTTGCTGAATATACCGTCTTGCCAGAAATCTCACTCGCAAAAGTTAATCCAACAGCGCCCTTAGAAGAGGTCTGTCTACTAGGCTGCGGCGTCACTACTGGTATGGGCGCGGTGATGAACACCGCTAAAGTGCAGGAAGGCGATACAGTTGCTATCTTTGGCCTTGGTGGTATTGGTTTATCGGCTGTTATCGGCGCCAGTATGGCCAAAGCGGGCCGCATTATTGCTATTGATATCAATGAACGTAAATTTGATTTAGCACGCCAGCTCGGTGCTACCGACTGCATCAATCCAAAAGACTATGACAAGCCCATTCAAGAGGTAATTGTTGATCTTACAGACGGCGGCGTAGACTACTCATTTGAGTGCATCGGTAACGTAGACATAATGCGCAGTGCATTAGAGTGCTGCCATAAAGGATGGGGCGAATCAGTCATTATTGGCGTTGCAGGTGCTGGCCAAGAGATTTCAACACGTCCATTCCAGTTAGTAACAGGGCGCGTATGGAGAGGCACTGCATTTGGTGGGGTAAAAGGTCGTTCCGAATTACCAGACTATGTTGAGCGCTATCTTGCTGGTGAATTTAAACTTGACGACTTTATCACCCATACTATGGGCTTAAGTGATATTAACGAAGCATTTGATTTAATGCATAAAGGCGAATCAATACGCACTGTTATTCATTTTGATAAATAGAGGCTTGAATGTCGGATAATTCTAATATGCAAAAGAAAAATACGCTTACAAAAATTAGTAGTACTGCCAGTTTTGGCGGACTTCATGAGCAGTATTCGCATGACTCTAGTAGCACTCATTGTAGCATGCGTTTTGCCGTATTTTTGCCCCCCCAAGCAAATCCTCAGCACAAAGTACCAGTACTGTATTGGTTATCGGGCTTAACCTGCAGTGATGAAAACTTCATGCAAAAAGCAGGTGCACATCGCATAGCGGCTGAATTAGGGCTTGCAATTGTGGCACCTGACACGAGCCCCAGAGGCGACGACGTGCCCGACATAGACAGCTATGACTGCGGTAAAGGCGCGGGTTTTTATGTCAACGCCACTCGCATGCCGTGGGCTAAGCACTATCAAATGTATGATTATGTAGTTAAAGAGCTGCCTAATTTGATTGAGGCTAACTTTCCAGTGACTGAGCAACGCGCAATTTCTGGTCATTCTATGGGTGGTCACGGTGCTCTAACTATCGCCTTAAAAAATTCTGATATGTATAGCTCCGTATCAGCATTTGCGCCTATCGCTAATCCTGTAAATTGTCCTTGGGGACAAAAAGCATTTGCAACATACTTAGGTGATGACTCTAGCGCTTGGCAAGAATATGACTCGTCTGTATTGATAAAATCGGCAAGTAAGCACTTACCTACTTTGGTTGACCAAGGCAGTGCTGACAATTTTTTACAAGAACAACTTAAACCAGAAGCATTGACAGAAGCTGCGAGCGCTGTGAACTACCCGCTGGAGCTGCGTATGCAGGAAGGATATGACCACAGCTACTATTTTATCGCTAGCTTTATTGAGGATCATTTGAAATTTCATAAGCGATATTTCTAATAGTATATGCTTATACGTTAACAATATGCGCTTACCCAGCAAGCGCTCACTTACCGCATAGTTACTTATAATAAGCCTCATGAGCTAAATTAGCAGCATCGACTATTACTCTTAGGCCAGAACCCATTAGCGTAATAAATCTGGCCCTATTTTCAGGGTTGCGGTGGCTACACTCACTTCAAGGAAGAAGGAAATAAGCCCACCTGTCATTAACAGTAATGCAAGTATGAAAGTCACCAGAATGGCAAGGTCTAAGCTAGGCGCAAATAAACCGTTTATTAATAATAAAATAACATCAATACATATGGTCACTGCGGCGGCAATCAAAAAGGTGATCGCCCAATTTGCAAAACGCATTCTGCGACGCAAAGACTTTATTTCAAGTATTGCTCTTGGGGTTGCCTTATAGGCCTCAGTGCAAGCTCCATCCTCAAATGAGCGAGCTCGGTCTATTACTCTTGCTAAACGTCCGGTCACAACATTAACCATTTGCCCAATACCTACTAATAGAAATACAGGTGCTAAGGCAAGTTGAATCAACTTAACCGCCGATTCGTTAATTATTAAATCCATATTTGACTCACTTTAAACCTCATTTGAAATAAGCGCTCGCAATTAAGCTTGTGCTGATGGTTGGATATCTTAATTAGCAGATACCTAAATCGCCTTAAACAGTGAAAAAATAGGATCTCCAATACTCAGTTGCATTTGTAGCAAGGACTTATGGGAGATATGTGCAATCAAGGTTTGATGCTCGACATTAAGTGAAACTTCAACGTAGTCGTGTTGTTTATCGATGCCTACTATGATGCCTCGTAAGCAATTTAGCATACTTGAGTCGTGATCGGCTTGCTTTGAGAGCACAACGGATTGAGCTTGAATCAACACTTTTTGGGTTTGTTGGGGAAATTCGCTGCTTTTGATATAAACAAACTGCTCACTGCAATGGCCAGCTTTAGAGAGGACAAAACAATCTAGAAAAAACTCAGCCTCGGTTTTCTTAAAGCTGATCTCTAATACTGAAAATCGACTCTCTACATTGTCGCCACTGAGCATATCGCTGATCATACTAGCAGTTTTATTTTGTGCGACCACCTCGCCTTGCTTTAACTGCATGAGTGTATCGGTGCAACTAGCAAGTTCTCGCAATGAATGACTTACCATCACAATAGAAATCACGCCATCTCGGCACAATTTCAGCAAACGTTTATGCATTCTTGCACGCAGTGGCCAGTCCATGGCTGACAAGGCTTCATCGAGTAAGAGTACAGGTTTGCCACTAAGCAGAGCACGGGCGATTTGGCCACGTTGCTTTTCACCCTCTGATAATAAGGATGCTGAGCGCTCAACAAACTCTTCCAACTCGCATAACGCAATCACCTGCTCAATACCAAGTGTGTGCAATGAGCGCCAAGTAGAGAGCTTGCAAGTAAGCAAGAGATTATCGCGCAAGCTTAAATGCACAAACAAAGGAGAGTCTGCGCCTACATAGCAACAAGGGTTATCTTGTGCTGGCGCTTTAGTGTAATCCTTTCCATTAATCTGCAGTGCAATAGACTGTGCATCTAATAAGCCTGCGATTTGCTTTAGCAAGGTAGTTTTGCCAGCCCCAGACGGGCCGTTTACACCGATTATTTCGTCAGCTAAGGGCCAATTGCATGACTTTACTTGCGTTGTGCTTGATACGTGCTCTTGCTCACTCCCGCATTTTATAGAAAAGGCAATATTTTGTACTTGCACTGCTTTAGCGTGTTCGCTGTTTATCGACATTGTCATATTCACTACCATCCAAGCCGCGGACGCGCGGATGCATTGTATTTATAAAGCAATGTGAGTGACAGCATGCTCAACACCAACAACAAGGCTGCTAAACTATGTGCTTGGGCATAATCGAGCATTTCCACGTGATTGAATAAAGCGATGGACACGACCTGCGTCTCTCCAGGGATGTTACCACCAATCATTAATATCAAGCCAAACTCACCTAAGGTATGGGCAAAGCCCAAGGTGGCGGCGCTGATCATGCTAGGTTTTATAGCGGGTAACAACAAATTAATAATCGCAGAATATTTGCCAATGCCTAGAGTTTGCGCCGTTTGCATAAGTTGCTGCCCTTGTTGGCGAAATGCTTGTAATAAAGGCTGCACCACGAAAGGTAATGAATAAATGACTGAGCCCACCAAAATCCCAGCAAAACTGAATACGAACTGCTGACCGGTGACACCCAACCATGCCTGCCCAAGCCAAGTATCGGGAGAAAAGGCAATCAGTAAATAAAAGCCAAGTACGGTAGGCGGCAAAACTAATGGTAGAATAATTAATGCTTCACAAAATGATTGTAGGCGCCCTGTGTAACGTGACAAAAACCAAGCTATAGGCAAACCTATAATAAAAAGAATAATCACAGTAAATAAAGCGAGTTTGAGCGTCAATATCAAGGCTTGCCAATCAATTTGAAACAAGCTCATAGCTTCACCTCTTGGTAACCTAAACGGCTCAGTTGCTTTTGCACTTTTGCGCTGCGCAAAAAGTTTAAAAACGCTTCGGCTCTTGCTTGATGCTCTGAACGTGCCAATACTGTGCCCATTTGCTCAATGGGAAGATATTCACTCTGTGGTACCACAATATATTGCGCGTATTTTTGATGCTTAAACTTTATTTGCGCCTGAATAAGCATTGATTCTGCCACCAATCCCATTTGCGCATTGCCTGAATCAATAAACTGAAAGGCCTGCGCGATGTTATTACCCAACACAAGGCGTTCAACTAGAGGTTTAAATATAGGATCTGAGGCAAGAAATTGTTTTGCAGCGGCGCCAAATGGAGCAGTCGAAGGATTAGCAATAGCAAAGCGGCCACGACTGCTTAACATATTTTTTGTAATAGTGTTTGATATGTCGGCCGGCCACAATACCAAGCGACCTTGGGCATATATTTGTGGAACAGCCGCGAGACCTTCTGAATGTAGCGTATTAGGACGTAAAACATCGGCAGAAAGAAATAAATCAAAAGGAGCACCGCTTTTGATTTGCGCAAACAATACCCCAGATGAGCCAGATACCAGACTTACAT
>Ga0307966_1000820_pt1 | contig 25366 bp, 25 predicted proteins | sample OrgLakmetagen646_FD_203141 | JGI IMG/M metagenome (GOLD analysis project Ga0307966, IMG submission 203141) | Saline water microbial communities from Organic Lake, Antarctica - #646 | ecosystem: Environmental > Aquatic > Non-marine Saline and Alkaline > Saline | place: Antarctica: Organic Lake... | reverse complement strand
CATAGCACTGCTAACCCTCTATAGGCTGCCTGCTTTCGCAGGAGATGTACCCTGGCCGTCATTCACGGCGACGATGCTTAGCGGAGATAAAGTCGACAGCGACAAGCTGCTAGGCCAACCTACACTACTGATAATCACCCCGTCTCGCGATGCCGCAGAATCCACTCGAGAATGGATCAACACACTGCGCTTACAGATTGATCAAAGTAAATATCGAATTCGCGACGTACTGGCTGTCGATTTACCGTTTTTTATGTCGGAAGAGGACGCCATTGACCTGGCCAAGAAGAAAGTACCGCAGCGTTACCACGATCAAACTTGGATCCTAAATTCTCAAGTCATGGAAGCAGCACTAGAAGTGCCCTCCGATAGTGACGAAGCGGTTATTATCGTTCTGGATAAGAATGGGATTCTGATTTCACAAGTTCACGGTAAGGTGACGACACTGCGAATAAGTGAAATTACCAACGCACTACAAAGCTTATCTACCGAATAAGCGCCTTGGCTCTTATGCCGGACTTGATGACCGAGACTGCTTAACTGAAACTCACTCTTTGCGCGTTTTCAGCGATATTTCATACAAAATGATTGTTGGTCGTATCTTCCAAAAAATTACTCATCATAGATTTCTGGGCAAGGGCGTTATCCAATGCATTTTAAAGAAACTGACCAGAGTGTTGGTACATTCAATCTATCCGGGTCACAAGAGCTTATTCTCAATCAGCATATGTGGGATACAAAGTTTTTTCTCCTTACAAGGGCAGAGGTTTTATGCGCATTTGTCTGACGCTACTCATTAACGAAGCCGTTAATGTTCTCAATCTGCACCGCCTGATTGTTCGGCCGCCGCAGAACTTAATATTTAAATGGACATAGCCCCCCCCCGACGCAAACAACAGGAATTTTTTTTCTTTCTTTATTGGTTTTCATTAACAGGCACTCCTTGATTGGCAGATCCGAGCATTGCCAAAATTCCTCCTGTGAAATATCGTTAGATCTCCGAGTGTAGGGACAATAAAGGCCAATATTGCAAATAACACTGTTTGCGCAAAACCCATAGCTGCCGAAGCTAACAGACGTGCACGTTTAGCTAACATACTACAAGTATGGAATTGCGTCATTAATGTTGCGCTAACGACAAGGTCGTAAGCGCTTTTGTGTTGTACTGCTTGAGTACATCATATTCAGCAATGTGTTTATTTATAGGATAATTTACATAATATTAAATATTGCGCAGTAAACTATTTTATCTCGCAATAATGTTTTGAAATCAACAAGTCGTTTAGCTTTGTCTTTCATGCCTTCAAATATTGAGTCTTTTATGGCTTGTGGAAAATCTTTTTTTAGCTGGCCTTCAACACGCTTAATTATTGAGTCCAGATAGTTAATTACCTAACTCAATATATTCACCATCATTTCAGCATGAAAGCCAACGTCTCTGGCAGTCTCCAAAAAGTATATAGGAAAGATCTCAGTTATCTGATACTTCATTCAAACAAAAGTAGGGACCTTGGGTAAATCTCCTCGCCTAGTTATATAGATGATACAGTCTTGCTTACCTATATTTTCAAAATAACGAACACTGTCTATTGGTGTGCTGAAATTATCACCTTCGCCTAGCGTAATAATTTCATTGTCGACCCTCATCGTCAGGCTACCTTTATGTACAAAAATAACCTCTTCTTCTGCACGTGTATGAGCTTGAATAATTGCATTAGGCTGCAGTTTGATAGCACGCATCACGAAACCATGAGACCAACTAAGTTTGGATGCCTTGATATGTTCTTTTGATGAAGCAATACCAACTAGTGATGCTTCTTGAACGCCGTCAAACTGAGACATTAAGGTATCATTTTGCCAGCGAAAATCGTCTGTATGCAGAACGATGTCAATTAAGTCTTTGCTGTTCGCTATGCGGTGTTTAGCAATCTGTTCTTTTGATGTAACCGGCATAGGGGAGCTATTATCAGGGACGGTCTGCCCCTTACTCGTGTCGACCAGAGAACCATCCGCTAGTAATACAAGTCCATATTCTGTGGCCAAATCAAAAAAGGCGGGCGTCCATAACACGCGACCAGGATCATCTTTTCCTAATACTGCGTGCAAATATCCTAATTCTTTATGTTGCCCTTCTAGCAACCCTTCAATACATTCAAAGCCTCTAAAAATATCGGTAGGAATTGAAATGACGTCGCCCGCAGACAGCCTAATACGTCCATCTTTACCGTCCACCCTAAAAACACCGGGCTTAGAGCTTAGACCAAAAGGTGATCAATAGTTTTCACACACCCTGCGCTCCCAGCCGACCTTCAACTCAGTGCCAATTGCAGTATAAAAGGCAGCTTAATAAATTTCTACAAATGACCGCTGTTTAAAATGGCGGGATTACAGAAACAGATATAATTATCTACTTGGAATCTATAAACTCAGCCAAATTCTATACATTTAATTCTAAAATTATCCATTTACAATCTAATAAACCAACTAAACGACCTGCCCTGCAACATAACCACTTGACCACGCCCATTGGAAATTATAGCCCCCTAACCAGCCGGTTACGTCTAGCACTTCACCTATAAAGTACAGGCCTTTTTGATTTTTAACTTCCATGGTCTTTGACGAAACATAGTCGGTGTCAACACCGCCTAAAGTTACTTCAGCTGTGCGATAGCCTTCCGTTCCATTAGGCTTGATATGCCAGTGAGTGAAACTCTCGACCGCTTGCTCTAATTGCTTACCTTGATATTGTTTAAGCGCTTTATTAGGAATGTTTAAATACTCTAAAGAGGATTGTACAAAACGTTTAGGATAAGTTTTGGCCAGCACCGTAGAAAGCTGTACATCAGGTGATTGTTCTCGTTCTTGTAACACCATCTCTTGTAAATCGCCATTGGGGTATAAGTCAAAATCAACGGTTTGACCCGGCTCCCAATAACTAGAGATTTGCAGCACCGCAGGGCCACTTAAGCCCCTGTGTGTAAATAGTATATTTTCATTGAAATGAGTGTCGTTGCAATGGGCACTCGCATCTACAGAAATTCCGCTGAGTTCGCCAAGCACCTCTTTGTCATGGTCATGCAGGGTAAACGGCACAAGCGCTGCTCGAGTAGGGACTATAGGCAAACCAAACTGCTCGGCGATACGATAGCCGAAGGGCGTCGCTCCTAGTTTTGGCATACTCAAACCGCCAGTAGCAATGACTAATGAAGGAGCTTGGTAATCTCCTTTTGCCGTACTTACCTGATACACGCCGTCCTGATACGAAACCTCACCTACCTCGCAGCGATTGGTTACGGTAACACCTGCCTTTTTACATTCTTGCATGAGCATATCAACAATATCTTTTGCGCTGTTGTCACAAAACAGCTGGCCCAGTGTTTTTTCATGATAAGCAATGGCATATTGTTCAACCAAGGCAATAAAATCCCACTGCGTATATCGACTCAGAGCTGACTTACAAAAATGTGGATTTTGCGACAAAAAGTTCTCAGGCGCTGAGTACATATTGGTAAAATTGCAACGCCCCCCACCCGACATTAATATTTTACCGCCCAAGCGTTTTGCATGATCAATGACTTCTACTTTACGCCCACGCTTACCCGCTTCAGCGGCGCAAAATAAACCTGCGGCACCCGCGCCAATCACTATCACATCTTTTTCAATTACCTGAGTCAATTACTCACCCTTTTTAATATGTTTTATAACCAGCGGCGCACGCGAGTCATGTAATTTTTGTAAGCATCACCAAATAAGGAAGCTAACATGCGCTCCTCGGGGAAAATCTGGAAGCGGTTCATATACTGCTGAAAAACAACCGCCCAAATCAGGGCAATTGGATTATCGAGTCTTATGGCGAAGCCAATCACTAACAACAACATCCCTAGATACATTGGGTTGCGGGTGATACGAAACATGCCACTCGTCACTAAACTAGAGGCCTTTTCAATTTGGACGGGGTTAACCGTTGTTTTTGCCCGTTTAAACGAGACGATACCGGCAATGGCAATAAATACTGCAAGCGCAAATAGTACCTGGGCAAGCATATATCGCGATTCGCCCAATATATTTCCTAAGGGAAATAGTTGGTCATGTATATATACCGCTATTAATACCACCAACAAAACAACTACTGGCGGTACTTTAAGCGCTAATTTGGAACGTTCAGGCGTTTGCATCTAGGGTCTGTTAGGTTAGAGTAGCCATATACCCTATATAGTGACAGAAGTATGACCCACAATCCAACTACAAGCCTTCACAAATCGCACATTGCTGTGGCACAAAATGCCTCCGGCAGAAGCTTAAACGTGCCTATTTATCGAATCAGTAGCGGTCTTGATGGGCCTACTGTATATATACAGAGCTCAATCCATGGCGCTGAGGTTCAAGGCAACGTAGTGATATTTCATCTGTTACAGGCACTTAAGGGTCAATGTATAAGGGGTGAGATTATTTTGGTACCAAACTGTAATCCAGTGGGCACCAATATCAAAGCTGGTGAGTATACCTTGGGCCGATTCGACCCCGTGAATGGCACCAACTGGAACCGTGGCTATTATTATGATTCTGATCAAGTGCTCACTTTCGCCAAGAAGGTCGAAAAACATGATACTGTGGATGATATCAAACGCCAATTTCGTGCACATTTGTCTACTGCGATTGACAATAAGCTTGCTCAGCCGTGGGGCTTAGGTCTTGCTCAACAGCTAAACTTGAGTTTGCAGCAACTTTCGGTGAATGCCGACATTGTGCTCGATTTACATAATGGTCCAGTATCAACCCGTCATGCTTATATTCCCGAGTATGCCAAAGCTGCAGCGCTGCAGTTTTCAATCCCGCACTGTATTTTTATTCCTAATAAATTTGCAGGTGCACTGGACGAAGCAAGCTTTTGCCCTTGGTGGACCTTGCAGGACACCCTAAAAGCTAAGTTCAATCGTGAGTATGACTTTGGCGTGCAAGCGTTTACCTTGGAGATGGGTAGCCAAGAAGTCATTAGCTTTAGTGAGGGCGAAAAAGACGCAAAGAGTATTCTAGGGTATTTAAGCTGCAAAGGAGTGCTGATGAGCAAGGATTATGCCCCTGCTGATATGCGGCGCATTGGCGTAATGTTAGAGGATTATAAGACCCTATACACTGATTTTGGTGGCATGGTGGAATATTGTGTAAGTCCCGGACAACATGTCAAAAAAGGGGAGACCTTAGCACGGGTATTAAATATTGATGACTTAGATACTGAGCAGGCCATTCAACACGTAAATGCGCCATGTGACCTGATCCCCATGTTGCACTTTCCATCAGCGTCGGTATTAAGCGGCACCCAGTTGTATAAATGTTTCACTTCTTACTTTGAACTGTGAACTTTCAAGTATTCTATACGGGCTTGTGCTGACAATATTGACACCAATAAATTCGACGTCCATTGCGCGCGGCTTTAATAATTGGGCTGACGCAAATCCTGCAGCTTAAGCCTTCACGATTAAACGCCATAAAGCGAACGCCCTCATAGCTATCCTTCGTTTTTGCTAACGCCTTTCCCAGTTCAGGAGGCACCGTGTGGCCTTTTGTTTTATATGCTCGCCTACCAATAGTTAAGGTTTGTTTGGCTAGTGAGTCAAGCTGCAGAGGCGTTAACTGTTTGGGCTTTTGGTCGGGATGGATGCCCGCGGCAAACAAAATTTCAGTGCGTAAATAGTTACCTATTCCTGCCACAAAATGCTGATCTAAGTAAAGTGCAGATAAACTTCTATTGTTAAAGCGTTTGTTTTGTAATCGCGTTACTAGCTTTCGTTTTGTTAATTTTACACTTAGGATGTCGGGACCAATCTTACTTAAAAAAGGATGATCAACTAGGGTAGCAGTTGGATAAATGCCAATATCTGAAGCGCTATACAATAAGGCACTCTTGCTCTTTGTGTGAAGCGCCAATCTTAAAGAGCGCTTTGTTTGTGGCAACTCTCCACGTTTAGCTGTTTTCCACACACCATATAATTGATTGTGAGAATAAATAGAAAAATCGTTAGCAAAATGGATAAGCATCGCCTTACCGCGAGTTTCCACCTCTCTCACCGCTACGCCAACAAGTGCTTTAGCGGGCTCAGTTAAATGCGCCATGCCAACCTCGATTGACTCAACGACCTTACCTTCAATAATTTTTGCAATTTTGTCGGCAGCGAGCCGAATTTCAGGACCTTCAGGCATCCTATACTCTCAGTTGTGCGATGCTATGTAAGAATGTAAAACAAATAAAAACGGCAAGCTGCTTATGTACCAACTTGCCGTTTCGCATATTTGAACGAAATAAACGTTTTATAATGAAGCAAGTAAACTTTCAGCATCACTCACTTTAAAACCGCCACCTTCTTCCACATTCAGTACTTTCACTACGCCATCTTCCACTAACATGCTGTAACGTACTGAACGTACGCCACCAAATGCATCAGTGTTCATATCAAGGCCACACGCTTTTGTAAACGCTGCATTGCCGTCTGCTAACATCGTAATGTGCTCAGCATTAGAGGCTTTACCCCAAGAGTCCATTACAAATGCATCATTAACCGACAAACAAACAATGTCATCTACACCTTTTGCTTGAAACTTGTCTGCAAGCGCGACATAACCGGGTAAATGAGCTTGCGAACAGGTAGGGGTAAATGCACCAGGTACCGCAAACATAACAACTTTCTTACCCGCAAATAGGCTTTTTGTGCTTGGGTTTTGCATTTCGCCGTCTGCCATTAGGCTAAACGTTGCTTCAGGTAGAGTTGAACCAACTTCAATCATGATATCTCCTTCGTTTTTATTTGAGTATTTAAGGTATTATAAAATGTATACGTCCAAGCGATGCTTTTTCGATCGAATTGACATGGTCGGACTTAAAGTTTGCATATTTTTTAGCTCGGGTGCAGCTGCAGGCCTTTTTACAACAATACGTTTTGGTCCATAGGCTATCGCAGCGCCAAGTAGTTGCTCACTATCTTGATCGGGTCCTAAAAGCATTTGAAATGCCTGCATTTCTTTTTTAACTAACGCTGACTTTTTCTTATGTGGAAACATCGGATCTAAGTAAATAACATCAGCCTTCGTTGACGTTGGCTTACTCAGATATTCAAGAGCGTCAATCGACTCAAGCGATAATTGCGCTAAAATTGATTCACCTGCCTCTTCAAGCCGAATCAGTGCATCCTCGAGTAAGGCGCTAATAATTGGGTTACGCTCTAGCATGGTGACTTTTGCGCCCACACTCGCCATTACAAAACTGTCGGTACCCATACCTGCAGTACAATCAAGTACCGTTAAACTTTCTTTTCCTTTGATGCCGATGGCCTTTGCGATGGCTTCGTTTCGCCCGCCGCCATGTTGCTTACGATATTGCAACGCCGCAGAAGCAAAATCGACACGAATATCAGACCAAGTGGGTTCAGAGCTGAGTCTCAAAGAAAGACCTTGTGAGGTAAATACTAACTGCCATTGCGATTGTTCAAATTTATGTTTAGCTTTTTGCGGATTCACTTCATAAACCGGGAAGCCAACTCTTGCACTCAAGGCTTTAGCCCGTTCATGTGCTCGTAAGCTGCCGGTGTCTTCAATTAATATAACTGCCTGCTGTGTAGAGGATTGCACTGTCATAAAAAGGTATCGTGTTCAACGTCACCTATCGCACCGCGTTGCAAGTTATCGATGGTGGTTTGTGATATATGCTCAAGGGCTTGTTGAGTGAAAAAGCCCTGATGGCCGGTAATCATTACATTTGGAAAGGTCAATAAACGTTGAAATACATCATCTGAAATAATTTCGTTTGAACGATTTTTAAAGAATAAATCTTCTTCCATTTCATAAACATCTAAACCTAAATACCCAATTTTCTGGCCTTTAATGCCATTAATCGCCGCTTTGGTATCAATCAATTTGCCACGAGAGGTGTTAATTAACATTACCCCAGTTTTCATATTATTGATGCTTACTTCATTGATCATATGATAGGTATCTGGCGTTAAAGGGCAATGCAAAGTAATCACGTCTGACTGCGCCACCAAACTATCGAAATCTGTGTAGATGCACCCTGCCTTTTCCAATTCAGTAGTCAGCTCAGGATCACAACATATCACCTTACATCCAAATCCTAATAGAATATGGCATACAGCCTGCCCTATTTTGCCCGTGCCAATGACGCCGACCGTTTTGTCGCACAAGTTAAAACCAAGTAGTCCGTTTAAGTCGAAATTACCCTCTTTTACTCGGTTGTAGGCTTTGTGCAATTTACGATTGAGAGACATGATTAGGGCAATGGTATGCTCTGCCACCGCTTGTGGGGAATAGGCTGGGACCCGGGATACTAATAAACCAGATTGCTTTGCATAATCAATGTCGACATTATTATAACCGGCGCAACGCAGAGCAACATGTTTAACATCAAACTTAAGCAGTTGATCAATCACCTGCTTATCAACGCTGTCATTCACAAACACGCAAACCATGTCAGCATCTTTAGCTAAGACTGCGGTTTGCGCATTGAGTTTCGCATCTTGAAAGTCAAAGTGAATGTTGTCAGGGCATATGGCCATTAAAAAACGTTGGTCATAGTCCTGACTACTAAATACCGTTACACGCATGTGACCTCGCTGTAAGCTGGCGACCTAGTGCTATAGGTAAATAGGATTAACCAAAGTGGTTAAAGGCTATTTTGTTACCGTCAAAATCTCTGAAATAAGCACTATAAAACACGTCTGGTATACGTTGTCCGGGCTCTCCGTCGCAGGTAGCACCTAGCTCGATAGCTTTAGCATAAAACTCGCCAACCTTTTCTTTTGAGCCCGGAGCAATAGCTAACATATTACCGTTGCCGCAGTCTGAGGGAGCCTCATTATATGGAATGCATAGCGCTAGCATCGGCGAAGCCATATCTTTCCCAATAAACAGGATACGATCCATTTTCACTAATGTTTTAGCACCCAGCGGAGCAAGTAGCTCGGTATAAAATTTTTCTGACTTTTCTAAGTCGCTAACACCAATGGTGGCATAACTAATCATGTTGATTCCTTTATATTTGCTTGTTTGATAATGTAGGTTATTCTACTGCATTGTAGTATGAAAGCGATCATCTTATTAAGGATTTAGATGTCGTGCATAGATATACAACGCGAAACACACGGAGATTGGATGTCCAATAAACAAATAAAACAACTAATTTCCGTTATAGAGGCAAAAATTCACGCAGCGCGAAGTAGCGAGGATATTCTAGCCGCTATAGCAAAGGCAAAAGCCTTTAGAAAGCCCTTAGTATACGACCATTCCAAACATATTCTTACCATCATTATCAGCACTGTGATTGGCGTGGTTTTAGCCCTCAGTCCACATATTTCTTTTCTTCCCTCATGGTCTGAACCAGGCAATAAATGGTTGCTTTACGTTGCGATAGGATGTTTTGCCCTCTCGATGATCATGCTCACAATTGTTATTAGTGGTCGTCAAAAAGTCTCAAGCATTTCGGCTCTCGCATATAAAAAAGACGCAATGCTCGATAATAATTTGAAATATAAAGCGCCATTTAACAGCGAGGAAATGCGCATACGGTTTAGTGAACTTAATCGTGGCAATCATTCACGCCATTTTAAAGAAGTTGTTGGCGGAGAATATCAAGGCGAAGAACATACATTTAGCTTTGAATACTATCACTTCCATTATGTCGACAAGCGCACAGTTACCTATATGCAGGGTAAACGTATGCGCACTAAAACAGTTTACGACAAATACGACCGCTATGGCATTATTGTGCCTTTCGAGTATTGCAATAACCTGCAGATTTTTAGTTTTAGCCCCTCTCAGTTATACAATCTAAAACTTTCATCTGGCTCTATCGCCTTTGATAAAACTTTTAACATAAGAGCGTCAGATGAATTGGCCGCGACTAAATTTCTTAAACCGGCTGTGGTGGTAGCAATTTCAGATATGGCCGGGTTTTTATCGCAAATGAACATAGAAATAGACGCTACGGGCTTAATGTGTTTATCTTTCACAGACAGAAATATGATCATGGGTAATCAGCGTTATGACTTGTCTGATCCTGCCGCCTTTTACGACGAATTAGCAGGGCAAACAAAGTTGCGTAAACTCGACCGAACTTTACGTTTTTTACATCAGTTATTTAAACATTCAGATAGCAATTTTAAGGAAATTACATGAGCACTTCATCCATCATATTTATTGGTATTTTAGTGGTATTAGTCATAGTTGTTGTATCCATATATAACGGAATTGTTTCGCGCAAAAATGCAGTAGAACGGGCATGGGCAGGAGTCATCACTCAAGAGCGTCAGAAGAATAACATACTGCCTGAGCTTGAAAAGGTAGTGTCAGAACATAAAGAATTTGAATCCGATATCCTTGCCAATATTACGCGCTTACGCTCAAAGCTGAGTGATTTAAGCGAACGCCAAATTGATACTCAAAGTCTAGGTGAAATTGAAACCCTTATGGGCAAAGTACAGAGTGGAATCAGCGTAACGGTAGAAGCTTATCCTGATCTAAAAACCGCAGGCTTGATGAACAACCTAATGCGGGAAATTGCCGAGCAGCAGGAAAACATTGGCGCTGCGATTCGGATTTTCAATCAAAACGTTGAAGCCTTTAACGAGGGGATTGAAGTGTTCCCAAACAATATGGTGAATAACACTCTCAACAAACAGCCTCGTATCTCGGTATTCTCAGATAGTAAAGCTAGTGAGGGTTTTGATTATAAACCTAATTTTTAATCGTAAAGTAGAAACATCGTTAAGCGCGAATTCAGTAGCAAATGTATCGACTTTGCGCACGGCTACTTCACCCGACTGACGCGAACCGTTCTATTGCTGTCGTCACGTTTTAAGTAGTAAGCGCTGAAAACACCTTTTTTTATGACTACTTGAGTACCTTCGGTAATGCGCAAGCGGCTGCTTTCGCCCTCTTTCCAAGCCTGCCCATTCTCCAAAGTAAACGTGCGTCGGCCTCTTGCATCTTCTTTGAGCGAGATAACTGAAGCGCTTAATTCACTTATAGGGTTCTGAGTTTGGTTTCGCTCTAGTCTTTCAGCGCCAAAGTTCGCTTTTGCTTCTTCCATATCTATCTTAGCTTGCACTGCCGGGACATTATTAGGTGCTTGAGAATTAGTACTTACGACGCCTGCCAGAGCAGTCTTCTCTTGTGTATTACTTGGTAAAAGAGCGTCTACTGTTTTTACATCTTTCTGTGCAAATAAATCATCGTAACACACTAGCCTAAGTTCATTTTTTTCAATGGCTTGGCATACCCTTACTTGAGCGGCTGTCTCTGGCAATGCCTCTGTAGAAGCATTCACCACATTTAACACCGAGGCTATTAAAAGAGTCGAGGCTAATCCAAAAGATTTGCCCGCTGATGAGCCAGATAGTAGTGTCATGTAAATTCCTTAATTAAATATGTATTAAAGACTGAAATCGAAAAAGAGTTTAGCGTAAATGAATAGTACCGCAAGAACACTTAAGCATTACTATAATCATCTCGATACGGCAGCCAGCGCTGAATCAATTGCAAGGCACTAGGTCGATGGTCTTGCCAAACATGTTCCGCCATAGATTTCACTTCATCCAATAAATATGCATCGCGCACTAAATCAGCAATCTTTAAGTCGGCTACGCCAGTTTGTTTGGTGCCTAAGAGTTCACCCGGCCCTCTGATTTCTAAGTCTTTTTCCGCAATCAAAAAACCGTCATTTGACTCACGAAGCACACTCAGTCGAGTAGTGGCGTTTTTTGATAAAGGACTTTGATACATCAGCACACAATGGCTCTCGACTGAACCTCGACCCACTCGCCCTCTGAGTTGATGCAATTGCGCCAAACCCAAGCGCTCCGGATTTTCAATAATCATTAAACTCGCATTAGGGACATCAACTCCCACCTCAATCACCGTAGTCGCCACCAACAAATCGAGTTTGCCACTTTTAAAATCATCCATAATAGCCTGTTTTTCTTGTGCTTTTAAACGCCCATGCACCAAGCCCACCTGTAAATCAGGTAACGCAGTACGCAGGCCAACCGCGGTATCTTCTGCCGCTTGGCATTGCAGCACGTCCGACTCCTCAATAAGCGTGCATACCCAATAAATTTGACGTTTATCTTCAAGTGCAGACTGTCGCACACGTTCAATCACGTCGCTACGACGGGTATCTGGCAATACCACAGTTTTTACTGGGGTTCTGCCAGGTGGTAACTCATCAATGATACTTACATCTAAATCAGCATAAGCGGTCATAGCAAGCGTTCGCGGTATAGGTGTGGCAGTCATAATCAATTGATGCGGATACTTTCCTTGCTGCTCACCTTTCTGACGAAGCGCCAAGCGTTGGTGCACGCCAAAACGATGTTGCTCATCCACAATAACTAGCGCGAGGTTGTTGTAGTGCACCGCCTCTTGAAAAATAGCATGAGTGCCTACTAAGATTTGTATGTCGCCATCGGCCAATCGCGATAAGGTTTCGGTCCTTATTTTTCCTTTAAGCTTTCCTGCTAACCAGCCAACTTTTATACCGAGTGGACTAAACCAATCATTAAAATTTTTCGCATGTTGCTCAGCCAGTAGCTCAGTCGGTGCCATCAGCGCTACTTGATAGCCAGCAGATAAAACTGATAACGCGGCTAACGCGGCTACCAACGTTTTTCCAGACCCGACATCGCCCTGCACTAAGCGCATCATGGGTTGGCCTGACGACATATTAGTTTCAATCTCAGCGACCACACGCTCTTGGGCAGAGGTGGGACTGAAAGGCAGTGTTTTTAAGAAAGTGGTCTTTAATGCGGTATCCGGCATTAGTGTGTAACCCGGATCTTGCTTAGCTTGACTGCGCACCTTTAACATACTTAAGTGGTGTGCCAAAAGCTCCTCTAATACAAGTCGTTTCTGCGCCGGATGCTGTCCTTCTAACAAGGCTTCCATATTCACATCTGCAGGGGGTCGATGCACCAAGTGCAATGCTTCAGTAAGACTTAATTGATTGGGGTAGAGCTTTTCAGGTAAATAATCAACAAGCGCACCCTTATCAAGCTGAGCAAGCGCTTGCTCGGTGAGGTTGCGCAGAGTTAGTTGATGTACGCCTTCGGTTGTAGGGTAGACCGGCGTTAATGTATCTTCCATTCCGGCAGCACTATCATCGTGAATGATCTTGTACTCTGGATGAGCCATTTCCATGCCGGCAGTGCCTGCACGAACCTCACCAAATGCGCGGATAATAGTGCCTGTATTAAAGCTTTTAAGCTGGGCTGCTGAAAAATGAAAGAATCTTAGCTGAATACTGCCTGTGCCGTCATTGATTTTAACAATGAGCATACGTTTGCGGCCGTATTTAATATCAGCACTGATTACCTCACCTTGCACACTCACATGCAAATGATTATGCAGCTGAGCCACATTATAAAGTCGCGTGCGGTCTTCATAGCGCAGGGGCAAATGAAAAATCACATCTTGCAGGGTGCGTAAACCTAGACGCTCAAGTCTTTCGGCGATTTTTGCGCCTACGCCTTTGAGAGTAGTTACGGGAGTATCGGTAAGTGATTGCATCCGAACACGGGTGGCTATATGAATATATTGGTTAGATTAACAAACATTTAGGATGGGTACACCTGTTCAATTGCTCAGTTGGACAATGTAAGAAAAATTAAACCTAAAAACTATACTTAAGGGCAAAAGCTTAACGTAATTTGACCGATAAATAGAGTATCGAAGCTTATGAGGCTTACGGCGTTATCCCATTGCTATAATGAATGCGCAGAATGAAGCCTAAAATAAGGATTAAACATGAGTAAATTACTATTAAGCACCGACAAGCTGCCAGAAGGCATGGCAGTATCGGAAGTATTTAGCATGATTCAGTTTACCGGTACGGTAGAAATTTCAGAACGAGGTGTAGTAGTTGGGTTATTTGAGCGCAAACGCGCAGAATATCAAGACATTGTAGATGCTTTTTCTGCCAGCGCACCAAATGAGGCCAACGCTATTTTAGGCGTGCAAATGTCAAGCTCTACACAAGCCTTCGGCGATGTTACTTATTTGTACTTAACATACATAGGCACACCGGCTGTGTTGGTAAGCGAATAAACGCCAACACAGCCCCTTCTTTGCAATAGGCCTTTATGGTTGCTTAACCAGTTTCGCCGCACTTAATACAAGGGCCGCAGAAGGACGCGTTTTGTAATCAGGATTGACGTAGTTAAACAATATCTTACCACTGGTATCGGTAATATAAATTGCTGGAGCCGGCATGACGGCACGCTCGCTTTGATCCACCGTTAGCTCTACCTGCATGCGATCGCGATAAAGATTACGCGTGTCATCTGGGACGTAAAAACCAATCCCAAACGCTTTTATTGCATTTAAATCTGCATCTGAAATAAGCACTGCAGCAAACTCTGTTTCAAGCTTTTGTGATTGCAGTTTTTCTGGTGTCTCTGGCGATATCGCCAGTATTTGATAGCCCTCAGCCACTAACTCTTGTTCAATATCTTTTAATTCGGCTAATTGACGAGAACAATATGGGCACCAACCACCTCTATAGAACACTATTACGGCGGGCTTTTGCATGAGCAAAGCTGGCAAACTGACTGGTGAGCCATCTGCGGTTTTCACCATTACGTTCGGTACTGTTGAGCCATTGAGTATAGGCGTTACGTTTTCAGCGCTGTCGGCAATAACCGCTCGGTCAAAGGCATTAGCCTGCACAGCAAAGATGCTTAGCGCCACGGCAAACAAGATAGAAAGTTTGTTGGTCATTATGTTTCCTGTTAAATAATAAGTCAGTCTCGACATAGTAGACACGAATGCGAGGAAAATATTTTCAAAAGTTTTTATTATTGCTCTGATAGAAGCCGCGTGACGCACTTAACGTTCCTCAGAAAACTGTAAAACACGCCACCAATCGTCTGAGGCTTCTATGCATCCTTTATCATTGATTATTGGAAAGGGTAAATTGCGTCTAACACATTCGTTAAATAGCACCGGAAAGCCTCCTTCAAATAAAATTTCTTGAGACTCTTGTTCAGTGATAGAAGGCTTATTGTACATTCCTGCTATATGACGTTGGCGTTGTGCTTCATATAATATAATGGCGGAGGCGACTGAGACGTTTAATGATTGCACCATGCCTACCATGGGCACCACAATGCTTTGATCAGCTAAGGCAACGGCTTCATCAGTGGCGCCCGTTTTCTCTTGGCCCATAATAATAGCCGTGGGTTTAGTGTAGTCAATGCTGCGAAAATCTACTGCTGACTCATCTAAATGCGTAACCAGCACCTGCATGTCTTGCTGCTTGAGGTGAGAAATAGCCGATTTCACGCATTTGTGCTGATGAATTTTCACCCAAATTTGGCTGCCCAACGAGGTTCCTTTTCGCAGAGTATTGTTGTCTTCCCACACACCATGAATATTATGCACGCCTATCGCGTCAGCACTGCGGATCACAGCGCTTACATTATGTGGTTTATGTACTTCCTCTAAAAGAAGGGTGAGGTCGGTCTGGCGCTGACTTAACACGTCTCGTATTTTTTGATAGCGACTTGCTGTCATGCACTGTTGCATAATTTAAAATACCGAAGTAAGCGCCTACTCCGGAAGCACCATAATGCCATCTATTTCAATTTGAACACCTTTCGGTAAAGCACTGACTTCAACCGCAGCGCGCGCAGGGTAAGGCTTTTCAAAATAGCGTGCCATCGTTTCATTTACTTTGGCAAATTGACCTAAATCGGTAAGGAAAATGTTTAGTTTTACCATATTAGACATAGAGCCGCCGGCTGCCTTTACCACCGCAGCGATATTCTCAAAGACCTGAACCGCTTGTGCTTCAAAGTCTTCAGATACAATTTCCATCGTGCTAGGAATCAAAGGGATTTGACCTGACAAATAGACTGTACGACCGGCTTTTACGGCTTGACTATAAGTACCGATAGCCGCGGGTGCATCGCTGGTTTGAATAACAGATTTAGACATGATGATTCCTTAAGTACTCGACATTATTTGGGTTTGTATTGGCTGTGTCGAGAAATTGTTTGTAACTCAGGTAAGGCGCGAATTTTGCGCATAATGTTTGCAAGGTGCAAGCGATTTTGTGTGGTTAACTCTACATCAACCACGTAATGATTGTCTTCACGGTCTTCAGTTTGTAAATTAATGATACTCGAATTGCAGCTAGCGATTGCCGCCGTGAGCGCTGCTAAGGTTCCCTGTCCATTAATTAATTCCATGCGAATAACCGCTTTAAAATCACCTTGCGGTTGATCATCCCACAGCATGGGGAGTACCCGATTCGGTTCTTCTTTGCTTAATTTTCGAATATTAGTACAACCGGTTTGGTGAATCACCACGCCACGGCCTGGGCTTAAAATAGCGACAATTTCATCATCAGGTATAGGATGACAACAACGTGAATAGTGCACCATCAACCCTTCAGTTCCGCGGATAGCCACCTTACCTTTCTTTTCGGGTATTTCAGTACTTTCGCCAACTAACCGCCTAGCGATCATTGCACTTATTTCGTTACCCATACCAATGTTAGAGAGTAGCTCTTCAAAACTTTGATACTTAGTCTCAAGTAGTAGGCGATCTATATCCTCTTGTGGAATATTGTCTAGTTTAATAGTGCCTAAAGCATGGCGTAATAGACGATTGCCCATATTAGTCGCATCGTGAGCATGTTGGCGCTTTAAGAAATGTCGAATATTGGACCGAGCGCGCGCGCTAACAACGAAATTAAGCCAATTAGCATTAGGCTTCGCTCTAGGTGAGGTAATCACCTCAACGCTGTGACCATTCTCAAGGGGTTTATTTAAGGGATAATTACGATGCTCTACGCGAGCACCTACACAGGTATTGCCGACATCAGAATGCACTGCATATGCAAAATCGACAGCGGTAGCACCTGTGGGAAGTTCAATGATCTTACCCTTTGGCGTAAATACATAAATTTCATCGGGGAATAAATCAGATTTTACACTTTCAATGAATTCAGCTGAACTAGAAGCTCGCTGCTGTAACTCCACAACAGACTGCATCCACTGATTGGCACGCAATTGTGCAGTAGTATTTTTATCATCTGCCTTTTTATACAGCCAATGCGCAGCAACGCCTTTGTCAGCCATATGCTCCATTTCTTCTGTTCGAATTTGCACTTCTACAGGAATACCATGGGGCCCTTTCAAAGAAGTATGCAAGGACTGATAGCCATTGGTGCGCGGAATAGCGATATAGTCTTTAAAGCGATTTTCAATAGGTTTATACAAACCGTGTATCGCACCAAGAACACGGTAGCAATTATCGATAGTATCAACAATGATTCTAAAGCCGTAAATATCCATCACTTCCGTAAACGATAGCTCTTTATTTTTCATTTTTCGATAAATTGAATACAGATGCTTTTCGCGCCCCACTACACGGCCTTTGATTTGATACTGGCTGAGCGTGTATTCAAGTTCGTGCCCCGTTTTCTCAATCACTTCTTTACGGTTGCCTCGAGCCTGTTTAACCGCAGAGCGAAGGGCACGATGACGCATGGGATACATCGCTTGAAAGCCTAAGTTTTCAAGCTCGTTTTTAATATCATGTATACCTAGGCGGTGAGCCATGGGTGCATAAATTTCAAGGGTTTCTAAGGCTATTCTGCGGCGTTTATCTGGGCGCAAAGAACCAAGAGTACGCATATTGTGGGTGCGGTCAGCTAACTTAATGAGTATGACGCGAATATCTTGTACCATCGCCATCAACATTTTACGAAAGTTCTCGGCTTGAGCCTCTTGCTTAGTGCCAAATTTAAGTTTATCGAGCTTACTAACGCCCTCCACCAATTCAGCGACCGTATCACCAAACGCGAGGGCTAAATCGTCTTTTGAATATTCAGTGTCTTCAATAACATCGTGCAACAATGCTGCCATCAAAGTTTCGTAATCAAGACGCATATCGGCCAAAATGCCAGTGACCGCCACTGGATGTGTAATGTAAGGATCGCCACTCGAGCGAGTTTGTCCCTCATGAGCGTCACGCGCAAGTACGTAGGCAGCCTGAACAAACTCAACATGTTCTGGCGTTAAGTATTCACTTACTTTAGTTTTTAGGCCTTCAAATAAATACACAGATGTCTTTGGCTAATTTACTGATATGTACTAAGAATACGGTTATTTTACCCATATGCAAACGCAAAAACGCCGATTTTCATCGGCGTCTGTAAAAAAATTGGGTTAAAGCCTATTTTTAGCTCTTAACTGTTGGACAAGATACTCGCTACAGAAGCAAACTCGGCTGCCTCTTGCTCACGTTGGTCTTGTGCGTCAGTCGCTTCGACGGTCTCAGCAGTAACTAAACCAAGTTCGATTTCGCGTAATGCAACAACCGTTGGTTTATCATTACCCATTTCTACGAGCGGCTCTTTACCTTCAGTGGCAATTTGACGCGCACGACGCGCTGCAACCAATACTAAATCAAATCGATTGCCGATTTTGTCAACTGCGTCTTCTACTGTTACACGTGCCATGAATGCTCCGTAAAATGAATATCTTGGAAATTGGGTCGTGAAGTATACTGCAAAATTATGGTATAGCCTAGTACAAATATGCACCAGAGACAGATAAAAATGATTTGCACCCTAATTTTTGCTACTTTGATGTGTGATAGCCACGCTCGCCGCTTTAATATTCGACTATTCTGGCTCCACTAAACGCCTAAACAATTCGTCATAACGCAGCGTTTGATTGCTTAAGGTGAGAGTTTGGCTGTTTACAATACTAATCAAATCTCTAGTTGCTAATGCAAAATCATCATTCACAATCACATAGTCAAATTCATGATAATGCGACATTTCAGATACCGCTTGACGCATTCTTGATGCAATTACCTCTTCACTATCTTTACCGCGACCAATTAAACGCTCACGCAAGCTTTCGACTGAAGGCGGTAAAACAAAAATACTCACAACTTGTGGATTCATTGCCTTGATTTGACGAGCACCTTGCCAGTCAATATCCAGAAAAACATCAATACCTTGCTGTAATTTATCGCTAATAGCCGCCTTCGAGGTACCGTAATAATTATCAAAGACCTGAGCATATTCATAAAACGCATGTTCTGTAATAAGACGCTCAAAGTCTGCGATTTGAGTAAAGTGATAATGCGTTCCATCAACTTCACCCTCGCGAGGAGCGCGGGTAGTATGTGACACTGAGAGCTGAGCTGGATTGTTGAGCTGATTAGCATCAGAGTTCTCAAGCAATGCTGAAATTAAACTCGACTTTCCAGCACCAGATGGAGCAGCAATGATAAAAAGATTTCCTAGAGGTTGAACCATAAGCCTAAATTCACGCTATTTGTCAGGGGGCTGTTGATATTTAACACATCGCCTAGTCTTAAAAACAATGCGTATGGTAGCATACAACTCGACTTGGTTAACCCAACAAATTTAACCAAGCGAATAACATAAAAGATGCCAGAACGCGCTAAGCAGGCACATCCATTAATCTTAACTTACCGTAAGTTATTTCAACGTATGAATAGAGGGGAAACATGAGTCAACCGCAATTAGAAGGCGTCATTCAAGAGGCATCTGGTCAGCATAAAGCAACGATCATTTGGCTACATGGTTTGGGTGATTCTGGTCATGGTTTTGCCCCAATTGCGCCGGAGCTTAAGTTGCCCGCTGAGCTAGGGGTTAAATTTATCTTCCCGCATGCGCCTATTCGCCCAGTCACCATAAATAATGGTATGGAAATGCGCGCTTGGTATGATATCAAATCCATGGATATGGAAAGTCGAGCGGATATCGATGGTGTCAAAGCGTCATCAGAAGCAGTTGCGGACTTAATTGAACAAGAGATTGCTGCAGGCACGCCAGCCAACAAAATTATGCTCATTGGATTTTCCCAAGGCGGCGTGATTGCTTTGCACTTAGGCGCGCGGTTTGACAGATCCCTCGCAGGCATCGTCGCACTCTCTACCTATATGAGCGCCCCACATAGCCTAGAGGAAGAAAAACACAGCGCTAATCAAAATACCCCTATTTTATTTTGTCACGGTCAACAAGACGAAGTAGTACCATTGTTTTTAGGGCGCAGCGCATACCAAACCCTAATTGAAAATGATTATAAGGTTCAGTGGAAAGAATATGTCATGCAGCACAACGTATGCCTTCCTGAAATAAAAGACATTTCAAAATTTATTCAGCAACAGCTCGCATAATTATCTTTGAACTCGTACTGAGCACAAATTGTGTAAATTAATCGCAAACAACGTGAAAAAGACCTCAGAGCCCAAATAAGAGTTAAACTCTTAGGTCCTTTTCGTTATTATCTTTGTAAAGCTTATAACAACAAAAATGGATACATCATGGCCGACAGTGCACGTGTGATAAAAATTGCCACGCGCAAAAGCGCCCTAGCAATGTGGCAAGCCCACTATGTCAAAGATCAACTTGAGCATTATCATCCCAAGCTAAAAGTAGAGTTGCTGCCTATGTCGACTCAGGGTGACCGCATATTAGATACACCCTTAGCCAAAATTGGCGGAAAGGGTCTATTTATTAAAGAGTTGGAGATAGCTATGCAAGATGGCCGTGCTGACCTTGCTGTACACTCGATGAAAGACGTTCCCGTGCACTTTCCCCAAGAGTTTGGTTTACATGCTATTTGTCCGCGCGAAAATCCTTATGATGCATTTGTATCAAATACTTATTCGACGCTAATGGAATTACCACATGGTGCTGTAGTGGGTACCTCGAGCCTTCGCAGGCAGTCGCAAATTCGCGCTGCTCGTCCCGATTTGGTCATCAAAGACTTACGCGGTAATGTGAATACTCGATTAGCTAAACTTGATGCAGGTGATTATGACGCTATTATTTTAGCGGCTGCAGGATTGATTCGTTTAAAAATGCAGCATCGTATTGCCGAGCAACTTTCAGCTGAACTATCACTGCCGGCAGTTGGACAGGGCGCGGTAGGCATTGAGTGTCGTAATGACGATATTGAACTTATCGCTTTACTTGCGCCCCTAAACGACCAAGAAACCGCTCTTAGAGTGCGCGCAGAAAGAGCGATGAATGCGCGGCTTGAAGGTGGTTGTCAGGTGCCTATTGGTAGTTTTGCAGAGTTGATAGGCGAACACATTCAATTACGCGGTTTAGTAGCAAGCCCCGATGGTAAAACCATTTTGCGCGCACAAAGTAATGGTGATATCGACAACCCGGAAAAAACAGGTATAGCTGTAGCCGAACAGTTAATTTCACAAGGTGCTGCCGATATTCTTTCAGCCCTTCACGAGTAAGCTGAGCACATATGTTTTTGGTCACGCGGCCACTACTAAAAGCCAAGGAAACTGCCGAAGCATTGCGCAAAGCTGGCTTTAAAGCAGTTTCCCTTCCTCTTATTACCATTGAGCGCATCCGCAACATCCCAATGCGTGAAAGCCATTATGACGCAGTGATCATTACCAGCACCTATACTAAACACTTCTTACAAACACGCTTAAATGAGCTCACACATGCAAAATGCGAATTAATTTGTGTGGGTAAAAGCAGTGCTAAAATGTTGACTGAATGCGCCAAGCAGAGCACTTCGGTGAGTGTCAGTCCTCAGCATATTCACATCGCAGAGCCCGAAAACTCGGAGGGCATACTAAAAATTACAACTCCAATGCTTTCAATGGGTCAAAGAGTTGCCTTAATCAAAGGTGAGAAAGGTAGAGGTTTGATTGAACAAGAGTTGGCGTCTCAGGGCATAAGGGTAGATACTTACGATGTGTATAAGCGCGTTGCACAAACTACACCTAAAGAAGTTAAGGATATTGAGCATCAGCCAATTAGGTGTATTATTGTTACCAGTGTTGATATTTCAGAACAAGTGCTATCGTCATTTGACGCTCAGTGGTTACAGCAACGTGACTGGATAGCAACAAGTAAAAGAATCCGTGACTTTTTAATCACCAAAGGTATACAAAACATTAGGGTGTCAGAAGGAGCCTCGACCCAAGCGATTGTGTCATGTGTGCAACAATTTTATTAATCAGGAGTCTGGGATGACAGACGAGAATACCTCTAAATCAATGTCGAATAATAAAGATACAAATCAGGTTGAAGACGCGGTTGTGATTAACTCTACTCATACACAGACGTCCAAACCAGTCAAAACTGGTGCTTTATGGTTTTTTACCGTACTCAATTTTTTGCTAATTTTAGGTGTTGCAGGACCAGGCTACTGGTACTGGATGCAAACACAAGCAACGCAGGATACTGAACAGCAAGGAATTGTGCAGCTTGAATCAACAGTAGCGCAATTAACAAGAGCACAGGAGCAATCTGAAAGCACCCTGACGAGCGCAATAACAGAAAGTAAAAATACTACCTCGCAGGCAATCGATAACTTATTATCACAAGTACTTGAAAACAGCGCTACTGACCAAGCCTTACAAAGGCAAATTGCCGAAATTTCCGGGCGTCGCCCTTCAGATTGGCTACTCGCCGAAGCTGCTTATTTAGTTACCATGGCCGGTCGTAAACTTTATTTAGAACAAGATATCCGAACCAGTATGACCTTACTGCAAGAAGCCGACGCGCGCTTAGCGGACCTTAATGACCCTTCATTGCTTCCTATTCGCGCTTTAATTGCGAATGATGTGCAAAGCTTACAGCGGATAAATCCGGTATCAACAACCTCTATCGCATTGGCCATCTCAGGCATGTTGCCACAAGTATCATCGCTGCCCTTAGATACGCTAAAATTACCTGAGCCACAAAGTGACGAAAACGTGAACCTTACTGATAATGTTTCAGACTGGCGCACAAATTTAAGTGCTGTATGGAACTCAATTGTGGAAGACTTCATTACCGTCACACCTATTGACAAGCCTCTTGAGCCTTATTTAGCAGAGCGCCAACAGTGGTTAATTGAGCAGCAACTCAAACATGCCTTAACCCAAGCAAAAAGCGCAGCCCTAGACGAACAATTCACCTTGTATCAAAGCTCATTGCAAGAGGCCATTGCTTTAGTGATTGAGCATTATAAACTCGAAGAAATTGCCGTAGAACAGTTTATTAACGCTTTGCAGCAGCTACAAAGTACTAACTTTGAAAGAAGCTTTCCCCGCCAGTTGAGTGCTCAAGCAGCTCTGCGGGATGCAATCGAGCGGCGACTGGAGCGTCAGTTCAACAATCGAGATGACGCTTTATGATTAAACTTATCCTGCTGATTGTTATTATATTTATTGCTCTTTTCTTTGGGCATATTCTGATTGATTTACCGGGCATGGTAGTGATTGCTTTTCCTGAAACGGTGTATCAAATGAAAATGAGCAGTGCGCTTATAATCGCACTGGTATTTGTATTTTTATTATGGCTAAGTATTTGGCTGTTTCGCAGGTCAATCAACTTACTCTCCGGCTCTAAAAACTGGTTTGGTAGCTTTTCTCAGCGCCAACAGCAGCGGGCATTTCATCGTGCTTTAAATGCTTACTTTACTGGCGACTACGAGCTTGCCTTGAAGCAAGTTGAAAAAAGTTTTGGTGGGGACTTTGCCGGCACTAACTATATGTTGGCGGCAGATATAGAAGAGCGTATTCATCAAGGTAAAGGCGTTGATGCACTACTAACCCATGCGCAACTAGAAGAACCTACTCGCGTAAGCGCTATCATTAAGCAAGCCCAGTTAGCCTTAGTTCACGCAGAGCCAGAAAAATGCTTAGACGCACTAGACCAACTTTCAATAAAAGAACAAAAGCAAACCGAAGTTGTTCAGCTTCGACTTCAGGCTTTAGCCAAGCTCAACCGCTGGACTGAAGTCAAAGATGTGATCGGTGATAATAAAAAACTTATTGGAGAACAATATCTAAATTGGGCGCAGCAGGCGACGCATGGTGAATTTGCAGATATTGCCAGTAAACAAGGCGCCAACGCACTCAAAGAAAAGTGGAGCAATTTGTCACGTGCGGCAAAAAAAGATGTCTCGAATCAAATATGTTACATACAACTTTTATTGGACCAAGGTTTGAGCGCCGAAGCAGAGACGGTGCTTGTTGAGTTTGCAAAAAAACATATGCATGAAGCATATTGGGGTTTATTTAAGCAACTGAATCACGCCTCACCCAGCGCGGCTATCAAGTTTGTGGAGCACAATATTAAAGGTCAGCCTGACGACGCTAGACTCTACTCAGTGCTTGCGCATTTGGCTTATAATAGTAGCGACTATAGCCTAGCCGAGCGCGCAATTACTAAGGCATTAGAGTTAGAAAAAAATGAACAAGACTTATTGTTGTTGGCTACTATTTTAGAGCACGATCAGTCTTTTGAAAAAGCGAATAAACTGTATCGTTCTTTAGCATATCGCACTTAAACTATGGCTGGGATTAATCCTCAACTTCAATCGCTGTATGATATTGCGTTAAAGACCGAAAAATGGATTTTAGGTACTATGAGTGGCACTTCACTCGACGGACTCGATATTGCTCTTTGTAAAATTAGCGGACATGGAACAAACACTCAACTAACGCTTGAGGGTTTTGTTACCCAAGCCTATGATGATGATTATAGTGCTGTTGTGCGTCCGCTTTTTGCTAATCCTCAAGGGCCATTACAATCTCTTTGTATAGCCAATACTTGGATTGCACATAAACATGCTTCTTTGATAAACCAAGCATTGGAATCATGGAATATAAAGGCGAGTGATATAGATTTAATTGCTAGTCATGGGCAAACTTTGTATCACGCACCGAAACATTCTCACGACTTAACCGACATGCCAAATGCTACCTTTCAAGCTGGCGACGGCGACCATATTGCGCAACTTACTGGCATTATTACTCTTAGCGACTTTAGACAAAAGCATGTAGCGGCTGGTGGTGAAGGCGCGCCCATGGTGAAATATGGGGATTACTTACTATATGTTGACCCTTTAGAGTACCGCGTACTGTTAAATTTAGGCGGCATTGCCAACGCCAGTATTATCGCACCGAATGCGAGTTTCTCTGAGATTTTAAGTACTGATATAGGTCCGGCAAATACTTTTATGGACGGGGTCGTTCAGCAATATTTGGCTCCACAACGTTATGACGAAAATGGCGAGCTTGCTACTGCTGGCAGGATTAATAAGCTACTATTGAATAAGCTTTTAGCGCATCCATTTTTCACCTTACCGGTCCCAAAAACTACGGGCCAAGAAGTATTTAGCATGACATGGCTAGATAGCCAATTAGAGCAACTTGATCTAAGCGATATTTCGCTTATAGACCTTCTAGCAACCTTAAGTGCCTTCAGTGCCAAAGCGATTATTGATACTTTGCAGAAAAACATTCTACCGACGCAAAGGTTTGCACTTTATATCAGCGGAGGTGGGGCTAA